>FWPU01004930.1_pt1 | contig 30116 bp, 23 predicted proteins | sample 2228361 | NCBI WGS metagenome assembly FWPU01 (sample SAMEA103939777, study PRJEB20133) | metagenome | reverse complement strand
ATTAGGGTCTTCTCCAAAAACAGTATAGGTACCTGGAGTTGAAATAGTAAGAGGATTAGATGCGGATGTACCACTTGATACGCTTGTAAATGTGTAATTGAGTGTTGGTATAGATGTATTAGTGTTTACAGCAGTCGCAGATACTGTAGGGTTATAACAAGTAAGAGTATCGTCTGTTAAACTTATGGAAAAAGAAGGAATAGAAGGACCATTGACATTAACAGTCAAAGATGTAGTTTGAACACAAGAACCACTGCCAGCATCTCCTACAATCACTGTATATGTTCCCGGACATAATCCCGAAGCTAATGCACTATTTCCTCCAGTTGGTAGCCATGTGTATGTATATGAGCCGCTTCCTCCTGTTGGAGTTACAGAAGCAGCACCTGTACATGTACCTGAACATGTAGATAAGGTAGTACTTGCAGTAGCGGAAATAGAATTATTACAAGAGAACATATCTATAAAAACGCCTGAATCATAAGCATGGTCTATTGCATCTGCAATACCTATTTTAAAATGATAGGTAGCACAAGGACATACAGCTACAGTGGAAGTAATGGGGACAGTCATGCCATCAAATTGAATACAAGTTCCACCACTATTATTTACATAATATGAGCTATTTGCACTTGCATTAACATTATTAATGCTTACAGGAGTACCACCAGGCAAAGTAGCTACATTTGTATTATTATATGATGGCCCTCCACAACCACCACCGGGCCCTGTAATAAAAAATCCAAAAGCATCATTAAATGAACCAACAAACTCTGGATATTCTTCTGAGCCAAAAACATATTTAATAACCAATACCGAACAGGTAGGCACAATATCAAATTCTAAAATGCATACATCATTAATCGCTTGTGGTTCAATAGCCATCAATTGAGGATCATTATACGATGTTCCGGAGCTAAAACCAGTAGCACTTCCAGATGAGTTAGGACCTTGTGCCACAGTAGCAGCACCTGTAGCAAGTAAAACACCATTTGTTATGCCTAAATTACAACCTCCACTCGTTGTAAATGTAGCAGAACTCCCAGAGGGGCAATTCAAAGAAGGATTACTCACTGTTAATCCACTTCCAACAAATCCATTGATTAATTGAGGAAGCGTTACACTATTGTTTATGGTAATTTGAGCATAAATTATATTCACAAATAATAAACCAAAAATATAAACCTCTTTTCTCATATGATTTTTTTATACCAATGGCAAATTTAATACCCTTTTTTGTTAAATAAAAAAATTTATTCAAATCCTTTAATCGTAACAAGGATACTGCCACCACTCTTAAAATACAATCATGAATTTCATTTATCAAAGAAATTCTCTTTTTCTAAAAAATCTGCCTTCGAAAAATTACCACCCGAAAAAAATGATAAAATAATCGTGTCTGATATTACTAAAGTTAAAGCAGAGTGACCACGTTCGCTTTGCGGGAATGGTCTCGTAAAAAAATCGTTAGCATACCAATTGAAAAAGAAGCTAAACAAAAAATAATTTCCAAACAATGATTCAAAACAAAGAATAAACACCGATGCCTTCAATTTTTTAGCGAGGTCCAACATTCTTAGCTAATTTCTCAGCAACTGTGACTCTTTCTTTTGCGTAGCAAACAAAAGAACAAATAAAAAAAATTGCTATCTACTCACAAAATAATGAATAGTAATGTAAAAAGCATGAACCCTTATCATCCTTTAAGAATAAAACAACCCATCTGGCAAATAGATTTTTCATATATTTGCGAAACTTTAAAAGTTTCAATCATGCCGGAAAAACATATTAATATCATAGAAGGATTGACTTATGATGATGTTTTATTAGTTCCCTCATATTCAGAGATATTACCAAGAGAAATAGATGTGTCTTCTTATTTTTCAAGAAATATAAAATTAAATATACCAATTGTATCTGCAGCAATGGATACCGTTACAGAATATCAACTCGCTATCAGCTTAGCTCGAGAAGGAGGTATAGGCGTATTGCATAAAAATATGTCAATAGACCAGCAGGCAGATCATGTAAGAAAAGTTAAAAGAAGTGAAAGCGGGATGATTTTTGACCCTGTTACATTACAGGAAGATGCCGTAGTTGCAGATGCACATAAAATAATGTCCGAAAACAAAATAGGTGGAATACCTGTGGTAGATAAATATAATAAACTAGTAGGTATTGTTACAAATCGTGATTTAAGATTTGAAAAAAATCTAAAAAGACCTATCAATCAAATTATGACCCTAAGAGATAAAATCACTGTGGCACATCCAGGTATTGACTTAAAAAAAGCAGAAGAAATTTTGCAAAAACATAAAATCGAGAAACTTCCAATAATAGATAAAAATAATAAATTAGTTGGATTGATTACATACAAAGATATATTAAAAATTAAAGTACACCCCAACGCGTGCAAAGATAGTTATGGAAGACTAAGAGTAGCTGCAGCAGTTGGAGTTACAGCTGATGTTATGGAAAGAGTAACAGCTTTGGTAAATGTTGATGTAGATGCCATTGTAATAGACACAGCACATGCGCATTCTAAAGGTGTTATCAATACATTAAAATCTATAAGAAAAAAATATAAAGATATTGATATCGTAGTAGGAAATATCGGTACAGCAGAAGCAGCTATGGAATTATACAAAGCAGGTGCAGATGCTGTAAAGGTAGGAATAGGACCTGGCTCTATCTGCACAACTAGAGTTGTAGCCGGCGTAGGCGTTCCTCAGCTAACAGCGATAATGAATGTATCTACTGCTCTCAAAAAATATAACATCCCAATCATTGCTGATGGCGGTATTAGATATAGTGGAGACATTGTAAAAGCACTCGCGGCAGGAGCCTATAGTGTTATGTTAGGTAGTTTATTTGCAGGTACAGAAGAAAGCCCCGGAGATACAATTATCTATGAAGGAAGAAAATTTAAATCATACAGAGGAATGGGCTCCTTAGAAGCTATGCAAAAAGGTTCAAAAGATAGATATTTCCAAGATGTAGAAGATGACATAAAAAAACTCGTACCAGAGGGAATCAGCGGTCGTGTCCCTTATAAAGGACTATTATCAGAAGTAGTATACCAACTCATAGGTGGATTAAGGGCAGGTATGGGATACTGTGGAGCAAAAAATATCAAAGAATTAAGCAAAGCAAGGTTTATTCGTATTACACACGCTGGGTATATTGAAAGTCATCCGCATAATGTAGTAATTACAAGCGAAGCACCTAATTATACCAGATAAAAGTTTATATTTAATTTTATTTTAATAGAAAATGATACTACCTATTTATTTATATGGAAATCCTGTATTAAGAAAAAAAGGAGAAAATATCTCTGCAGAATTTCCTAACTTAAAGGAACTCATCAATAACATGTTTGAAACTATGTATGCTGCCCATGGTGTAGGACTTGCAGCACCTCAAATAGGATTAAATGTCAATCTATTTATTATAGATGCTAGTCCTTTTGTAAGCGATGATGAAGATGACGAGAATGAATATAATCTCTCTCCATCTGAAAAAGAAAAATTAAAGAATTTCAAAAAGGTATTCATCAATGCAAAAATAGAAAGTGAAGAAGGAGAAGAATGGAAATTTAACGAAGGATGTCTCAGCATTCCTTACATACGAGAAGATGTATTAAGAAAACCTATTATTAAAATATCCTATCTGGATGAAAACTTTCAAACTCATACAGAGATAATAGATGGAATAGCTGCAAGAATCATTCAGCATGAATATGATCATACTCAAGGTGTTTTATTTGTAGATAAAATATCAGCATTCAGAAAAAAAATGATAGCCAAAAAATTAAAAGAAATAGAAAAAGGCTTAGTAGTTCCAAAGTATAAATATAAACTGTAAAAACCTATGATTGGAAGGAAGATAGTCTTTTTGTTATGTATAACTTTAATTGCATGTAATCAAAAAGAAAAGGAAAAAGAAAAGGAAAAAGAGAGAATATCAATCGAAAATAGTAAAAAAGAAAATACAGGACAAGAATATAAAAAAGACAATGATTCTTGTACTTATTACTTACAACATTGTAAAGCATTAGACAGCACATTATTAAAGACTACTAATTATGATGCGCAATTAGCCATAAAAGCTAACAATACCTTTGTAAAATATGCACTGCTGTGTAAGAATGACTCTTTATCTCCCCACTATTTATTTAAGGCAGCTCAGCTCAGCCAAACATTAAATAAAATTAACTTTTCAGAAAAATATCTCAAAAAAATTATGAATGATTATCCAAAATCTAAAATTGTCCCTGCTGCAAAATTTTTATTAGCTCAATACTATGCAGATATAAATCTCTTAAATCAACCTAAAAAAGCAAAACAGTTATTTAACGATATTATTAAAGAATACCCTCAAACAATATGGGCGGAAAATGCCAGCGCAGCACTTCATTGGATTGGAAAAACTGATGAGGAAATGCTAAAAGAAATTAAAAATAAAAATCGTTGAAATATTAGATTTTGTAAAACATACCTCAATGTTTATTTATGCTTAAAAAACTTTTTGTTTTATTTCTTTTTATTCCTTGTTATTACTTTTCACAAATACAGGCTATTACAAGCGATAAGAAAAAAGTAATACTGTATGAAAATGGAACATGGGTATATGTAGATGAACAAAAACCTTTATTTCAATATCTACCACAAGTGTCATCATCAGATATAATTATACACCACACTGAGTATTCCTTAGCTTATGATACACTACATCATCTAGCAAAATGGACTATCTATCAAATTACCAAAGAACAAATTCAAAAAAAAGGAGTAAAAAGAACAAATAGATTTCTACCGGACCCTTTATTATATGAAAAAACAAATCTGGAAAAAGACTATGAAAACTCTGGATACGACCGGGGACACTTAATTCCAGCCGCAGATATGTCTTACTCAGATATTACTATGAAAGAAAGTTTTTATTATTCTAATATAACTCCACAATTACCCTCATTTAATAGAGGTATATGGAAAAAACTTGAGGATCAAGTAAGAAAATGGGTTATTGAAAATGAACAATTAATTGTCATTTCAGGACCTATAATTTCAGATACTTTAAAGCACTTCGGTATTCATAAAATCTCAAAACCTTATTACTTCTATAAAATTATTGCAGATTTTACTAAACCTGACATAAAAGCCATCAGCTTCATAATCCCAAATGAATCATGCAATAAAGACCTTAAACAATATACCATAAGTATTGATAGTATAGAAAAAGTAACACATATTAACTTCTTCCCTACCCTAAATGACCAAATAGAAGAAAAATTAGAAGCGGAGAAACATATCAACAAGTGGTTTAAAGATTAATTCCAAGCATCTAAAATATTTAACATTATTAATACAAATTTAATTATTTTTTCTTTAATGAACTACTAAAAAAATTGTAATTTTGCCTTACAAAAAAAATTCAACTATGAAAAGAATACTTGTCACACTGGGGGGAATAAGCTTAAGTTTTCAAACTTTTGCTAAAGAAATGATTGATATTCCTACTAATCCATATCAATCTTCATTTCAAAAAGCATATGTAATTTACCCATCTGTACCAAAAGGTTTTTTAGAAGCTATTGCTTATACGCAAACACGCTTTGAACACTTAGATGGAAGTCAGAACAGTTGCATTGGTCTGCCTCGTGCATACACTATTATGGGCTTGACAGAAAATGGAAAAAATTATTTTAGAGAGAACTTATTGAAAGTATCTTTACTTTCTAATTTTTCAATACAAGATATAAAGGATAACCCTGAAACGGCTATTTTAGCATACGCTGCTGCCTTTCAAAAACTTCAACAAGAAAAAAACATCTTTGGTATAGAGCACTTAGAAAGATATAAAGAGATATTTATAGAATTAAGTGAGCTTCCTGTTCCACAAACACAAAACGACCTCATCAAAGATTTTGCCATGCAATCTCACTTATATCAATTATACTGGTTTTTAGCACAACCTGAATTTCAAGAAGCATATAATTTTCCTAATTATTCCATCAATTTAAGAGACATTTTTTCTGAAAATTATGAGATATTAAGCTCCCATTATGTAAATATCAATTTATCAGATGAGAGTATTTATAACAATGAAGGAGAGACATACAAATTTAACTCTACTCAAAATATTGCTTCAGCAGACTATCCTCCTGCCATATGGGATGCTGCCTCTAGCTGTAATTACTCCTCAAGAGCCGGCACTCAAGTTTCAGCTGTTACCATTCATGTGGTTCAGGGTAGTTATGCAGGATGTATCTCTTGGTTTAAAAACTGTTCCGCTCAAGTATCCGCACATTATGTGCTAAGAAGCAGTGATGGACAAGTTACACAAATGGTATTAGAATCCAATAAAGCATGGCATGTAGGAACAGAGAATCCTTATACCATAGGATTAGAACACGAAGGATATGTTAGTCAAGCTAGTTGGTTTACCACTGCCATGTATAATTCATCAGCTGCTCTTGTAAAAGATATTTGCAATAGCGGTTATGGTATTAATCCTAAAAGAACAGGTTTTTGGCCATGGCTTGCAACCACTCATTATAACCAGTCTGGTATTCCGGGCTCTTGTACAAAGATAAAAGGGCATCAACATTTCCCTAATCAAACTCATACTGACCCCGGTCAATATTGGAATTGGGATTTGTATTACAAACTGATTAATTCTCCTTATACAATCACTACTACATATACGGTTTCTTCAGGAACATTTTATGATTCTGGTGGTGCGGGCGGTAATTATTCTGACGATGAAAGAAATATCTATTTATTTACTCAACCAGGAGCCACTAATATATCTATCAATTTTACCTCATTTTCATTAGAAAACACATGGGACTATTTGTACATCTACAATGGTGGTTCTGTATGGTCTCCTCTTGTTGGATATTATACAGGCACTAATTCTCCCGGCAATATCTCCGTGAATAATGACTCACTACTCATAGAATTTAGGAGTGATTGTGCTACTACAGGTGCAGGCTGGGTAGCCAATTATTCTATTACAGCCACAGGAAGTGCTACCGATAATATTGCTCCTACCACTGCTGTAACAGCTCCATCTTCCTGGGTAACTACTAACTTTACAACTACTGTTACAGACAACGATAATACAGGCGGAAGTGGCATTCAAAAAGGTTACTATCAAGTTATAGAATATAATGGTAATTACTGGGATGCTAATAGACAAAGAGGATTTTTTGCTGATAATTTTGATAGCACAGCTATTCGCCCGTATTGGAATGCAGTTGTAGGAACATGGGCTCAATCAAGTGGTGCTCTTATTCAAAATGACGAGACTTCTGCCAATGCCGGAAATACTAATATATATGCTTACTTAGACCAAACATTATCTAACAGATACCTGTATGAATTTGAGTTCAAATTAGATGGTACCGGTACTAATAGAAGAGGAGGTTTTCACTTCTTTGCGGATAGTGGTAATATAAGTAACCGCAACAACTCATATTTTGTATGGTTTAGATTAGATGACCAAAAATTTCAATTATACAAAACTGTTAATAATGCTTTCAGCGCACCTGTAGTAGATATTCCTCTCACTTTTTCAGCAAATACCTGGTATAATGTAAAAGTAATCTATGACAGAATCACCGGAGAAATATGGACATATTGGAATAATCAATTGATTAATAAATATACCGACCCATCTCCACATCCCCCAACAGGTGGTAAATATATTTCATTCAGAAGTGGCAATGCAATTATGAATATTAATCAACTAAAAGTTTATCGTTCCAGAATATCAGGGAATATAACTGTATTAGTAGGACCAGGTAATAATGATATACGGTATCAAAATCCTAATCCCTCTACTCCTGCAGGTCGTATAAAATCTATTTCTCAAGACAATGCAGATAATATCTCTACCATAGCTTTTTTAGATGTTAATGTAGACTGGACGCCTCCTTCCAATCCATCTCCTATCAATGACGGTTCTGCTACCGACATTAACATTGCTTGTACAAAAGACAGCTTAAGTGCTAATTGGGGAACCTCTGTTGACCCTCACTCAGGAATTGTACAGTATTGGTATTCAGTTGGAACAAGTGCAGGAGCTACCAATATCATCAATTGGACTAATGCATGGGGTAATACTCTTATTACAGATAATATACCAGGAATTTCTCATGGCACCACTTACTATTTCAATGTAAAATCAGAAAATGGTGCAGGGCTACAAAGTGCCGTAGTAAGTAGTAATGGACAAACCGTGGATACCACTTGTGTAACTACCGGAATGAATAATATCTTTAATATAATATCTCAGCCTATATTATATCCAAACCCAACTACAGAAAAAATAACTATACAACATCACTTACCATTTGATATTGAAATTTATAATGTCTTAGGGACACTCATTTATTCTGATAAAAATATAGAAAAAAACACTTCACTTGATATTCATGATTGGACAAAAGGTATTTATTTGATTAAAATAACAGATAAGAGAAATTTATCTTATACTACTAAAATGATAAAAAACTAATAATAAGTCACTGAACAAAAAAACCCGTCTTTAAAGACGGGTTTTTTATTTTTTTAGAGTGAAAAGATTATTTTTTCTTCTCACCTTCTTTTTCTGCAGCAGCCATTGAATCTGCTTTCGCGATTGAATCTGCTTTCGCGATTGAATCTGCTTTCGCTTTTGCAGCAGCTTCTGCAGCAGCAATTGAATCTGCTTTCGCTTTTTCAACAGCAGCAATTGAATCTGCTTTCGCTTTTTCTCTTGCTTCAATTTCCTCTTTTGAAGGTCCACAAGCTACAATAGCTGCTCCAGTCATTGCAGCCAGAATGATGAATACTGATTTTTTCATTTTTTTTGTTTTTTTAATTTTGGGGTGCAAATGTATGTAAATTAAAATTAAAGTTAAAAAATTTTTTGGATATTTTTTATTACCTATTTCAATTGGAATTTAATATTTAAATCAATACATTAGCCGCCTTTAAAAGCTATTTATGTCCGGATTTATTGCTGAAATAGAAGTCATGCCTCATAAAGCACTATTAGATCCTCAGGGGAAAGCGATACTAATGGGATTAAAAAATTTATCTATCCATTCTGTAAACGATGTAAGAGTGGGAAAGCATATTCAATTATTCATAAACGCTAACAATGAAAAAGAAGCATATAGTATAGCTGAGGAGGCTTGTAAAAATTTATTACATAATCCTATTATGGAAACTTATCAAATAAAAATTCATACTAACCAATAAAAAAAACAAAAACACATGGCATATTTATTCACATCAGAATCAGTATCAGAAGGGCATCCAGATAAAATAGCAGACCAAATATCGGATGCTATTATTGACCATTTTCTGGCTTTTGATCCAAATTCCAAAGTAGCTTGCGAAACACTTGTAACTACGGGACAAGTAGTCATAGCAGGAGAAGTAAAATCATCTGCATATCTTGATTTACAAAAAATTGTACGAACTATTATAAATCAAATTGGCTACAATAAATCAGAATACATGTTTGATGCCAATTCTTGTGGTATATTTTCAGCAATCCATGAACAGTCTCCTGACATAAATAGAGGTGTAGATAAAAAGAATCCATGGCAACAAGGTGCAGGCGATCAAGGAATGATGTTTGGATATGCTACTAATGAAACTGAGGATTATATGCCTCTGACACTTGATTTATCACATAAATTGTTATATGAACTGGCTCTAATAAGAAAAGAAGGTAAACAAATGAAATACCTTCGTCCCGATGCAAAATCTCAAGTTACTTTAGAATATGGTGATGATAGAAAGCCAAAAGCTATTAAAACTATTGTCATTTCTACTCAACACGATGATTTTGACACAGAAGCAAAAATGCAAAAGAAGATATACGATGATATTCAAAAGATATTGATTCCAAGATTATTAAAGAAGTATCCAAAATATAAAACTATATTCAATAACAAGATTCAGTATTTAATAAATCCTACAGGTAAGTTTGTAATTGGAGGTCCTCATGGAGATACCGGGCTTACAGGAAGAAAAATAATTGTAGATACTTATGGCGGTAAAGGGGCACATGGTGGTGGTGCTTTTTCGGGAAAAGACCCTTCAAAAGTAGATAGAAGTGCCGCTTATGCTACAAGACACATCGCTAAAAATTTAGTTGCTGCAGGTGTTGCTGATGAAATTTTAGTGCAAGTATCTTATGCTATCGGTGTCGTTGAACCAGTTGGATTATATGTCAACACTTACGGAACATCTAAAATAAACATGCCTGATTGGAAAATAGCAGAGATTGTAAAAAATCTATTTGATTTAAGACCTTATGCCATTGAACAAACTTATAAATTAAGAAATCCTATGTATATTGAAACTGCTGCTTATGGGCATATGGGAAGAAAACCTGAAATAGTAGAAAAAGTATTTGAAAAACCCGACGGATCCAAAATCAAAAAAAGAGTTGAGTTATTTACATGGGAGAAGTTAGATAGAGTGAAAGATATAAAAAAGGCTTTCAAATTAAAATAAAAAAAACTGTTGTTATTGCCGCTTACCGACTGATTAAAATTAAGTTAATATCAAGGGGAGGATAAAGGAATTAAAATCTCTCTTATGATATTTTTTGAATTCTGTACTTTTTTTACCATAAAAGACACTGAGTTATTTTAGTTAGGCGGTGTTTTTTGTTGTATTTTTAGATTTATTAGTTTCTCTGTGTGCTCCCCGGCATTTTTTATTCTTTCTTTTTGTCTGAATGCAAATCATTCTTATACTGTTTACTATTTATGAATGGGTTAATAAGCAATATTAAACAGCTACATCTGCTTTAATATGTGGATGTGGATTGTATCCTTCTAATCGAAAATCCTCATACTTTAATTGAAAAATATCTTTTATATCAGGGTTGATTAGCAATTTAGGTAATGGTCTACAATCCCTTGTTAATTGAAGCTTTGCCTGCTCAATATGATTAAGATACAAATGCGCATCACCAAGTGTATGAATAAATTCATAAGGTTCTAAATTGGTAATCTGTGCTATCATCATAAGGAGTAAAGAATACGAGGCTATATTAAAAGGAACTCCTAAGAATACATCTGCACTTCTTTGATATAATTGACAGGACAATTTACCATTTGCCACATAAAACTGAAATAAGATGTGACAAGGAGGTAATTTCATTTTTGGAATTTGAGCTACATTCCAAGCACTTACAATTAATCTTCGTGAATTGGGATTTCTTTTTATCTCTTGTATTAAATTAGATATTTGGTCGATATGTTTTCCGTCATAATCCGGCCAACTACGCCATTGATAACCATAAATTGGTCCTAACTCTCCATTTTCATCTGCCCATTCATCCCATATCGTAACACCATTTTCTTTAAGATATTTAATGTTAGTAGAGCCGGCTAAAAACCATAGTAATTCATGAATAATGGATTTTAAATGTAATTTTTTTGTGGTAAGTAAAGGAAAACCATCTTGTAAATTAAAGCGCATTTGGTACCCAAAAACGCTAATAGTACCTACGCCTGTTCGGTCTTCTTTTTTTATGCCTTTTTCTAAAACATATCGGAGTAATTCATGATATTGTTGCATATTCTTAAGCTTAATTTACTTTTTTAGGAGGTAATACAGTTGCTTCACAAGTACCAAAGCCTAAACGGATATTATCTTTTTCTGCATAGGCTTTTATAATGACAGTATCATAATCTTCTATAAATTTTCTTTCTGTTCCATTTTTTAATTGAAGAGGTTTTGTTCCTTTCCATGTGAGTTCCAGCATACTACCAAATTGATGTGGTTCTGGTCCACTAATTGTTCCACTTGCCATCACATCTCCGATATTCACGGGACATCCATTAATAGTATGGTGTGCTAATTGTTGTTCCATTGTCCAATACAGGTATCTGGTATTACTTTGGCATATTAATGTTTCTGAACCATCTTGCGTACGTATAAATACTTCCAAGTGAATATCAAGATTTTGTAATTTACTTTGTCTTAAGTAAGGTAAAGGTTCGGGGTGCTGAGGAGGCGCATCTACATAAAATATTTCTAATGCATCTAATGTCACTATCCATGGTGATACAGTAGATGCAAAGTTTTTAGCAAGAAATGGTCCTAATGGTTGATATTCCCATGTTTGAATATCTCTTGCACTCCAATCATTAAATAAGAACATTCCAAATATATGATTTCTGGCCTGATTAACAGGAATAATTTCTCCTTGTTGAGTGGACTTTCCAACAACAAAAGCAGTTTCTAATTCAAAGTCAAGTAATTTAGTAGGACCAAAAATGGGCTTATCTGAATCCGCAGGTTTAGTTTGTCCATTAGGTCTATAAAAGGTATGTGGACTCACAAAAATGCTGGAGGATCTACCATGATAACCAACGGGTAAATGTTTCCAATTTGGTAATAAAGCATTATTGGGGTCTCTAAACATTTTACCAACATTAGTAGCGTGATATTCACTGGAATAAAAATCAGTATAGTCGCCTATTTGAATGGGTAAGTGTAATTTTACTTTATCAATGGGTTTAAATATCAAGGGATGTAAGTGTGTAGCTTGTTTGAGTTCGTTATTATTTTCAGAGAGTAATTCTTGAATTCTTTTTCTAATAGCAGATGTAGTGAGTTTTCCTAAAGCTATGAATGGATTTAGGTACCTTTGATTAAAAATATCTTCAAGATTATGAGTAATATCTTTAAAGAAGTTGTTTTTAGCTAATTCGTATAAGTCAACAATTTCATTACCAATAGCAGAGCAAATATGATGCTTTACGGTATTATCTGAATACACAGCAAAAGGAATGTTATGGATTGAAAAATCAGAGTTTACGGGTACAGATTTCCATGAATGTAGTTGCATTGTTTCTTTTTAGGTGCAATAATAAAGAATACAGTATAATCTTTAAATGTATTTTTAATAACAGTTAATTAAAGTTTTGAACAAGAATAGATGTTTTTCAAGCGTCGAATGTGGCAGATATTGGTATAAAAAAGCCTATTTAGCTATTGATGTTGCTCTTACTTCTCTAATTACCGTAACTTTCACCTGACCAGGATAAGTCATTTCATTTTGTATTCTTTGGGAAAGTGTGAATGCAAGTTCTTCTGCTTTCTTATCTGTGAGTTTATCTGCGGCTACTATTACACGAAGTTCTCTACCTGCCTGTATAGCATAGGATTTTTCAACACCTTCATAACTTAATGCTAGATTCTCAAGATCGTTCAATCGTTTAATATATTGTTCTGCAATTTCTCTTCTAGCTCCTGGTCTTGCTCCACTTATAGCATCACATACTTGAATAATAGGAGAATATAGAGTGGTCATTTCTATTTCATCATGATGAGCACCTATAGCATTTATTACTTCGGGACGTTCTTTGTATTTTTCAGCTAGTTTCATTCCTAATATAGCGTGTGGAAGTTCTGGTTCATCATCAGGTACTTTTCCAATATCATGTAAAAGACCTGCGCGTTTAGCTATTTTAGGATTAAGTCCTAATTCTGCGGCCATCACTGCACATAAGTTAGCAACTTCACGAGAGTGTTGTAAAAGATTTTGTCCATAAGAAGAACGGTATTTCATTTTTCCCACCATTCGGATTAGTTCGGGATGTAATCCATGAATACCAAGGTCTATACATGTTCTTTTTCCTGTTTCTATGATTTCTTCTTCAACTAGTTTTTTTGTTTTTTCTACAATTTCTTCGATTCTACCTGGGTGGATTCGTCCATCGGTCACCAATTGATGTAGTGCAAGGCGGGCTATTTCTCTTCTTACAGGGTCAAAGCAGGATAGTGTGATAGCGTCGGGTGTGTCATCTATGATAATTTCTACACCTGTGAGGGCTTCAAGAGTTCTGATATTTCTACCTTCCCTACCTATAATTCTTCCTTTTATTTCCTCGTTTTCTATATGAAATACGGAAATAGCATTTTCAATAGCGGTTTCTGTAGCTATTCTTTGTATGGTTTGAATAACAATCCTTTTTGCTTCTTTATTAGCGGTCATTTTTGCTTCTTCGGTAATTTCTTTAATATATGACATAGCTTCTGTTTTGGCTTCTGCTTTTATACTTTCAATAAGTTTTGACTTTGCTTCTTCTGCACTTAATCCTGCTATTTTTTCAAGTATTTCAATTTGCTGTCTTTGTTTTTTCTCAATATCCTGTAATTTGCTATGATATAATTCTATTTGTTGCTTCAATTGATTTTTATGATTTTCAATTTCCCTTTCTTTACGGTTATATTCTTCTATTTTTTTAGAGAGTTCTGCATCTTTTGCTTTAACTTTATTTTCTAATTGATGAATTTGTTGATTTTTTTCCTGAACTTTTTTGTCATGTTCTTCTTTTAACTGTAATATTCTTTCTTTTGTTTCTAGTATTTTTTGCTGTTTAATTGATTCTGATTTTATTTCTGCTTCCTTTAATATATTCTCTTTTTGAATTTGTAGATTTTTATTAAGTCTTGAATTAGCAATATAAAATCCTGTAAGGATACCTGCAATGAGAGCCGCTATTACAAAGATAATGGCAAGAATAGTGCTTATCATAGGTTTAAGTTTTGATTTATTATCTCTGTATGGATAATAAAATAATTAATGATAATAATTAATGATTTCTTAAAATCACCGGTTGCTGGAGGATGAAATGAACTTAACTTTCAAATCATTCTAAAAGAAAATCTAACAATATGATTTTCTTTAGAACTTATTGCTTTATAGCTGTTAACAATTAGTAAATATAGCAACCATAACAAAGAAATAAAATTTATAAATGTATAATATAAAATTTTAGGTATGGTTGTTAATAAATTATTCAGCCGCTGCAATGAAAAACTCACTATATTACAAACACGCATGATGATGGTGTATAATACTATTTTAAATGTATATTTAATTGAGTTTTTCATTGAATAATGAACGAATTTGAGAATTAAGTTCACTCACCGCTTCCAATAGTCCTTCCCGGTGATTATTGGCTGCAAATATAGTGTTTTTTCTATTTAAGTGCAAATTTGAACATGTAATTAATTGATTTTCAGATACATAGAAAATTTCCATAAATTGTTGTACTTTTTTCAATGCGTTAATAATGATTTCCTGAGTGTTAATAAGATTTATACATTCATTTTTAAGATATTCATTTTGTGCCATGTAAAGATGTATTTTCTCATTATTTTCATTGATGATTTCCTTAAGTTCATTAACACGAGCATTTTGTTTTTCTGTTATTTCGTTTATTTCCTCTTGTAATAATTTTAATTGATTGTGAGCTCCTTCTAATTCTAATTGTAATTTTTCATCTTCTTGTAATAGTATATTATATTCTGTGGATAATTCAGAGTAAATAAGCTGACTTTTATTTTTATATTCTGAAAACTCATCTTTAATAGCTTCAATATGCCCTTGTAATTCAACAACTTGCTTTTCAAGATTCAAATTAATTTGCTCTATGTTTTCTAATTCTTTTATATGCTCTTTAAGTTGATGAATTTCTTGTTGTAATTGTTGATTTTGCATAGACAGTGAAGATAACGACTCATTATTTTCACTGTCTATTATCTTTTGTAACTCATTGAAATAAGTGCTTTGATTATCAAAAGATTGTAATATATTATTATTCATAGACAAAGATTCTTTTTCAAGAAGCAAAGTATTAAGTTGATTTTGTAATGATTGTATTTTTTCAGCCTGTTGTGTTATTTGTACATTTAATACTTCTTTTTCACTGAGGAGTAAATTATAATTGTTAAACAATTCTGTATATTTATATTCCTCTATGTAATTTTCCAACTCTATATTGTTTTTTGTATTATTCTCTCGCAGTAATTCATTTTCTTTGATTAAACTATCAATTTGACTTTGCATGAGTTTATATTCACTCATAAAAGATGTATTGGCTATTCTTTCTTCTTCGAGCAAGTCAGATACTTCTTTAATCTGCTCCTCTTTTTCAGATAAGAGAATTTTAAGGTTAATAATCTCCTGAACAGCTTTTGCTTTAGAAGATTGGATATTGGATAACTTTTCTTTTAGTTGATTAATTTCTTGGTCTTTATTATGAATAATGGCTTGTTGCTCATTTAATGATTTTTCTAATTGTTCCTTTTCATAACTAACATTGTAAAGAGTATCTTGCAATTGAGCATTATTTTTTTCTAATAAAGAAATTGTATCCTCATTAGATTTTAAATTAGCTTCAAGTTCTTTAATTTTGCTGTCGTATTTTTTTTGAAATTCAGATTCTTTTTTATCTAACTGATTTTCCAGCTGTTCTATAATATCTTGAAAACGGTTTTTAATTTGATTCTCATGATTGTCCTTCTCTAACTTTAATTGAATAATTTTTTGTTCATAAGATTCAGATTGTAATTGAATGGTATTTTGAAATTTATTACATTCTTCTGTTAAATTACTTATTCTCTTTTGATATTCTTGATGAATAGACTCACTAACAGATTGAATACCTATTTCTAATGTGGAGATTTGTTGCTGATATTGCTCTATTTCAAATTGGTGTTGTTTTATTAACTGTTCTTTTTCAATATTCATTTGTTGTTTTAATGCGGAGACTTTTTCATTGAATTCATCAATAAGTTTTTGTTTGTCAATGGCATACATCTCTTCAGTACTAGAAATTTGTTTTTTTAGCCGTTCATTTTCTACATATAATTCCTCTATTTTTAGGGTTTCCGTATCAAAATTATTCTTAAGTAACTCAATTTCAGACTTTAAATTATTTAATTCCTGAGTTAATTCATCCTTAATTTTTTGTAAGCATACAATTTGAGAATTGGCATAATCATTTTTTACTTTTAAAGTATCTCTTTCATCTTCTACTTGTATGAGATAATTCCGTATTTCTGCTAACTGCCTTCTTAAAATTAATATCTCTTTATCTAGATTATGATTATTATCTTCCATATTAAAAATTTTAATGGCATAAAGTTAAGTACAATGTTAAGTTAGAATTATCTGAAATCACATAAAATATAAACAAGTAAATGTGGAAAAAATACATCGGTTATTATTACTTATTTATTAATTTGTAATTATACAGCTAAAATAGCACAAACCACAAGGCATTTAGAGTAATTTACTTCTTTGATTTCAATAGCCATAAACTTTCTTTATGCTCTATAATCTTCCAATTTATACTATCTCGTAACAACTTATTTATTTTCATATTGTATGCCGTAGTATCTAAAGGATATGTATCATCTTTTGTATTAAGGATAATATACTGAGCATCTTTAATTATAGGAAATGTATAAATTTTATCTCTCAATGCGAGATGAGGGAGTATTGTAGTTTGAGCACTTACAATAGCAGTATCTGGGATTTGAGCAATAAGTAAATGTAATGCCCGTATATCAAAATTTCGTTGATAATGAGTTTCTTGATATATTCTAATTCTTGATTTATTCGTAAACAAAATAGTTCTATCCATTATTCTAATAGTAGAAGCAAGATTAAGTAACATCAAAGAAATTGCAAGTATCACTTGTTGCCTTTTATTCTTCAATGTAATAAAAAATTCACCTGCACCAATGATTAAAATTGGTGCAAATTCAATAGAATATTGAGCATCTATTCCCCAAATTAAATAATTATTGTGAAATAATTTTTGAAAGTAGATAGGTATTAACATCAAAATGTATTGAGGTTTAAACAAAACAGCCCACAATCCTGAAAGAAAAACAATAATATGTAGTTCAGTTTTTACATAATCAGCTTTAGGATTATTAGAGTAATTGATAAATAATAATTGAAAAGTATCTATTGGATGAAAAATAAGTTTCTTGATGGCAGAGAAATAATCATGTCCTAAAATAGAATAATTAAATTGATAGAATTCTCCATGATTGGAGAATGCTGGCATGACCCATTGAGTAATCGTATAAAAATAAATCAAACAAAAAATAAATAAAAGAACGAGATTTTTTAAGACACACATATCTTTTCTGTATTCTATCATTAAACCAAGCATAATAAAGCTCAACCATAAAGACATGTTTTCTTTACCAATACATATCAAAACAGTCATCAAGGAAGCCTTTAACCATGCTTTCTCTCTAATAAATAAAAACAAAAAGGGGATTAGCATACTAGCAATAACATTACTATGATAATCAAAAGACAAAGCAGAATATATGCCAAAAAAGAGAAAAAAACTTATTGTCAAAACTATAATTAATAAATCATCTTCTTGAAATCTATTATTAAAGTATTTATACATTCCCCATCCTCCGATTAATACAGCAATAATCTGAATAATCAGTAATGTATATGTTTTAAATACTAATACAAGTGGTGAAAGTAAAATTAAGTATAAATCAAAATGATCCGATAGGAGGTTTTCAGGAATTTCCCTGAACACAGTACTATCATTCCATCTTAAATGAATATAATCAAATAAAGCATTAGTATAAGCTCCTAAGTCCAAAGCATAAGTTCTGAAACAATAATGATTCACTAATGAAATTAAAGCATAAATCATTGAGAAGAAAATGAATATAAAGATTATTTTATATTTATGTAAAAGCATCTAATTATTTGATGGATCATTTAAGTTGATACTAATCAAAAATTGACTAATTGGTTTCTTAATCGATGGATAATAAGCTAAGGCATATTCTACTCTAACTATGTAAAAAATTTTATCCAACCCAAAAGATATTTCATAATAACCATTAATTAAAGGATTATATAAATAATGAGCAGTAATCATCTCTTCTATCTTGTACTTTTTAATGATCGGTACTTTACTTAGTACAAATCCTCTTAAATTATATTGTGCATGTGCATGTACGAAATAATCATTAGTACTAAAATTGTAATAGTCTAACAATCTAAAATTATTCCAATCATTTAATGCAATAGTTTGATTACCCGGAAAATGCTGATAATCCATAAAATACATTTTTTTGTTGTTTATGAATTTCCCACCCTCTACAGAGAATTTCATATCACCTAGATATTGCAGTTCTACATCACTAATTATCTTAATCTTCATTAAATCATAATCTATAACAAACGAGTTGAATGGAATAGCTTTAATGTATTCAAACACAATGAGTGGAAAACGATTTCTCCACACCACTTTTTGGTTAGGATAAGTAGTATATCTCTGTTTAAATCTATATTTAAATTTCACATTAAAAATCATAGCATGATGGGTTGAAAATACATCATCATTGTTATGCGTATAGAAAGAATCATTAGAAGTAAAGTGATTTTTATGTTTAAACACATGCAAAGAATAAGCATTTTGTAAAGGGAGTCTCCCTTCTACATTCAATGCTCCGTCAAAATATAAACCATTAATTATCTCTTGATGGTAAAAGATACCTGCTGTTTTCTTTAAATAAAGTTTAAGATAATTACGATAGTCAAACAAAGTATATGCAGTATTTACGATCTCAGAAATAGAATACTGATGATTAAATGGTTCTACATAATACTGAAGACTCATACCATATCGTCGAAAATTAAAAGGATTGTCTGAATAATTTATCCTAGTCTTAAATCCAAATAATTGATTAGCTATACCATATCTAAAACTATTTTTGAAACTTATTTGTTTCATTTCATTATCGTAATTTTTCCATATATAAGTATTCAAAGAAACATTAACACCCTCAATGGTATTATATTGTATCCCAGAATTTATTAAACCATCTATGTTTAAACCAAAATTATTTCTCGTTCTCTTACAACTATATCCTGTAAATATATCTGAAAAGCGAAATTTATTATTTATTTTATCAAGAGAATCTAAATATCGTGGAGAGTTACGTACTTTTTCAATACTGTCTTTTTTGATATAATCTTTCTTTTCTTCATCATACAGCAGAATGGGGCGTATGTTATTCCAATATGTAGAGTCATTCTTCACAGCGTCTTTTTCAAACCTTACCATTTCATTTCTAAAAAATTTTTTAGTTAGTGTATCCACATGAAAAACATAATCGGAAACAGATGCCACAAAATAACCATTTCCCTTAATACCAAAAAAACTGAAATTAAACATATATTGAATAGATACAGGATAATAAAGGGAATCATTCATTTTAGCATTTATTTGTTTCAACCATAGTGTATCTACAAAGTTCAACCTTGCATCTTTAGTGATATACAAATCATAACTATGAATACGCCAACTATTTTCTTCAATATAAATATATCCTCTAAAACAAGGTTCAGTGAGTGATTTAGGAATAATTTCTATTTTATTAATCATTTTCCCTTCTTCAAAAAAAGTACCATGCATTTTATATTTATAGAACAACATTGCATTTTCGCCAATAGGTGAAATAAATGGTCTATTAGTAATAAAATAAAAATCTAAATAATTATCATACATATTTTTTAACATAGGTATATATCTATTAAACGAGAAGCCCTTACTTTGTCCACTCACTCTACTTGCTTCAATAATTTCCTTCTTTTTATCAGGAGGAAAAAAGTAAAATTTACTTTTCGTTTCAGATAAATAAAAAATACCTTTAGCCTCATCATTATTTACTTTAACCTTCATTCCCATAATCTTTTCAGGCAACTCCAATAATTTTTGTACCCCTTTTATATAAACATTACACTGATATGAAATTTTATTTAACTCTTTATCATGCTTTTTCCTTGTCTTAATCGCATTACGAATTACCCTATATGCAGGGTCCTCAGAAGCATTGATACTCACTTCATTCAATTGTATTTCTTCCGGATACATAATAACCCTAATATACTTATTCTCATTTAATATCACACTTTGATATTGTTTTTTATATCCGAGAAAATGAAAAACAAGTTTATAATCACCACTATTTAATTTTAATTGAAATTCCCCTTTTTCATTTGCTGTAGTCCCTTTATTGGTATTCAGAATATTTACAGCCACAAAAGGTAATGGTTGTCCTTTTTCGTCAAGAACAGTTCCACCTAAAATATGCATATTATTTTGAGAAAAAATACTATAGAAAAAAAACATCAGTAAAAAAACACAAGAATTTTTATTCATAAAAAAAATAACATGCCCAAAAATAAACAAAGAATTAATTAAATTTACAGCATAAATCTTATGAAGAAATTTTCACTACTTTCAATACTTATCTCTTTTAGCCTTTTATTCACATCTTGCATAGTTCATCATTATTGTACTTCACAAGATAAAATTCAAGAACAACATATTGTAATTAAAGAACAAGTAACAGATTCCTCAATGTATAAAACAATACTCCCCTTTAAAGCACAAATAGATAAAGATTTAAATATCGTCATAGCAACTACTAAAACACCTCTTGAAAAAAATTTAACATGTAACAATTTAACACAATTAGTATATGAAAGTATGACATGGTACGCTGATTCTATATTAGGAAAAAATAAAAATTTCACAGTGCTCATTAATTATGGCGGATTAAGAGCTAATATCCCGCAAGGAAATATCATTAAAAAAAATATCTATGAGCTAATGCCCTTTGATAACACTATCGTCATTTTAGAATTAACTAATGAACAAATGCAAAATATACTATTAAAGATAAACAATAATCATAAATTGCTTTTAAAATCTAAAAATAAAAATAATTCTACATTACTTGTTACATCAGATTATCTCTATCAAGGTGGCGATGGTTGCTCTTTTCTAAAAGAACTTAAAAAAGTAAATACCCCCTCTTATCTTATTCGTGATGCAATCATAAAATATTGCACTATCCAGAAACAACTTGATATCCCTTGCTTCTATCAATCTAAATAATTATTCATGAAAACATTTATCAATAGAAGAGAATTCATCAAATACTTTTTAGGTAGTGCTTACTTAATGAGTAACACATCATATTTAGCTGAAGTTTTAGAAAAACAAGGAAAAAGCAAAACGATAGTAATTCTTTATACTAATGACCAACACAGCAGAATAGAACCATTTCCTGATAACGATCCAAAATATCCCGGAATGGGCGGATTTGCCAAAAGGGCAAACCTCATTAGTGCAATCAGAAAATTATACAACAACAATGTTTTACTTTTAGATGCAGGAGATATTTTTCAAGGAACACCATATTTTAATTACTATCATGGCGAATTAGAATTCAAACTCATGAGTCAAATGGGCTATGACGCATCAACATTAGGTAATCACGATTTTGATTTAGGAATAGAAAATATCGTTACACAATTACCACACGCTACATTTGATTTTATCAACTGTAATTATGATTTTAAAAACACACCACTGAAAAACAAAATCCTTCCATATAAAATTATTCATAAAAATGGTATTAAAATAGGTATAACGGGTGTTGGTATTGAATTAGAAGGTTTAGTATTAAAAGAAAATTACGGGGATATTGTTTATCATGACCCTATTCCAAAAGTAAAAGAAATAGAAAAGATATTAAAAGAAGATAAGCATTGCGATTATATCATTTGTATCAGTCACCTTGGATATCAATATAAAGATAATAAAGTAAGCGATGTGATATTAGCACAAAACACAAAATATGTAGATTTAATTATAGGAGGACATACACATACTTTTTTAGAAAAACCAACATTAATTAAAAATGCAAATAATCTTGAAACGCTTGTAACACAAGTAGGTTGGGCAGGAATATGGTTAGGGCAATTAATAATAAATTTTTCCGAATGCAACAAAAAAAAATTACAACTATCTGAGAATCAAAGAATTTAATTTTTTATTATTCAAAATATTGCACATAAAAATTTTTATCAAAAACTTTGCACTACGAATTTAAAGACAACAAAAAACTCAATAAAATATTTTCTTTAACCTTAATTAAAAAATATTTAATCTATGGTAGAATCAAATACCACTAAAAAACAAGTAGAAACATTATGGAACAAATGCCTTACATTCATCAAAGAAAATGTTAGTGAACAAAATTATAAAACATGGTTTACTGCTATTAAACCTATAGATTTGACAGATAATAAACTATTTATTCAAGTTCCATCAATGTTCTTTTATGAATACATTGAAGAACATTACATTACCTTAATAAAAAAAGCATTAGAACTTAATATCGGAAAAAACACAGAACTACATTATTTAATTCAAATAGAAAACAGTTCAGGAAGTAATCAAAAAATTAAACTTCCAAATGTGAGTATAAATACTCAAAATCCTACACTTAATATCAATGCAAAAAATCCACATCAACCAAAAATAAATCCGGTTGCAATACCTGGAATTAAAAAAGTACGAATAGATTCACACCTAAACCCCAATTATAGTTTTGAAAATTTTGCAGAAGGTGATTGTAACAGATTAGCCCGCAGTGCTGCCTACGCAGTTGCAGAAAAATTAGAGCAAACATCTTTTAACCCACTATTTATATATGGCGGCGTAGGATTGGGTAAAACGCATCTTGCCCAAGCTGTTGGTATTGAAGTTAAAAAAAGGTATCCTAATAAAATTGTTTTATATATTCAAACTGACAGATTCATTTCTCAATACACAGAAGCAGTAAGAGAAAATAAACAAAATGATTTTGTACATTTTTATCAAATGGTAGATATTTTAATCATAGATGATATTCAATTTTTAGCAGGTAAAGAAAAAACACAAGAAACTTTTTTCCACATCTTTAATCACTTACACCAATTTAATAAACAAATAGTAATAACATCAGATAGATCCCCAAATGATTTACCAGATATGATGGATAGATTAATATCTAGATTTAAATGGGGATTACAAGCAGATATTACTCCACCAGATTATGAAACAAGAAAAAAGATATTACAGAAAAAAATAGAAATTGAGGGTATTGTAATTCCTGATGAAGTAATATCATACATTGCCCAAAGCATTACAACAAGTGTCAGAGAACTGGAAGGTGCTCTAATCTCTATAATGGCTCACTCCTCTATCAATAAAAGAACTGTTACAGTAGAACTCGCCAAAGAAATTGTAGATAAATTTGCTAAAAACATCAACAGAGAAATTACCGTGGATATGATTCAAAAAATAGTATGCGAATATTTTAACTTAAAACCAGAAGAACTAAAAGCCAAAACAAGAAGAAGAGAAATAGTACAACCACGACAAATCATTATGTATTTTGCCAAAAAATACACAAAAGCTTCTTTACAAGTAATAGGCACTATGTGTGGCGGAAAAGACCACTCTACAGTATTACATGCATGCAGAAATATAGAAGATCTAAAACAAACAGATAAGCAAGTTCGTGCCTATGTAGAAGATATTGATAAAAAAATAAATCTTAGTATTAATACAAAACCTCTTTAATTTTCTTCATCATACAGTCATACATAAATGAAAAATAATTACTTTTTGCCATCATTTGTGCATAATTGCCCATAATATACTATACTCAAGTAGTCATTGAAATTATTGAAGACAGCCACAAACACATCACTAACTACAACATCAGTTAGCAAATAACTGGCTTCAGTAGTCTCAGCTGATAATTTGTATCATTATTTCTTCTTAAACGAAAGTATAAAATTTCTTGTGTATTCAGACAATACTAAATCTCCACTAATTCCCGCCCTTTGAAACAATAATTCATCCCAATTCTCTGTACCTTCCCAAAATACTTTCTTTAGGTGCTTCATAGCATCCGGGTTACTTTTAGATAATTGAGTAGATAATTTATTGATTGCATTGTCCATCTCCTCTACCCTATCATACACTTCATAGAATAATCCCTTTTCTTTTGCCCATTGTGCTGAATACCACTCAGTAGCGTTGATACTCATTTGTGAAAACGCTGAAACACCTATTTTTCTCTCCACTGCAGGACCTACCACAAAAGGACCTATACCTACCGCTAATTCACTGAGCTTTACTGAAGCGTCCTTAGTTGCAAAACAATAATCTACTGCAGAAGCTATACCCACTCCACCACCTACTGCTTTTGAATGTACTCTTCCTATCACAAATTTTGGTGCTTTCCTAATAGCATTAATGACCAAAGCAAAACCAGAAAAAAATGTCTTTCCTTTTTGTTTTGCTTCTTCAATATTATTACTTACCATTTCTGCAATACTCAAAAGCTCATCGAAACTTGCTCCTGCACAAAACGCTTTTTCACCAACACTTTTTAATACAATTAATTTCACACTATCACTATTCCCAGCATCTTCTATTTGTTGGGCAAGTTTTCTCAAAATTTCACCAGGTAACGAGTTACTTTGTGGATGAAAAAAAGTAATGCTCGCTATTCCATGACTATCAATTTCTGTTTTTACATAAGCTTGTTCCATACTCTCTTAATTTTGGTGTAAATATAATTAAACTAAATTCAACAAATAAAGGTAGTTGGTTAAAGAGAAAAACATCTTTTAAGATAAATCAAACAATGAATATAAAAAAATAATAACAATTTTTTTAAGATAATTCATAATCCTAAACTCATCAATACAGAAATGATTAAAACCAAGTATGTTATCAAATTATAAGTTATATTTACCACAAAAAATTATGCAAAATATCACAAAAATAATTTTAGGAACACTTTTTATATTTATTTATCTCATTTTATTTAATTCATGTAAAAACAAGTTAGAAATTCTTGCGCCTTACAAAGAACTGGTAAGTGTATATGCTATATTAAACCCACAAGAACAATATCAATTCATCCGTATTAATAAAGTATTTGCAGGAGAAGGTAATGCTTATGATATGGCTCAAAATAAAGACACTATTAATTTTCCTCCCGGGCAATTACAAGTATCATTAAAGAGAAAAGTAAACGGAGTATATACATCTGTTGTAACATCATCATCTGTTTATGAACTATTTCTAAAAGACACACTTATATACACATCTTCAGGTACATTCAATAATGCTCAAAGATATTATTACACCAATCAAAAAATTTATCCATCTGGTACTTATGAACTTTACATTAAAGACACAAAAACAAATGTAACATTTACCGCTAGCACTACTATGATAGACAGTGTAAAGCCCGGATATTCTCAACCACTTGCTCCACCTTATTATCCTGTTACACCCAATCCTAATAATCCAACATACTACTATCTTGACTTAAGTAATCTTACAACCACTCGTGCTGTTCGCTTTGTAAGTGAACCTTACGCCTATATGTACGAACTAAGTATAAGAATGCATTACATTGATTCTATGATAGATAACAGCACTATAGCTAAATATGCAGAAAATAAATACACCGCTATTTTTTCGAAAGGCCTGAATGGAGGTGAAGAAATGGAATTCAACTATACATCAGGACAGTTATTAAATAGTTTGTACTTATCTATTTTAAATAAAGATAATGACCCAAATATATTATTTAGAAGAATTGTAAAATTTGATTATATCATCTATGCCGCAAGTTATGATTATTATGTTTTTTTACAATCAAATATGCCATCATCTTCAATTGCACAAGATAAACCCATATATAGCAATATCTCTAATGGTGCAGTTGGAATATTTGCTGCTCGTTCAAGAATACATGTCAGTAAACATCCAGCAAGTACTTTTATTAATTTTATGGCTACTACCAAACCATTTTGTGATTTAAGATTCTTAAAAGCTGATGGTTCTGTTTCTTTTGTATGCAACTAATACTACTTTAGATTATGCCAATTGTTTATTAAATAAAATTTTTGTAACTTTGTGATATCGTGAAAGTGCTATTAAAATATATTTGGTGTCTTATTTCATTTTCTGCTTTTTCGCAGAGTGCCTTAGAAGTTATTCAAAGCGGACAAGATTTAAATGTGCTTTATAGAAACGAACATTCCTTCTATGGCTTTATAGGTACTCGGGGATGGGGATTAGGTTACAGAAGAGGAAAGCATATTACAGGAAAAATTAAAGGATTATTTGAAATAGAAGGAGCTTATATGAAACATCCAAAAGAAATAAAACTCAAAGGACCTGCGGATAACAATAGCCGCTTCATATATGGCAAACTTAATACCGCTATAATGTTACGCGGCGGCATAGGCACACAAAATACAATATTCAAAAGAAACGACAGGAGAGCTGTAGAAATAAGAGCTACTTATTTTTTGGAAGGAAATCTTACATTAGCTAAACCTTATTATGTACAAGTCTATGGAAATGGAGAGTTCCGTAATACCCAAGTAGTAAAGTATGAACCTGATAAAATAGGAATAGATAGTATTGCAGGGCGTGGAGGATTCTTATATGGCTTGAATGAAATAACGGTCTATCCTGCAATCACAGGAAAATTCTTAATGAGCATAGAATATGCTCATGTATCATACAAAATAAAAGCTATTGAAGTAGGCATTGTAGCTGATTATTTTCCAAAAGCATTACCAATAATGGCAAAAAATCCCACAGAAAGTTATATCATCACACTTCAGTTAGCATTTGTCTTTGGGAAAAAATGGTTTTAAAATCAACTTCTATTTACACACTATGGAAAATATTCTAACAATAAATGATAATAAACCTAAGTATAAAAAACCTGAATGGTTAAAAGTTAAACTACCCTTAGGAGAAAATTATTTAAAAGTAAGAGAAATCGTAGATAAACATAAACTACACACTATTTGTCAAAGTGGTAACTGTCCTAACATGGGAGAATGCTGGGGTGCAGGCACAGCCACCTTCATGATACTTGGAAATATATGTACTCGTTCATGCGGGTTTTGTGCCGTGGCAACAGGAAGACCTTTACCTGCTGATTGGGATGAGCCTATGCGAGTGGCTCAATCCGTAAAATTAATGAACATCAAACATTGCGTCATTACCTCTGTTGATAGAGATGACTTGAAAGATGGCGGTTCTATCATATGGGCAGAAACTATTAGAGCTATTAGAGAAATATCACCTCAAACTAAATTTGAATGCCTTATACCCGATTTTCAAGGTAAATGGGAAAACATAAAAAGAATTGTAGATGCAAAACCTGATATTGTCTCACACAATATTGAAACTGTAAGAAGACTTACAAAAGAAGTAAGAATACAAGCTAAGTATGATAGAAGTTTAGAAGTATTACGAATGCTGAAAGAAGCTGGCATGCGAACAAAATCAGGATTCATGGTAGGATTAGGAGAAACATTAGAAGAAATTTATGAAACAATAGATGACCTGGCAAATGCAAAAGTAGATGTGATTACAATTGGACAATATCTCCAACCGACTTCAAAACACTTGCCCGTAGTAAGGTTTGTTCATCCTAATGAATTTAAAGAATTCAAAGAATATGCATTAAAAAAAGGATTTAGACATGTAGAAAGTGGTCCATTAGTTCGCTCGTCCTATCACGCCGAAAAGCATGTGGAGTGAAATTCAAAAAATTATATGACATCAATAACACAAACAAATTCTACTAATATGAACAAAAAAATTTTTTACATTACCTTCTTAGCATTTATTTCAATAAGAAGTTTATTATCTCAATATCTCAATCCTTTAATAGTGGAGCCTTCTTGATACATTTTAATGCAGGCATAGAAGCATTAAATACAGAATATAAATATCAACTAAAAAGCATAAATTATGATACATTAATAAAAGATCAGGCAGCAAATTCTAATTATTTTTTAGGATTAGAATATGGTTTACTTAAATGGTTGGGAATAGGAATTAAAGGAAAAATAAATAAGTACTTTACAGAAAAAGATGAAATAACAGGAACTACTCCCACTGCAAATTCTTTTGATATTGCCTTTACCATAAGAGCTCATTTATTCAAATTCAAGCATTTTGATTTACCTATAGGAGTTTCAATAGGAGGCTCATCGCTTACCTATAACACTAATGATCCGAACAACTCTATAACCATTAATGGTAAAGGCAGTTATTTTGACTTACATATACAACCAATGTTTTACTTCAATAAATTTGGATTCAATGTTTACCTTGGTTTACCAAACATAAACTATAACGATATGACCAGTAACAATAGTAACATCAATCAATATATTTTAATGAACTGGAAAGGTAAAGGTATAATTGCAGGTATAGGCTTACAATACAGATTTCTAAATTAATTCAATAGCATCAGTGTACTGGATTACTTACCAATGCTTTTGTTAAGCTCTTCTATAGAACTTTCATAAGTGAAAGCATCATTCACTTGATAATAGTTATCTTTATCAATAACCTTATGATAAGCATATTTAGCAAATTCTAATTTTGTTTGCTCATAAGAAAATAATTCCATAATGCTTCTTACCTGAGCACTTTTAAGACATTTAGAATCACAAATTTGTTTAGCCATTGTTAATTTACTATCTTCAAAGGATTTGGAGCTAATACTCTTTTTAATTTTCTCAAACTCTGTATTACTCACAGAACACTTAATTGCTGGAGAAGGCTTAGGAGATATTGCAGGTGATGTAAATTCTGATTCACTCGTATTATTTGAGCTTATTACCGTAGTAGATGTAACTGTGGTCGTATATCCACTACTAGTATTTACATTGCCAGAGTTGTCATCATGAATTTGGATATTACCACCTGTAGGCGATATGTTTACATTAATTCCAATAGAACCATTAGATGGATTTGAATTGGCGCCACCACCAGTTACGACAGTTGTAGAACTAACTGTTTGGCTAACTGCTGAAGTAGGAACAGGTGGTGATACATTTACATCTGACTGAGTCTCCTCCTTTGAATAATTGATTACTGCCTGACCATCTGGCTTATCACTGGTTATTTCAGTTGCACTATATGGTTTGATTTTATATTTCCCTGACTTATTAATAATCTGATAAGCAAACTCCCATCCTTTTTTTTGCTCTGCTCCCCAAACAAATTGAGCATTTGTAGTAATATCCGTAATTTTTTTATTATCCTCAAACACCACCTTTACCTTTACCCATGGTTGTCTGATATTAGTTACTCTTACATTTGTTTCAGGAGTAGTATTTTGTTTTACACCATTTACATATAAGTAAAACTTTTCACCATCATTACTAAATACTACTAAATCATTTTGAGAGTGAATACTGAAACATATAAGAATACCCCCCATCAATTTTACAGCAAATTTTTTCATAGTTTTTTTTTTGCAGAAATACAAACAAAAGTCATACCATAAAAGTACTTTTAAATTATTTTTACAAATTGAAATATCTCTTTCTATTAACTGTAA
>FWPU01004928.1_pt1 | contig 30124 bp, 22 predicted proteins | sample 2228361 | NCBI WGS metagenome assembly FWPU01 (sample SAMEA103939777, study PRJEB20133) | metagenome | reverse complement strand
CTGGCGTGTCCGTGGAAATCCCGCACGGCGCGAAAATCGCCCTGGTGGGGGCGAACGGCATCGGCAAGACGACTCTGCTCGAAGTGCTGATCAAGCGCCAGGAGCCGTCGGCGGGGGCGGTCAGCCATATGAAGGGGCTGACCATCGGCTACCTGCCGCAGCGCCCCCAACTGAGCGGCGAGCGCACCCTGTGGGACGAGATGATGACCGCCTTCGCCGACCTGCGCGCTCGCGAGGCGCGGCTGGCCGCGCTGGCCGAGCAGATGAGCGATTCCAGCCGCCCCGATCTCGACGAGCTGATCGCGCGCTACGGTCGCGAGCAGCATCAGTTCGAGCTAGACGGCGGCTATACCTACGAGACGCGGGCGCGACAGGTGTTGCAGGGATTAGGCTTCTCTCCGGCGGATTTCACCATGCCGCTGACGTACCTTTCCGGCGGGCAGCAGACGCGCGCCCTGCTGGCACGGTTGCTGCTGGAAGCGCCCGATCTGCTGGTGCTCGACGAACCAACTAATCACCTGGACATCAACGCCATTGAGTGGCTGGAAGGCTTCCTCAAGACGTGGCCGGGCGCGTTGCTGCTGGTCAGTCACGACCGCTACTTCATGGACAGTGTGGTCAGCACCATCTGGGAGATGGAGTGGGGGCGCGTCGAAGTCTATCGCGGCAACTACAGCCATTACGTCCGGCAGCGCGAGGAGCGTCACGAGCGGCTGCGCAAAGAATACGAGGCGCAACAGGAATTCATCGCCAGAGAAGAAGAGTACATCCGCCGCAACATCGCCGGGCAGAACACGGCTCAGGCCAAAGGGCGTCTGCGTCGCCTGGAACGGCTCAAGCGCGACGGTCTGATTGCCCGCCCGCGGCAACGCCATCAAATTCACCTCAACCTGCGGGCCAACCTGCGCAGCGGCGACAAAGTGCTCATGACGCGCGACCTGGTGGTGGGCTATCGTCGCGACCGCCCGTTGGTGACGGTGCCGGACATCACGCTTTACCGGGGCGAAGTGGCCGCGTTGATCGGGCCAAATGGCGTGGGTAAGACCACCCTGCTCAAGACGTTGCTGCGCGAGATCCCTCCGCTGGCGGGCAGTGCCTGGCTGGGGGCAGCGGTGCAGCCGGGCTACTTTGCGCAGGCGCACGAGGGGTTGAAGCCGGACAACAGCGTGCTGGACGAACTGCTGACCGTGCGCTCCCTGCCACTGAGCGAAGCTCGCAATTACCTGGCGGCGTTTCTCTTCACCGGCGATGACGTGTTCCGCCCGGTGAGCACACTCAGCGGCGGCGAGCGCGGGCGGCTGGCGCTGGCCAAGCTGGCCCTGGCCGGAGCCAACTTCCTGCTGCTGGACGAGCCGACCAATCACCTGGACATCGAAAGCCAGGAGATTCTGCAAGACGTGCTGGCGCAGTACGAGGGGACGATCCTGCTGGTCAGCCATGATCGCTACCTGATTGACGCGCTGGCCACGCAGGTCTGGGATTTGCAGCCGGAGGGCATGACGCTCTTCGAAGGTCCCTACCGCGAATATGTGGCTGCCCGCGAAGCACAGCGCGCCGCGGCACAGGGCGAGGTGACGCCGTCACAAAGCCCAAAACCCACTCCGCCCCCTCAGCGCAGACAGGCAGGCCTTTCGCCCTTTCAGCGCCAGAAGCGGCTGGCCGAACTGGAACAGCAGATCGCGCAGCTCGAAGCCAAACTCGACGAGTTGCACGACGCCCTGGGCGAAGCCAGCCTGCGCGGCGCGGTGGAGCGCGTGCGCGACCTGGGCGAGCGCTATGCGGCCACTGAATCGGCGCTGGATCGCGCGTTGCAGGAGTGGGAAGCCCTGGCGGAATAGGGTGAGTCGTGAGTCTTCGGCGCGGTTGATCGAAACTGGCGGGCGGGCTACAATGAGCACATCGGCTCGACAGCACCAGGTGGAGGAACTGCCGTGGGGCGCTGGCAAGACAAATATGTGATCGGCCTGACCGGCAATATCGCCATGGGCAAGAGCCTGGTTCGCCGCATGTTAGAGCATCTCGGCGCGTACACCATTGACGCCGACACGCTGGTACACCAGGCCATGGCTCCCGGCGCTCCGGCCTACAAACCCATTGTGCTCGCTTTCGGCACGTGGATTCTCGATGACGAAAAGCGCATTGACCGTTCGCGTCTGGGGGCGATTGCCTTTGCGCATCCCGAAGCCATGCGCCGCCTGGAAGCGATCACCCATCCTATCGTGGAGCGCGCCATAGATACGCTGGTCACGCACACGCCGCGTCGGTTCGTGGTCATCGAGGCGATCAAGCTGCTCGAAAGCCCGATCGTCAACTGGGTGGATACTGTCTGGGTGGTCAATGCCTCCGAGGACACGCAGGTAGCGCGGCTGGTCAAGCGCGGCCTGTCGCGGCAGGAGGCCCTCAGGCGTATTCGCGCCCAGAATCCACAGGCCGACAAGCTCGCCCGCGCCCATGTGGTGATTGACAACAACGGCACGCCCGAACAAACCTGGATGCAGGTGCGCTCGGCCTGGTCGCAGATCGCGGGTGCGACGCGCGCCGAGGCGCAACAGACGGCCCCGCAGCGTGTGGAGATCGGCGGGGCGCGGGCGGACGGCGGCGCTCCGGTCGCCGTCAATATCGTGCGTGGCACGCCGCACAATGCCGCGCAGATCGCCGATCTGATTTTCCGTCACACGGGCAGGCGACTGACACGCGACGAAGTGCTCATTCAGTTTGGGCAAAAGTCCTATCTGCTGGCGATGGAGGGCGACACGCCCATTGCCCTGATCGGCTTCCTGGTGGAGAACCTGGTCACGCGCGTGGACGAATTGCTGGTGCTCGACGGCAAGCCGGTAGCGCCGATTATCACCGCGCTGATCGAGGCTGTCGAGCGGGCTTCGCGCGAACTGGAGAGCGAGGTTGGCTACGTCTTCCTGCCACCGGGCACCTCTGCTGCTACTGTTCAGGCGTTGCGTGCTCAGGGATACGAAGCGCAGACTCTGGAGGCGATCACGGTTCCGGCGTGGCGCGAAGCGGTGCGCGAAGCGCGGCCCGATTCCAGCTATGCGATCTTCGGCAAGCGTCTGCGTGCCAAGCGCGTGCTGAAGCCGCTCTAGGCAGAGGCCGCGCCTGGACTTTCCGCTGGATTGAATGGGGTGAGACCATGGTAGACCGTCTGAAGAAACAACCGGGGCTTGGCCGGCTCATCCGTCTGATCGAGACCTGGCCGCGCCTCAGCGCGTGGATCGTGCTCTCGGTGGGCTGCATCGCGCTGCTGATCTACGAGGCGCGCGACGTGGGCCTGACCGTCGGCAACTGGATCGCGCTGATCGTGGCGACGGTGTTGGTCGCTGGCCTGTGTATCTGGATCGTGAGCTGGGAAGACGAAGACGAAAGCGAAACGTCCGACCAGCGCAGCGCCTGACATTTATCCCTGGCAAATGGGCAAAGCTCGCCTCCAGAGGCGGGCTTTGTGCTTTCCGGGCGAAACTCTCACCGCGGAGATACCGAGAATACAGAGAAAGACAAAGAGGCTCTCCATTTTTCCCTCTGCGTTTCCGGGTTTACCTCACCCCCAGCCTCGCTGCGCTCGGCTCGCCCCCTGTCCGACGCGGAGAGGGGGCAACGAGGCGCGTCAGCGCCGAACGGGGGTGAGGTAAACGCCTCCGCGCCAAACAAATTGCTGACGACCTTTGCTCACCCCCGGCCCTGCGCTCTGTTTTGTCTCGCCCGCAGAATGGGCTATGCTAAGGGATGGACGACTGAGGGGCGCGCCGACGCGCCTGAGCACGACGAAAGGGGATGCTGCGATGGACATCAAACTGAGCCTGGTCACCATCGAAAAGCCGGAAGCGATCAATTTCATCCTGGGCCAGAGCCATTTCATCAAGACAGTCGAGGACATGCACGAGGCGCTGGTGACCGCCGTGCCTGGCATCAAGTTCGGGCTGGCTTTTTGCGAAGCGTCCGGCGCGTGCCTGATTCGCCATACAGGCACCGACGAGGCCATGAAGACGCTCGCCATCCAGAATGCGCAGCAGATCGCTGCCGGGCACAGTTTCATCCTGTTCCTGGGCGAAGGCTTCTACCCGGTCAACGTGCTCAAGACCGTACAGGCCGTGCCGGAAGTCGTGCGCATCTTCTGCGCGACAGCCAATCCCACACAGGTCATCATCGCCGAGACAGAGCAGGGACGCGGTATCCTGGGCGTGATTGACGGCTTCGCCAGTAAGGGTGTGGAAGATGAGGAAGGCATTGCCTGGCGCAAGAACTTCCTGCGCATGATCGGGTATAAGTTGGGATAGACTGTTCCGGATTTTTTCGCACTGAGGAGTCTTGCAGATCATCATGCCCTACCAGACTGAAGCATTCAACCAGTATCTCGATGCGCACCGCGAGCGCTTTCTGGCGGAATTCGGGCAGTTCATCGCACAGCCCAGCGTCGCCGCCGACGGACGCGGCATCAGCGAGATGGCCGCGCTGGTAGCGGAACGCTTCCGGGCGCTTGGCGCAGAGGTCACCGTCTTCTCTACGCCCGGCTCGCCGGTCGTCTATGCCGAACTTGGCCCGCGCGATGCCGCCCGCACGTTGCTGATCTACAACCATTACGACGTGCAGCCCGAAGACCCGCTCGATCTGTGGGAAACCCCGCCCTTCGAGATGGTCATCCGCGACGGCGTGATCTACGGGCGCGGCACATCCGATGACAAGGGCGAGCTGCTCTCGCGCATTCAGGCGATCGAAGCGTGGCTGGCCACGCAGGGTGAGCTGCCTGTGCGCATCAAGTGGGTTGTCGAAGGCGAAGAGGAGACCGGCTCTAACCATCTGGCGGAATGGGCCGAGGCGCACCGCGATCTGCTGGCCGCCGACGGCCTGCTATGGGAAGGCGGTGGATACGACGAAGCGGGTTGCCCCACCTTCGGCCTGGGCGGCAAGGGGCTGGCCTACTTCGAGCTGCGCTGCAAGGGGCCGAGCCACGACCTGCACTCAGCCTTCGCGCCGATGGTGGTCAACCCGGCGTGGCGGCTGGTCTGGGCGCTGAGCACGCTCAAAGCGCCCGACGACACCATCACGCTGGACGGCTACATGGAGCACGTCCGCCCCCTCACCGACGAGGAATGGGCGCGTATTGACGCCGTGCCGCTGCAGTTCGAGGCCATGCGACGGCGCTGGGGCCTGGAACAGTGGTTGAACGGCATGAGCGATCATGAGGCGCGCCGACGCTATTTGTCCGCGCCGACGATCACCATCTGCGGCATCCATGCCGGCTACGGTGGGGCCGGCTCGAAGACAGTGCTGCCCGCCGAAGCCTTCGCCAAGCTCGACTTCCGCCTGGTAGACGGGCTGACGGTGGAACTGGCCCGTCGCCTGCTGCGCGAACACCTGGATCGGCGCGGCTTCAGCGACATCGAGATCATTGATCTGGGCGGGGAGGAATTCGCCACCTCGCCGCCGGGCAGTCTGGTGGAGCGCGCCGCGGTTGCCGCCAGCCAGGAAACCTGGGGCAAGACGCCGATCATCTTCCCCTGGTATGCGGGCAGTGGGCCGCTCTACCCGTTGAGCGCCCGCCTGGGCATTCCGGTCATCTTCGCCGGTGCGACGTGGCACCCCAACGCGCGCGCTCACTCGCCCAATGAGAACATCCTGGTCAGGGACTACTTCGACTCGATGCGCTTCACGGCGGCGTTCCTCGCCCAATTCGCTGCGTTGGAAAGCTGAGCCAAATCGGGTAGACTCTGCTCATTGTCAACATAGCTCTCAGCGAGGTAAGCGCATGGCCAAGCAATATGGTTCGCCGCCACCGATGGTGATCAATCCGGACAAACAATACACCGCAACGTTCAAGACGGAACGCGGCGACATCGTCGTCGAACTTTTCGCCCGGCAGGCCCCGGCGACGGTCAACAACTTTGTCTTCCTGGCCCGCGAAGGCTACTACGATAACACGACCTTTCATCGCGTCATCCGCGGCTTCATGGCTCAGGGTGGCGATCCCACCGGCACCGGTCGCGGCGGCCCCGGCTACCGTTTCAACGACGAGCCAGGCGCGCTGGCGCTCAAGCACGACGGCCCCGGCATTCTGAGCATGGCCAACGCCGGGCCAAACACCAATGGCAGTCAGTTCTTCATCACCCACGTGGCGACGCCTCACCTGGACGGCAAACACGCCGTCTTTGGTCGGGTGAAAGACCGCGATAGCCTGGCCGTGCTGATGCAAATCCGCGAGCGCGATCCCATGCGCGATCCGGAGCCGGGCAATATGCTCTACACGGTGGAGATCACCGAGGCGTAGTCTTGATCTGCCACACACCGAACGCCCCCGCCATCACGGGGGCGTTTTTCTGTACCCTGCCAGGTGAAGATTGGATCGCCAAGACGCAGAGTTTCCTCTGCCTGCTGTGTACCCCCTAGAGCGAATCTTCTCCTCCGAAAGCGCGCAGCCCGGATTCTCCCTGTAAAGTTCGGGCGCGGCCCTGTATACTGGGCCTTCTGCAGGGTACCTTGTTGCATCCCATGTGGGAAAAGACCATGCGCACACTGGTACACGACATTGGCCGCGATACACGTTGGGTGATGTGGTCCTACGCGCTGTGGGGCGTGGGCGAAGGGCTGTGGATGTTCATTCAGCCCCTCTACATCAAGTCGCTGGGAGCCGCGCCCGATCAGGCCGGTTTTGTGATCGGGCTGTGGGGGCTGGGCCGCCTGTTGTTTGTGTTGCCAGCGGGCATCCTGGCCGACCGCTTCGGCGCGCGTCGTCTGATGGTGCCCGGCTGGTATCTGGGACTGGCCGGCGTGCTGATCATGGCGCTGGCTCCGGACTGGCGCTGGGCCGCGCCCGGCTACCTGATCTACGGTTTCTCCGCTGCCGCCATCCCGGCCACCAACCTGTATATTACACAGTCCTCTCGCTACGATCCCACACGTCACCCCGAAGTGCCCTTGCAGGCGGCGCTGACGCTAATGTGGGCGGCTTATTCGCTGGGCCTGGTGATCACACCGAGCATTGGCGGCTGGCTTGGCGAGCAGATCGGGCTGCGCGCGGTGTATCTGATCAGCACGGGCTGGTTTGTGCTCAGCACCATCGCCATCGTCCGCACCAGCCCCTACCCTGTCCCGCCGCGCCCCGCCGATGGTTACGACTACCGCGGTCTGCTGCGCCGCGCGCCGGTGATGGGCGCTCTGCTGGTGCTCACGCTCGGCTTTGTGGCGATCCTCACCGGTCAGACGCTCTCATCGCAATACCTGGAAGAGGCACGCGGCTTCTCGCGGGCGGCGATCGGGCTGTTCGGTTCGCTGAGCGCCCTGGGTACAACGGTCTTCAGCCTGGTCTTGGGACGATTGAGTTCCTGGCGTGGTTTCTTCGCCAGCCTGCTGCTGGTCTTTGGGGCGTTCGGGTTGTTGCTGGCAACCGACAGCCCGCCCCTGGTCGCGTTGGCGGTGTTCCTGCTCGGCGCACACTACACCGCCCGCCCGCTCGCCGCGAGCGTGATCGGCGAGCGCACCCCTGCGCACCAGCACGGCATCGCCTACGCCCTGGTAGACACCGCCGCCGGGCTGGCAACGCTGGTCGGCACCAACCTGGCGGGCAGCCTGTACACCGCCCATCCCGACGGCCCGTTCGTCGCGGGCATGGTGGGCATTGCCGCCCTGACCGTCCTGAATGCTGCTTTCTGGTTGCGCAATGGAACGGCTGCGCAGCGAGTGCGTATACTACGGATAGAACGCTAGATCGCCTGTCTGCAAGGGGAGTTGCCATGACCAAGCGCAAAACTCAGGCCAACCCCGATCTGCTTGCCCGCCTGTGGGCCGACGTGGTGCTGGCCGCACGGCTGCTCTTCGACCGGCGCGTGAGTGGCACCACCCGGCTAATCCCACTGCTCACCGCCCTGTACATTCTCTCGCCGATTGATTTGCTGCCCGATGTGTTGTTGCCCTTCGGCGTGGTGGATGACCTGAGTGCCTTCATCGTCGGCCTGCAGTGGTTCATTCACGCCTCGCCGCGCCAGGTAGTGGACGAGTATCGGGGACTGCGACCGCGCCAGCAGGGGAGCGGCTATGCTCCACCAGAACAGGCGCAGATCATCGAGGGTAAGTACGAAGTGCACGACGAGGATTGAGCCGCCATGCCGTGGCTCTATCTCATCCGCCATCCCCACACGGCGATCGATCCGGTGTGTCCGGCTTCGCAATGGGGTCTGAGCGACACGGGCCGAGCGCAGGTGCGCGCGCTGATGGCGCTGTCGCTGTGGAAACACGTGGCCGCCGTCTATACCAGCGCGCAGCCCAAAGCGTCCGCCGTCGGAGAAGCAGCGCACAGAACTCATGCCGTCCCCTGGTATGTGCATCCGGCGCTCGACGAAGCCCGCCGCGATACCTGGCTGGACGGGGCAGCTTTCCAGGCGGCGCAGAGCGCTTTCTTCGCCCAACCGGAGACGCCGCCTGTTTCTGGCTGGGAATCCGCCTGGCAGGCGGGCGAACGCTTTGCTGGAGCCATGGACTGTCTGCTGGGCGCGCACCCCGCCGAGACCATCGCCGTGATCGCTCATGCCACGGTGCTGACGCTCTACACGGCCCGTCTGCGGGTTCGTCCTCCCACATATGAAGATTGGCGCGCAATTGACTTTGCCGCGATCATGGTGATCGATCGCGCGACGATGCGTCCGCTGACGCCTTTCGTCGCCGCCCCTTACGACGGACTGCCTCCGCCTACGGACGAGTGTGGGTAAAACTTGTCAGTGACTTACTTGACATGGGAGTATTTAAACCTCGCTTCGCTTGACTCGCCCCCGACGCGGAGAGGAGACAGCGGGGCGCGTCAGCGCCGAGCGCGGGTGAGGTAAACCAGAGCACAGCAAACCGCGACACGTTTTGCACGCACCCCTGCGGACTGAAATGGAGAAGCGCTTCATGAAGATCGGTATTCTCTCCGACACGCACAATCACCGCGCCAACACCGAGCAGGCGCTGGCCGCCCTACGCGAACGGGGAGTGGAGCGCCTGATCCACTGCGGAGACATCACCACGCCGGAAATCGTCTATCTCTTTGCCGGGTGGACCGTAACCTTTGTGTGGGGCAACATGGATCACGCCCGCGCCGACCTGATCAGCGCGACCCGCCACATTGGGGCTATGCCCCCCGCTTTCAGTCAGCAGATCGAAGTGGACGACAAACTGATTGGCGTCACGCACGGGCACGATCAGGCACTGCTGGCGGGCATGATTATCAGCGGCAAATACGTCTATATCTGCCACGGCCACACCCATCACCGCCTGGACGAATTCCGCCGACCGTATAGCGTGCGCGTGATCAATCCTGGCGCACTGGGCGGCAGTTGCCCGCAGGCGCGCTCGGTAGCCGTGCTCGACGCGCTGACGGATACGGTGGAGTTCCTGGTATTCCCGGAGATGGGATGAGTTAGGGAGTAGGGAGCTGGAAGCGGCGGCCCCCATCGCCTACCGCATAGAGACCCTCGTCAACTGACTACTGTGAACTGATCACCGCCCACTGTGCACTGATAACCGTTTTTCCATGATCAGCCCCGTCTCGCCGTCGCGATAGTACGCCGGGTGACGCCCGACGACTGTGTAGCCCGCCCGCTGATACAGCCGGATGGCGGGCAGGTTGCTCTCGCGCACAGTCAGCCGCACGAAGGGACGCTTCAGGCGTATTTCGGCAGCGGTCAGCAACGCCGTCCCCAGACCACGCCGTTGGTGCGCCGGCGCGATCCCTAGCGTGATGATCCATCCCCGCTCACACGACAGTCCCCGCGATGCCGAGACAAAGCCCGCCAGCGAACCGTCCGGCGCGACAATCTTCAGGTTGATGATACGGGGTACCAGGAACAGCAGCGCCAGTTCAAAGTAGGGGTAGGCGTCGCGGGGGAAGATGACGCGCTCCAAACGATGCAGGGCGCGCAGATCGAGCAGCGTCGCGCGACAGAGCGCATAGCCAGGGGGAAGGTCTGGCGCGGCCAAAGCGCCCCCTCATCGCTCCGAAGAGGACAGACGATAGTTCTGCACCTCGTCTATGGCCGCGATCAGGTCAGCGAGCGAGGACACCTCTTCGTGAATGTCTTCCTGCAGGCGCTCGGTGCGGGCGCGATCGGCCCCGCGCGAGTCAATCACCTGCACCTGCGCGTAAACTGTGCCCAGAGCAGAGAGAGTCTGGTCTAGCTGAATCTCGGCCCGCTTGACGCGATCTTCCAGGGCGCGCAGGTTGGCGAGTTGCAGTTCCTTGGCCTGGATAGCCTCTTCCAGTTCGGCGCGCACTACGGGCGATTGCTCAGCGCGCAGACGGCGGCGCAGATTAGTCAGATCGTGTGGCACCAGGCGGCGGTCGCGGGCCAGCACGCTGTTTTCCTCGAACTCGTCCAGCCGTCTGGCCAGGGTATAGATCAGCGCCACCCAGTCGTCTATCTCACTGGCAGTCGCCTCCAGGCTGACGCGCATGGCTCCGCTGTGCCTGCGAGCGGCCTCGGCGATCAGGCGGCGGTATTCCAGCGCCCGCCGCAGACGTTCGCGGGCGCGGGGGTTGCGAATATCGTCCGGGTCGTAGTGCTCCGTGAGCATGGCGTCTACCGCCCGTTGCGCCGCCTGCGGATCGCTCACCGTCGCGCCCAGGTAAAGCGCCTCGGCTACCGCGCCGAAGATCAGCCAGTAGGCGGGCTGCCACCAGTCAAAAGGCTGATAGCCCAGGCCGAACAGGACAATGGCCAGGGCGATGATCACCGCGCTTTCCAGGCTGAAGAACGCCTGGCGCACCATGGCACGCCAGGCGCGCCCGCGCATTTCCTCTCTCATAGGGTACGGCCTTTAACCGGACAGCGCTAGCCTGCCCCGCCGCTCCCACCCGCCAGCCCCAGACGTTGACGGCGCTCTTCGAGCTGCATCTCGATCTCGGACATGCCGATGGCTTCGTCAATCTGTTCCTTCATGGTGGAGCTGGCCATCTCCAGGCGGGCTTCTTCGCGATCCAGGCGAGCGCGAATCTGTTCGCCCAGGCGGGCCACGTCCTCGTCGCCGATGCCCGCCAGATCGTCCAGGCTGCGGATGGCCTTGGTGGTCATCTCCTTGGCTTCCACCAGTTCGAGCAGAGCTTTGAGATGCTCACGCTCCTGCTTGATGGTGGTCAGCTTGGCCTCCAGCTTGAGCTTGGCGTCGAGCATCCGGCGATACTCTCGCTCCTGCGCCTGCCACTGCTCGTAATATTCCTGGGCGAGCGCCTGCTTCTGGTTCAGTTCGGCCTGCGCTGCCGTCGCCAAGTCGGTCTTGCCCCGCAACAACAATGTATCAATGTCGCGGTCGAGTTTCTCCGCTGCCGCGGCGAATTCTTCGTACTTGCGCTTGAGCGTCTTGACTGTCCCGCCCACCGTGGCCGCCTGGTCTTCGAGCGCGTCCAGGTTGCGCTCGGCCTGGCGGATGTATTCATCCATCACCTTGACCGAGTTGGCTTCCAGGGCCGAATCAACCAGCGCGTGTACGTTGGCCGAAATCAGGGTGTTGATCTTCTGCAAGAGTGAGGCCATCCCAATCCGTTCCTCCTAATCCATAGCCGCGAACGCCTGCCAACCGCTGTGTGCTTGCCAGTTAATACGTAATCCTGCCCGCTGTGTTGCGCGCCTGTGTACTGATCGTAACACGAAGAGCGTTGCGCCGAACTGACGCGGCGCTGACAGCCACCTGACTGACCAGCCGTTACATGCCGGCGGGATAGATAGGCAGGCGGATCACGAATTCGCTACCCTGCCCGACGACGCTGTCGCAGATGATTTCGCCGCCATGCAGGCGCACCACACCCTGCACGATGGCCAGGCCCGCACCGGCCCCCTGGTCTTCGTATTTGTGCCGCTCGATCTGATAGAACGTCTCAAAGATTTTCTCGCGCTCCTCATCGGGAATGCCGCGCCCCTGGTCGCGCACAGCGAGACACACCATCGAGCCGTCACGATAAGCGCTGAGCGTCACCTGCGAGCCAGGCTTGTCGGAGAACTTGAGCGCGTTGTCTACCAGGCACTCGATGGCCGCGGACAGATATTGCGAGTCGGCTCGCACAGGCGGCAGATCGTCATCTATGTCTAGCACCAGGGCGATCTGCTTCTCGCGCGCCTGCTCCTGGTACTTGGACTCCACCGTGCTGAGCAAAGCAGCATAATCGGCCAGGGCAGCACTACGCCATTCGAAGGTCTGCGCAGCCTCGCCGGTCTCCAGCTCCACCAGCAGGATGAAGTTCTCCACCAGCCGACGCAACCGCCCTGCCCCGGCGTTGATCCCGTGCAGGAAGGTGCGCATGTCGTCCACGCTGAGTTCGTCCGCGTCGCGGTGCAGCATGTCGGCGTAGGCGACGACGTAAGTCAGCGGGGTACGGAACTCGTGATTGAGGATCATCAGGATGTTTTGCTTGATGCTGGTGACCTCGCTCTGCCAGTGCTGCTCGATCTGCTTGCGGCGGTGCAGCTTGGCGGAAATGGCCACCAACAGCTCATCCGCGTCGAACGGCTTGACGATGTAGTCCTCCGCGCCCATGCGTTTGCCGCGTTTGATGTCCTCGCGCTCACCCTTGGCCGTCAGGAAGATGAACGGGATGTGCACCCAGGCTGCTTCCGCGCGGACGGCCTCGAAGAAGTCGTAACCATCCATGCGCGGCATCATGATGTCGGAGACGATCAGGTCCGGCGGGCGACGGTGCGCCTGCAACTCTGACAAGCCGGCTTCTCCATTAGCCGCCGTCCAGACCTCGTAGCCGTTGATCTCCAGAATCTCGCGGATTCCTTCTAGCAAATGCAGATCGTCCTCTACTACCAGAATCGTCGGTTTGCGCATAGCCTTCTCCCGCCTGCTCCCTATGAAGAATGCGCCGGTAACCGCAGGCGAAATGTACTCCCCTGGCCTTCCTGGCTTTCCACGTCTACCTGACCGCCGTGCTGCTCGATAATGTCTTTGAGAATGGACAGACCCAGGCCAGTACCCGGCACGGTCGGACTGATGTTCGAAGCTCGGAAGAAACGGTCGAAGATCATGGGCAATTCGTGCGCTGGAATGCCAATGCCCGTATCACTGACCTCAATGATAACCCAATCTCGCCCATCCTGCCCTGCGGGTTCGACCCGGCTGCGCACCACGATACGCCCTCCTTCTGGCGTGTAGCGGATAGCATTGCTCACCAGATTGGTCAGCGCCCGCTCAAGCTGATCGGCATCCCCCTTGATCTGCGGCAGCGGTACCCCTTGATGCTCATAGGTCAACGACTTGCCCTCGGTTTCGGCCCAGGGCTGATTGTGTTGCACCACCAAGGCAATGATCTCGTCAATGGCGATCGGCAGATAATTGCGCCGGTGTTGCCCCTGCTGTTCTGCCTGCAGGCGCGAAATCTGCAGCAGGTCGTCTATCAGACGCTCCAGCCGTTGCGCCTCGCGTTGCATCACGTCCAGGTAAGTAGGATAGCGCTCCGGATTGCCTTTTTCGAGCAATTGCAGATAGAGCTTGAGATTCGCCAGCGGCGTGCGCAGTTCGTGCGACACGGTGGAAATGAAACGATCTTTAAGCCGGTCTAGCTCTTGCAGGCGCGAGATGTCGCGCAGGACCACCACGGAGCCGATCAGGGCGTCGCCCTCCACCACCTGCGCGGCCTTGGCCTGCAAGACAACACCGTTCAACTGAATCAGCTCGGTCGTGTCGTGCTGCGTATCTGGCGGAGACATCACCCGCTGTACCAGCGCGCCCACATGTTCACTCAGGTTGGTGTCCTGCCCATAACGCTCGAACAGATCGCGCGCCACCGGATTGGCCAGCACGATCTGTCCGGTCAGATCGAAGACGATGACGGCATCCGCCACCGAGCGCAGAATGGCTTCGGTACGTTCCTGCTGTTCACGAATCTTGGCCGTGCGCTCCACGACCCGCGCTTCCAGGTCGATGGCGTGCTCGCGCACCCGCTCGTACAGGCGCGCATTGCTGACGGCGATCGCCAGTTGAGCGGCCAGCGGTTCCAGCACGTCCAGGTCTTCTTGACCGATGCTGGCAAAGCCGCGCCGTTCCACCACCAGCACGCCGATCACTTCGTCGGCCACTACGAGCGGGACTGCCAGCGCACAGTATTTGCGCCGCTCCACGTCCTCCGCGCCAATGGGCGGGTGTTCCTGATTCTGCAGCACCGGCTCAGAACGCTCGATAGCCTGTCCGGCCACCCACAAGACCGGGCGGTAACGCTCAGTCTCAGGGCCGAGCTTGATCGGCTGTCCTTCTGCGACGACGGTGCGCACCGCCAGACGACCTTCTTCCATTGCCAGCAAGATGATGGTGTCGTAGCCCAGGATGTCATACAGCTTGCTCGCCACCCCCTCCACCAGCGCGCTCTGAGTGAGAATGGCGGTCGAGTAACGCCCCACCTCGTTGACCAGGCGCAGATGATCCAGACGGCGGCGCACTTCTTCGAACAGGCTGGCGTTCTCAACAGCCAGTGCGGCTTGCACGCCGAACATCCCCACGTGCTCGATGACCGATTCGCTGAACGCTTCGGGATCGTGCGTGTCTATCAATAGCAGCGTGCCCACCGGCACTTCGGCCTTGAGCAGGGGGATGGCCAGCGCCGACTTCGCGCCGGTCAGCGCCACGAAGTCGGGCGGGAGGGCATCGCTCTCGGCAAGATGATTGACATACCGCGGTTGCCACTCATCCAGCACGCGCACCGGCAACCACGTCCTTTCCGCAAGGGGCAAGCGGTGCCCCCGGAAAGTCTCGGCCCCCGGCCCAAAGGCCTCTGCCCCCACTAGAGCGTCAGCCTGGGCTAGCCATAGATAGGCCCCCTGTACATTGAAAATGCCCAGACACTCTTCGCACAACAAGGAAAGCACCCGCTGACGGTCGAGTTGCGCGCTGATGGCCAGGCCCAGCCGTCCCAGATCGGTCGCCAGCGTAACCCGGCGCATGGTGTCTTCGAACAGGACGGCGTTTTCCAGCACCACGCCCAGTTGCTGACCGATGCGAGCCAACAGATCGCGCAGCGCGGCATCCAGCGGGTAATCCAGCGGGTGATAGATGCTGAGCAGACCGTTTTCGACGCCGTGCGCCAGCAAAGGTACGCTGAAAAACGTCCAGCCCGGCTCCGCCTCCAGGCTCACGTCACCGCCTGGCAACACTTCCAGCCGCTGCAGCCAGGCTTGTACCGCATCCGGAAGACCGTGCGCGGCACGCAGGATCAACTCGCGCTGCGACGCGGAGCGCTGATGCAAGGCCCCTCCCGGCAGGTCGAGCGTCTGCAACACGGCGTTCAGCACATTCTGCAGCAGGTTCTCACCGGCCAGCGCCTCATTGCTGGCGGCCAGCACCCGGTTGAGCGTGCTGAGGGCGCGATTCTGCTGCTGAGCCTCCTCCAACAGGCGGAAGTTCTCGATGGCGGCTGCGAATTGATTGGCGTAGGTTTGCGCGAGCTGCAGATGCTCCGCACTGAAATTCCCCGGCTTCAGGCTGTCGAGCGCCAGCAGGCCAATGACCGCGTTGCGCACCACCAGCGGTACCCCCAGCCAGCTACGAATCTCCTGGTTGATGAAGCGCCCCGGTCGCCAGAGCGGTTCCTGGCGCGTATCGGGCACCAACACCGGTCGTCGGGTCTTGATGACCTGCTCTACCAGCGGATAGCTCTTCGCCGAAATCGGACGATCCAGAGGGAGCGGCTCGCTGGGCGGATGGACAGCACGGAAGTGCCATTGCTGGTCGGGCTCGAACAGCCCCACATGGGCGCGGTCGAAGGGAATTGCCTGGGCCAGATGGGCCAGCCCCACTCGCAAGGCGCTCTCCAGGTCGGGGCTGGTGACCACTGCATAGGACGCCTCTTGCAGACGTTCCGCCTGGATGCGACGCTGCTGTTCTCCCTCGAAAAGCAGGGCGTTTTCGATGGCGATGGCCGCCTGATTGGCGAAGGCAATGGCCGTGTTGAGATCGTCGGGCGTGTAATGCCCTGGCTGATGATGCGAAATGCTCAGGCAACCGAGCACCCGGTCGCGCACCAACAACGGCACGCCCAGCCAGGCGCGATAGTAGTATTCGCCCGGCACCCAGACCGGATCGCGCTCGGTATCGGCCACAAGCTGCGGTGTACGCTGCTCGAACAGACGCTTGAGGTAGGGGTAACGCTCGATCTCTAGGCGCTGCTCGGTGAGCGGCGTACCGTTGAGAGCAGGAGAGAAGCCTACCGCTGCGCCGATACGCAGGAAGCCCGGCTCTGCCAGTACCAGGATAGACGCGCGTTCATAACTCAGCAGACCGTGCAGTTTTTCCAGCAACAGTTGTAGCGTCTCGCTCAGGTTGCGCGAGGCCAGGATACTGGCCACTTCGCGCAGGGCTTCGGCGGTCTGACGCTGCTGCCGTTCCTGACTGTGCAGGCGGGCGTTTTCGATGGCCACCGCCAGTTGTCGCGCCATGCCTTCGAAAAGCGCCACTTCCAGCGAATCGAAGGCGCGCGGCTCTGGATGGCCCGAAATCAATAGGCCAACGGCCTGCTCGCGCGCAACCAGAGGAACGATCAACGCGGCCCGCACGCCGAAATACTCCATCAGCGCAGCGTTGCTCTGGTCAGCCGCAGCGTCTTCAACCAGCAGGGCAGAACCACCGCCCAGTGCACGGAAGAAGGGGACCTGCTCACTACGAAACTCAGCCGGGCATTGTTGAAACGTGCCAGTCCGCGCCAGCCGCCCGGCCAGTCGTAAATGGCCCCTGTCCTCCTCGTCCAGCAGATAGACGGCTGCACCGCTTGAGCGCCCCAGCGCCAACACCTGCTGCAAGGCCCGCGTGATCACCTGCTCCAGGTCGAGTGTGGAGGCGATGTCGGCGCTGATGGCGCTGAGCGCCAGCAGTTCGCGGCTGCGTGCCTGCAAGTCGTGCCGCATACGCGAGGCAGTCACGTCGTGCAGCACGATCAGGCGCGCGCCAGGGAAATCGCTCAGCGTATCCAGCGGGCGCACGCTCACCTGCAAGACGTACTCTTCACCCTCGCGGATCAAGACGCATTCGTCCAGGTCGCGCCCCGTATCCAGCAGGTCGCGCACCACCAGGGCCAACGCCGACCCGCGCAGCAGTTCGTCTACAGCAAGCGCCGTGATAAAGGGAGAAGGCGTTCCGGGCAGCCAGCGGGCGAATTGCAGGTTGTACCACACCACGCGCTCCTGCGCGTCGAGCACTGCCACGCCGTCGCTATAGGTGCGCAGCGTGGTGCGGATGGCCAGGTTGAGCGTGGTGGTGCGCATGGCCCGGCTCACACGCGCCGCCAGCAGCGCAACCGGCGGGAGCCACCCCGCTGCGGCCACGGTGACCAGCCATTGCGCCCCCATCACCGGCGAGAGCAGCGGGATGAGCACGCTGAGCGCCGAGACCAGCGTCAAGGGGACAGCGTCGTACCACAGCGTCAGCCGGCGGCGGTAGAGCGCCCAGCCAATGACTGCCGCGCACCCCACCTGGCTGCCGACAAAGAAGAGCGCGCTATAGGGCCAGCGGAAACCCTGGTTGCCCAGAATCCAGGGTATCCAGGCGGACTCCTTCACTGGCACGACGATCGGGTAACCGGCAGCAGCACGCCATCCCAGCACCACAACAGCCAGAGCACCGGCGATCAGCGCCGCTGCCAGCAACACAGGCCGCCAGTGAACGCGCAGCCAGGTCTCGAAATACAGCCCCACCAGGGTCAGGGGCAACAAAAGCACTGCTGTCCAGGCCGCAAGCAGCACTGCTGGCACGGCGGCTACTTCCGCCACGATCCTGGTAGAGGTTGTGCCCATGATCAGGTAGCAGGCGGTGACCAGCGCCGCCCCCAGCGTGTAGGCGACCATGATCGTGCTGCCGACAGCGCGCCAGAAGTGATGCGCGATCACGGCAGCCAGAGCCACATATAGACCGAACAGCACAATCAACAGATAGGCCATGCTCGCTTCACGCCATGCTCCCTGCGACCCCACCCCGACGCGATTGGCCGACCGCCTACGTCTCGCTCCCATCATCCGCCTGCACCAGTTTGTAACCGCGTCCCCGTACCGTGAGCAGATATTGCGGCTGCGATGGATCGGGTTCCAGCTTGCTGCGCAGACGACTGATCAGTTTCTCGATGCGGGCGTCGTCTACTTCGCCCAGATATTCCTGTCCCCACACCGCCTCGACGATCTGATACTTGTCGCAAATCTTGTCCATCCGACCGTACAGCAGCAGGAGCAGGCGGTACTCCAGGTCGGTCAGCGACTCGATACGCCGCCCGCCCACCCACACTGTCCCCGCGTCTATGTCCACCCACACGCCCGTTGGCACGTCCTGGGCCACCATCTTCTGGCGGCGCGCGTAGTGCGCGAAAAGCTCGCAGAACAGGCGCAGGCCACGCTGATCGTTCACCAGCAGCCCTCGCGCCAGCAATTCTTCCTGTTGCAGGGAGGAGAGCGCCGCCGGGCCGCGCGTCGCGGCCAGGATGGCAGCTTCGCGCTCGGCGGGCAGCAATTGTTTCCACAGCTTGCCCAGCTCGCTGCGCACCAGACGATGGTTCTGCAATACGTCGCTGGCCATGTGCAAGGCCTGCTCGGTATAGGCCGACGGCGCGCCCGACTCCACCTGCAACACAACATAGGCCACAGCCTGAATCAGGCCGGGGTGCCCGCCCGCCTGGGTCAGGATATAGTCGCGTTCGGGCGGGTCGAGCGAATCGTTGTTCTGAGTGAAGATTTCGGCAGCGAGTTCGGTCGCAGCGGCGTCGTCCAGGGGACGCAGGTAATGCTTCTGCCCGCCAAATACTTCCAGGAACTCGGCCAGGTCGTCGCCGCCCACCATGCTGGTGAGCGGGCGCAGGGTGGCCGTGACATAATTGAGGTGTGCGTACCGGTCTTTGAGCGCGCGCAGATTGAGGAAAACTCGTTCGTCCAGGCCGCCCAACACCTCGTCGAACTCGTCCAGCAACAGGATCACATTTTCCGGCGTGCTTGGGTCTTCCAGCAACGTGATGATCGCGTCGTTGAAGGCCAGAGGGATGGCAAAGGCGTTGGCCGCGCTGACTACTCGCTCGTAGTAGCCCTGCAGGCGCTCGCAGAGCGCGGCGCAGTCGTAGACAGGAGAGTGCAGCGTTTCCAGGATGGCGCGCAGCACGGTTTCGTAGAAGCCCTGCGCGCTCATCTGCAACATGCGGTTGCAGTCAATGTAGACAAAAAGCGCTCCCTGCCCCGTGAGTTCGCGATAATAGGCAGATACCGAGGGTGACACCATCTGGCGCATGACCGTGGACTTGCCGAAGTTGCTCAGGCCCACCAGTGCCACTGGCCGCCCCAGCGAAAGCGCTTCCACTATGGCCGCCACGTCCTGGGAGCGATAGCGCACCAGACGATTACGTTGAGGCAGGGGCATACGACCCTCTCATCAGCCTTGCCTTACAGGCTGCAGAGGGGCGATGACAGGCTGTAGCGGCCCGCATCGCCCCCGGAATTGTATCAGCCGAACCGCACGACGAACAGCACTAGAGGCTGCTATGAACTTTCGCGCCGTATCTTCTCCTCACCCCTCAATCCCTCTCCCTCGCGACTGCGCCGCGGGGCGAGGGGACTCGCCTGCTCCGGCACAAGTGCTCCCCTTCTCCCCGCTTGCGTGGGAGAAGGGGCCGAGGGTTGAGGGGTGAAAAGTGCATAACACCCTCTAGGCCGACGTGCGCAGTTTGCGCGCGATGAACACCACCGCTACCAGCCCCACCGCGGCAATGGCCAGCAACGTCAGGCCGCCAGTGCCATCTATAGACGACGCCCCGTCCCCAATATCGGAGAACAGGCCAGTCTGTGGGACGGCGGTCACTGTAGGCGTGGGAGTCAATGCCGTGCCCGTCTCGGTCGGTGTGACCGATTCGGCAGCTTCCAGCGCGAACGCTGTCGCCGTCATGTCGAAGGGGCTTAGCTCCGCTTTGGTCGGCTCCGGTGTCGCGGTGGGCGGCGGAGCGCCGATGACAAAACGGACTTCGCCCTCCACCGGCACCGTCACCTTGATCACCAGTGGCTCACCCGGCGGTACCAACGCCTGCAGGTTGGGCGGCAGCGAGGCATAATCCAGCACCAGCCAGTAATCGCCCGGTTCCAGCGACCCGAAGTCGAAGGTGCCGTCGGTGGCCGTGGTGATCACCGCGATCAGCTCGTCGGCGCTGATGGTGGGTGTCGCCGTAGGTTGAGCGCCCGCCTGCACCAGCACAATACCGCCTGTGTCGCGCGGCGCAGAAGCCGAGGGCGTGCCCTCGGACGCCACGGTCAGGGTGTAGCCGCCCGAACCAGCCACACTGCTGACGCGCACTATGTATTCGCCCGTCTGGGGCAGCGGGAAGTCGGCGATACGGGCGTTGGAACCTTCACCGCTGTCGTCGTCACCGGTGAGCACCGTCCCCGCAGGCCCGACCAACTCGACGAACAGGTCAAGCCCCTGGGCCTCGGCCACTGCATCAATGGTGATCACCTCGCCCGCCGTGCCGCTGAAGCGCCATTCCACTGTCTGACCCACTTCCAGCGTGCTCTGCACCGGCTGATTGTAGGCCAGCATCCCCGCGCCCAACGGCGCGCCGCCCAGCGCAGGGGTGAGGTCAGCGGGAGTGAAGACGCCGTCGCCATCGTCGCGGTAGAGCTTGAGCGTGACATTGCCGAAGATGTTGCCCTGCTCGTCAATGACAATGCCGGTCAGGCGATTGGCTTCGGCGGTGGCGGTGAGCGCCTGATTGAGCGCGTCCTGCGTGGCCGTCTGTGCGGCGGCGAGTGTCTGATTGGCAATGAATTCGGCAGTGGCCGTCTGCGCGGCGCTGGTCGCGGCGAGCGCCTGTTCCGTCTGGCGCGCGAAGAACTCTGCTGTGGCCGTCTGCTCCGCGTGGAAAACCGCCGTCTGGCTGACTGCCTCGATGAGGGCCAGAGCCGTCAGAGTGGCATTGTATTGGGCCTCGATGGTCTGGTTGAGCTGCGCGACGGCGGTAGAAGTTCGCTCATTGGGCGTCAATTCATCGCCGCCCAAAGCGAAGAAAACCAGCAGCGCAATGATGACCAGCACCGCCAGCGCCATCAACGCGCCGACGATCTTGAAGGTGCGGCTCAGCCCTTCTGGCTCCGGCTCCATCAGGTCGAGCGGAAACTCATCCTCGACCACACCGAAACTCGGCTCTTCTTCGAGATCCCCGAAATCTTCCAGATTTTCAAAGAGTTCGTCATCAGCCATGAGACCTTATCCTCCGCGCTATGCGCCCGCCACTGCCTGGGTCAGGCTGTGCACACACGCACCGTCAAGCCGATTCAGCTTTGCCCCGCTAGCCCAACGCTTCCAGGTTGGCCAGCGGCACCAACACTTCACGCTTGTTGGGCAAGCGCACTCTGGCGCATTGCACCCGCAGCCCGTTATCAATAGTCTGTGCGCCCGCTGGCAAGGCCACCACCTCGGCCAGCACACCATCCCACGGCGCGCGCGTCAGGCGCACCTGCTCGCCCACTTCCAGCGTCCGGATCACCGACGGGGGTTCGATAAAGACGCCGCCCGCAGGCAGCGGGATGACAATCTCCGGGCGATCCCACGACCAGCGCTCAGGTAGTGCGGCGTCGAAGGCCGCCTGCCGTCCCATATTGCTGTGCAACAGACGGTAGATGAGCGTCGTCGGCTGGCGGTGCCCGAACCCTTCCGTCAGTATAACTGGGAATGTAAGCCCCATCGCAAATTCGCGCAAGCTGGCGGGCATCCCTGGCGCGACCACCCCTGCCACCTGCAGGTGCTGCGCAACGAGCAGTTCGGCGCGCTCGACGGACACGGGACTGATCAACACTTTGCCCCGGTAGGGTGACATGGTCGGGTCGGCCTTACGCAGCTCCGCGAAGCCCTCCGGCGGCAGGAACAGGTAGGAGCCGAAGAAGAACTGCCCGTTGCCCCAGGCGCACTGAATGACCGCGCCAGTGCCATTGATACGCACGACCTCGTTCTCGACCGACTCCACCTCGCCTGGAATGCGGGCCAGCACTTCTACCGTCCGCTCGCTGCTCTGCAGGATGATGTGCCCGTCCTCGATCTCGACGATCTCGCCCTCTGTCGGGGACTGCAATACCCGCAGGCGGCGTCCGCGCCCGCGTTGCGCCAGTTCCTGGCCCAGCCGCACCCGCTGCCCTTCCGTCACCAGAATGGCGTCGGCGACCTGTGCCGGGGTTGCCTTGGGCCATTTGAGGGCTTTGGCCACGTCCAGCACGTGATATTCGCGCAGCACTTCGCCCTGCAACACGACAGTCACCGCGCTCACCTGCGCCCCTGCCGAGACCAGGGTACGGCGGTGCACCGCCCCGTGCGGCAACTGCCGGTGACGAATGACCCGCACCAGCCCTTTGATGACGGTCGTCTCAGGATAGTGAGGCATCCGTCCACTCCTCATCCCAGGCAGGATAGTCGCCCACGGCTGCCAGCAGCCCTCTTTCTGGCGCGGCCAGGTCGGGCATGTCGGCACGCAATTCTTCGGGCGGCACGATGGGCGCCGCTTCGGGCAATTGCCCGCCCATTGCTGCTTTGAGCCATTCCATCAACATACGGGGGCGCTCTTGTGGGCGCGGCATGGCCAGCGGGCGACCGCGCGCGTCGAAGATGAGGCCCGCCGCGCCGGTCACCAATCGGCGCTTGAGCCGCCGCCGCCCATGCAATGTCAGCCCGCGCGCCAGCGATACCGTCACTTCGACCCGCGTCCCCGGCGCGATGGGGGCCAACCAGAATTCGCCCCCGCGCACCACGTGACGCAGGACGGACTCGCCAGGCTGCCTGATTTCCACGCGCATGGCAGGGCGACCGGCGCGCACCCGCCCCAGCGGACAGAAGGCCGTCCCCAGGTCTACCAGTGCGCCTGTTTCCAGGGCTTGTACGGTCACTACTGGCTTGAGATAGGCCACCACTCCCAGCGCCGCCAGGGCCTGGTGCGGGTCGAGACGCAGATCAACCATACCCACTGGCTGCAAAGCGTCCAGCAGTAGCATGGCTGCCACTCCGGGATGTGGCGCTTCGGCCAGGATCGCGCCAGCGCCGATGATCGGGTTGAACGGCGGCAACAACGGCCCCAACCCCATCTTCCAGGTCGGGCGGGCTGCCTCCACCAGCATCCGGCCAATTTCGCGGGCCAGCGCCTGCTCGATCAGCAGATCGTCAAGCGTCGCGGGGATGGTCGCCGGGCGCAATTGCTTGTTGTACGCATAGTCTAGCAACGCTTCGTCGCTGATCTGCGAAGGCAACCAGCGGCGCAATTGTGCCAGAGTGACCGCCTCCAAAGCGCTGGGGAAGCTGTGCCCCACCCCCAGGTCAGTGCGCACCACATAGTGCGGCTCGCCGCGCGTGGCGCTGACCAACACGCTGTTGGCGCTGCCAATGTCCAGGCACAACGGTCCGCGCCCTGTCCCAGGCAGCGTGCTCAGATAGCGCACGGCGCTGATGGTACCCTGCACCGTGGGGACAACGCCCACCTGACTGTAACGTCCCACCTCGGCAAAACCGCCAGGGCAGCGCGTGCGATATTCGTCGTACACCAGCGCCAACTCGATCTGCGCCGGGAACAGTTGCTCCTGGTTGAGCGTCGGGCGCACGTTGCGGGCGATGAAGACCGCTGTGTAGGGTGTCAGCAGCGCCTTGACGTGCGCACGCAGGGCCTGGTTGCCAGCATAGAGTACCACCGGCATCGTCCCGCGCCGGATCAGCGACAGCGCGCGTGCCACCTTGCGCAACTGCGCCAGCAGGATATCGTCCGCCCCGCCGTCCGTCCCGCCTACGATCAGGATCAGGTCGGAATCGCTGGTCAGCAGGGCGTTCAGTTGCTCGGTCTCAGAGCGCAGATCGTCGGGGCACAGCGTGCCGGTGAGGGTGACGAAGCTACCTGCCAGCACACGCCGCCCGCTGTCCAGGCTGATCTCCGGCGTCAGTCCCACCAGGAAAACGCGCATGGGACGGCCCGCGCTGCCCATCGCCAGGAAAGCGTCCACACCATGCCCTTCGCTCTCCGGCATCAGGAACAGGTCTTCGCTGCTCTCGTCGAGCAGTTGCCGCCCGATCAGGTCTGCCATGCGCTGCGCCGCTCGTTCGACGCCCAGGCTGACCTTGCCCAGGGGCGGCTCGGCGGTCGTCCGCGCGCGCGCCGAGGCGATCAGACGATACTCTCCCTCAACCAGGTCGAACAGGGCCAGCCGGGTATGCACGCTGCCAAGATCGGCCACCAGAATCGAGTTGATCTGCTCTGCCGTCACAGTCTCTTAGCCCCCCAACCGGTTGAGCACGAATTCAAGCTGCGCCCGCACCACGTCGCTGAAAACAGCCAGACTGGTGAGAATCGCCCCGGCGTAGAGCGCGCCCAACGTCGCCGTGACAAAGAATTGCCCCAGGGCGCTCAGGCCGCGCAGCCCGCGCGGGCGCTGCACCACGCCGCGTCGCTCGACGGCGAAGAACTGGAAATAGACCAGGGTGCTGATCGTGCCCACGAGGACGATCAGGCCGTCCACGACGGAGTCATCTACCCCTTGCCCCGCTTCGCGCGCCAGGGGCAGGATGGTACCGCTCACCGCACCGGCAATAGCGACGGCCACGCCCACACCGATCACGAAGGCCAGGCCCAGGTTGCCCACCCCCGCCAGTCGCGGCGAGGCTTTGAAGAGCAGCAGCGCGCCGACCAGAAAAGGCACCGGCCCGACGGCGCGCAAAGCCATTACCGTCGCCTCGTCGCGTCCCGCCGATTCCACCAGCAGTGTTTCGTCCAGCCAGGGTTTGATCACGCTCTCAGTCGCCACGATCAGCGCATAGGCCGCCGCCGCGCCAACCAGCACGTGGATCGCCAGCCGGTACAGGACGTTGTCGGCCAGCAGATAGCTGAAGACGAGCAGCGTTAGCACCAGCGAGACCCATCCCGCCACCAGATCGAGGGTTTCAGGCGTCACCGGCGACCCCTCCGTTTGAGTGCACGCAGCAGGTTGATGACCGTCCCCAGCACAATGAACCCAGAGGCCACTGCCGCACCCAGCGCCATGCTGTGCCAGCGCGCCGCTTGCGGATCGGGCAGTTCGACAGGCAGGTCGGCGGGCATCTGGAAGGGGGTGCGCGTGCTGCTGTTGCGCTCCGCGTCATAGCGGACAGCGTCGCGCACGCCGGCCAGGTATCCCGCGTAGCCGTCCTGCCCCACGTAGGGCGCGGCCAAAGGTTCAGCCGCCGCCGGCACCAGGGCTACCTTGGGCACGGCCAGGCCGGATAGCTGCTCCGCCCAGGTGCGCACGGCGCTCACCTGATCGCCAACGACTACCACCAGGGCGATATCCTGCGCCAGACTGCCGATGGGCAGGTCGGTGTCATCTCCGTACAAATCTGTGGTGAAGACAGGATGGCGGGCCAGGGTGCCATCGAGGTTCCAGACCACGTTGCGTAGCGAGCGCACGCCCACCGCCTCGCCCGATAGATAGCGCAGCGTGACATAATCTTCGCCCGCCTGCAGGCTCTCTTCGCCCTGCCTGCGCGCACGCAGCAACGCCGGGTCATCGGCCAGCGCTGCCAGCACCGCCCTGGCATGGAACGCGCCCGCCGGATCGGTGCTGAGCGTCAGCGGCACGGCTCCGCGCGCCAGCACGTCGCGCAACACCGCCTGAGCCAGCGGGTCGAGTTCACCAGCGGCGACCGGCCCATACTCGAAGGCGAACAGCACGTATTGCCCGCTCTGCAGCTCATCTACAGCGGACGCCACCGCTGCCTGATCCTCTTCCAGGGGCGGCGGGTCGGCGGCGAAATGCAGCGCATCGGTGACAAATGGCGCGAGCAACGCCACCAGCATACCCAGCATCACCACCAACCGGTCTAGCCGGAAACGACGGGGGCGACGCGGGCGACGAGCAGGCAGGGCGGGCACTTCGAGCGGTTCGGCCTCACCGAAGGCTACGCGCGCGGCTTCTTCCAGCGTCTCTTCTTCGGTGTCCTGGCCAATTTCCAGCATGGCCTGCAGGCGCTGTACGCGCTGCTCCTGCTCTGGCGTGAGGGTCAGCGGGGCGGCTGTGCGCGGACTGACCGCGGCGGGGATGGCCAGTTCGGCGGCGGGCAAGGCATCGGGGATGCCCGCCAGCGGCCCACCTTCTGCCCCCTCTGCCTGCAGGGCACCCAGTTCGCGCAGCGCCCGTTCGCGCAGAGCGCGCAGACGCTCCGGTAATTCGGTCACCTGCCGCTGCCGCACTTTGGCCTCTGCTCCCGCCGCCTTGATAGTCACCGGCAACTCAGCGGGGCGTAGTTCCTCCACCCATTCCGGTTGAGTGCCCCTGACCGGCGGCGGCGCAGTTGATTCTGCCGGTGCAGAGGGTTGTGGCTCTGGCTCTGACGGCACCGCTTCGCCCAGCACGCGATCCAGTTCGCCCTGGTCGAACAGCCGCTGCAGATCGGGCACTTCGCTTTCGACCGCCGCGCCCGCAAAGAGCGCTTCCAGGTCTTGCAGGGACTCGACCGGTTCGGCCTCTGGCGCTGGCTCTGGCACCGCCGCGACCGGCCCGGTTACCTCGGCAGCGCCCAGCAGGGCGTCGAGAGCGGCGCTATCGAGCGCCGCGGTCTCGGCCAGGTCCAGGTCAGGTGAACGTTCGGGTTCGAGGATAGCAGGCGAAGGAAGCGGCGGCACTTCCTCGACCGGCGGGACTGTCTCTGGCTCAAATACGTTCAGCCAGTCCAAGGGAGTCTCTGGGGATGGCGCGCCCCAGCTTTCTCCTACTTCGTCCGGCGCAGGCAATGGCGGCTCAGCCTCCAGCCCGGCGGTAGGCAGTTCGCGCAGCCAGTCGGGCATTTCGTCCGCCGCCAGCGGCACCCGACGGTCGAACTCACCGGGTTCAAGTGGCTCGAAGCGCTCGACGAAATCCTCGACCTCCTCCTCTTCCTCTGCCGCTTCTGTGGGCAGTGGCGGCACCTGTTCCAGGTCGAGTTCGGGGAAAGGAATATCCTCGGCGGGCAGGATACGATCGCTGGCCGTCGCACTCGTGTCGAGCCAGTCGGGGACTGCGCCCTGCTCCGGCTCGGCTGACTCCGGCGGCGATACCGCGCCTAGCATCGCCCAGTCAACCCCTTCGGGGAGCGGCGCCGCCCGGAACCAATCGGGTACGTCCGGCTCGGCAGGTAGCGGCGCTTCTGGCCCGGTGGAAGGCGTCACTTCTGCCAGCGGGCCAGTCGTGAGATCGAGGTGCTGAAACCAGTCGGGCGCTTCCTGAGCCTTGTCCTCCAGCCCCAGGAACCAGCCGGGCACGAATTCCGGCCCTTGCTCTTGGGCCATGGGCGTTGGCGCGGGTGGCTGTTCCTCGATCTGCTTGAACCAGTCGGGAATCTCTTCCAGCAGCCGCTCTTCGGGTGTCTTCTGCGCTTCGGCTTCCTGTTCGCGCTGCTGACGCTCCCATTCCTCATAGGTCATGCCCGCCGGGACGGTGTCCGCAGGCGGAGGCGTCGCCGCGGCCAGCCATTCCGGCATGCCCGGCTCAGCTTCAGGCTCTTGTGCAGATGGCGGTGATGCTGAACTCAGGCGACGGATGACACCGCGCGGCGGCGATGGTCGCTGTTCCTCCCGCTCCTCCGCCGATGCCAGCCAGTCCGACAACGCCGCTGCTTCCGGCGCTTCCGGTTCCAGGGGAGGCAATTCGTCGGCGGGCAGAGGTGCGGCCAGAGGTTCTTCGTCCAGCCAGCCCGGCAAACCCGATGCTTCCGGCAGTTCCAGTTCCAAAGAGGGTAATTCGTCAGCAGGCAGAGAGGCCGGAAGTTCTTCATCCAACCAATCTGGCAGGGTGAGTTCTTCCGCGGGCGGCTCTGCGGCCTCCTCCAGGCTGCCCTGCGCCAGCCATTCCTCGCGCAAGGACTGCCAGTCAGCAGCGGGCGCAGAGGGCGCGGCTGACCCTGTCGCTTCTTCCGCCGCACCAAGCCAGCTCAGGTCCCCGGACTCGGCGGGCACAGCGCGACTATACGCTGCAGCCTCGCCAAAGCCACTCAGCCAGTCTTCCGCCCCAGCAGAGACAGAAGGAGCAGGAGGGAAGCGCGACACAGGTTCAGCGGGCGCTTCTTCGCCCCCGGCAACGAACCAATCGAGTTGTTCCGCTGGCAGGGGGGAGGCCCAGGGTGCGTTCCCTTCTCCCCGCTCGTCATAAGGCACCGAAGCGGGCGCGGCAAACGTCTCCCACGGAGCCGGGCCAGGTTGTTCGTGCCCCGGCGGCTCCGGGTAGCGCCCGGCAAACTGTTCCCAAGGGGCAGACACAGAGCCGGACGCCTTTTCCTCGCCAGAAGACAGATCGGCGAGCCAGTCGCCCAGAAAATCGTCGTCGAAACGGTTCGGATCGTCCGGCATAAGTCCCCGTCCTGCTCTTGCGCGCCTGTCAGCTGCGAATCGACCGATCCTGGCCAGTGAGGACGCGCACCCCGGCAACTACCGTGCCCAGACCCACGCCGATCAGGATACCGCGCGCGCCTCCGCCGACCGTCACCCGGATGAACCATGCGCGAGCGTCGGCCAGCGCTTCGGTTCCGTCCAGCGGAATCCAGCCGACCAGCGCCAGCAGCAGCGCGCCAGTGAAGACCAGCGACCACACGGTCACGCGGCGACGCATCAGGCGGTACGCCGCATAAACCAGGAAGAACAGCACCAGCCCGGCCAGGGCTGATTCCAGACTGACCTGCACTGCCTCGAAGGTGCGCTCGCTCAGTTGCTCGCCTTCCAGGTCGCCCGACCATAGCTCGGCGCGATCCGCAATACGTAGCGCGATCACGCCCAGCGCCACGATCACCGCCAGCAGGCTATAGGGCCAGCCGCGCTCGGCCCGCCGTACCCGTTCCAGGTGCACGGCCAGCAGGTTGATCACACCGACGAACACAGCAACCGCCGCGATGACCGTCACCAGGCTCAGCACGAAAGCGGCGAAATCCGCCGGAGGCGTGCCCGCCGCAGTGGAAAGGCCGATGAGCGTCGTCAGGCCCAGGCTGATGACCAGCACCGAGGACAGCAAACGGATCAGGCGATGGCTTCCCACGCTTCCCCCTCACCTGGGCACACGCCCCAACAGGCGCGGGCCAGAGCTAAATCGTCTGCAGAGCGGCCAGCACAATGCCCAGGATCACCAGCCAGCGCAGAACATCGTGGGCCAGGACGCTGCCGCGTTCCAGAGCGGTGCCGCCCAGATAGGCCGGGCCAGCATACAGTTCTTCCCCTAACAACACCTCTCCGGCCTGGGCGAAGGCAATTGCCTGCCCTTCGAGCAAGTCACTGTGTGCGATCAACGCTTGATTGTGACGCAGCGCGCTTTCTCCCAGAAACGCCAGTTCCGGGCCGAAGCGCCCCAGCAAGATGTTGCTATCGGCATCAACATCGGCGGACAGGCTGGCCGCCCCGACCGCGAACGCCGTGCCCGGCGGATACCAGGCCGACGCGCTGCTGCGGTAATAGTCGAGCGTGCGGCGATACAGATAGGCGCGCCGTAGCGTGTCCTGCGCCAGCGGCAGTGTCACCGGGTGACTGAGGGTGACCAGAGGCAATTGCCGGCTGATCGCCAGCCGTTCGGCCAGCCGGTAAACGACTTCGGCGGAGACCAGCGCCGCCAGCGTGCTCGTCTCGCCAATGGCACTGCTACCCAGCGAAAAGTGCACGCGCTTGGCGCTCTCGACGGCATCGGCAGCCAGTGTCGGTAGTGTCCGATAGGCGGGAATAGGACGCCAGTGCGTGCGAAAGCGGCGCACGATGAAACGGCCGGCCATCATCGCCGCGAACGTCACCGCCACCACCGCCCACACCAGACCGGCATCGTTGATCACCGCTCTTCCTCGCTTTCTGCGACCAACTGCGCGCGCAGCCAGGCCACACCACCGGGCCGTTCCAACACCTGAGCCAGATCGGCCACCGCTTCGCGCGAGACCATCAGGCCCAGCGCCGGCTGCGCCACCCACAAGACCTGCGCCCCCAATGGTCCCAGCGGCTCGGTCACATCGAGCAGCAGTGCCAGCAGCTCGACCAGCGGGGTTGTCCGCAGATGGTGCCGCCAGACGGCCAAACGCGCCGCCAGGCGCTCGGCAGGCACAAAGCGTTCATCAAACGTCATAGCGTCAGTATAGCACAGCGCCCAAAATGGGGGAAATGGGACGCAAGGGGGGTGTGGTGAAATGAGTGTGCACAATTCATCAAGTTGGTTCA
>FWPU01004924.1_pt1 | contig 30143 bp, 26 predicted proteins | sample 2228361 | NCBI WGS metagenome assembly FWPU01 (sample SAMEA103939777, study PRJEB20133) | metagenome | reverse complement strand
GGGAAGTGCTGGAACTGGCAGACAGGCATGACTTAGGATCATGTGCCGAAAGGCGTGCGGGTTCAAGTCCCGCCTTCCCCACTCTCATTAAAAATTCTTGTGACAAGGATGATCAAGTTGAAACTCGAAATCCAACCCCGAGATGACCATCAGGTCAATGTAATTGCTGAATTTGAGAGCGAACTTTTAGAACAGTATAAACGCCGCTCAGCCCGAAAGATTGCCGAAAAAACTCGCATTCCGGGTTTTCGTCCCGGTAAGGCGCCGTATGATGTGGTGCGTCGTGTCGTGGGGGACGAGGCTCTGATCGAACGAGCCATTGAAGATTTGATTGATGAGTACTACCCAAAGATTTTAGAGGAAGCCCAACTCAAACCCGGCGCAGCCGGAAATTTAGAAAAAATCCTCAGCCTTGATCCGCCAAAATTTTCCTTCCTCGTTCCATTGGAACCCGAGGTTGATTTAGGAAATTATAAAGATATTCGTTTGGATTATTCCCCTGAGGCTGTTGAAGAACAGGAGGTGACAGACTTCCTGAAGCGGTTGCAAACCAATTACTCGACTGCTGAACCGGTTGACCGACCCGCTCAAGAAGGCGATCTTGTATATATCAAACTTTCTGGAAAGCTGACCCAGCCTGTTGAGGGTGAAGATGAAGTCGTATTCCCACAACGACCAGCCCAATTCATTTTGGGCACGGATTTGTTGGAAAATCGCTCATTTCCATTTCCCGGTTTTTCCGAGAACCTGCTCGGCAAAAAAGAAGGCGATACTTTCACCCTGACCTACACCTACCCGCAAGAAGATGAAGATGAAGCCTTGCGCGGTAAGGAGGTCGAGTTCGAGGTCACTGTACAAAGCGTAAAATCTCTGATCCTACCAGAACTCAATGACGAATTTGCCCAGAACGTCGGTCAATTTGAAACATTGGAAGATCTTAAGAAGGCAATTCGTGAACAGTTGGAGAACACGAAAAAGGAAAAGGCTGACGAAACCTTCTTCAATCAATTATTTGAACAACTGCAGGCTCAGGCCACCATTAAGTACCCGCCTCAGGTGCTCGAAGACGAAGTTGAGCATATTTTAGAGGACTTTCAACACGACCTGAGCCGACAGGGGATGGAATTGGACTCCTATCTCAAAATGGTTAATAAAGACCGCGAAACCTTTATACGGGAAGTACTTGAACCAATCGCCCGTCGGCGTTTGGAACGCTCTTTGATCATGGATAAATTCGCTGATGTGGAGCAAATCAAAATTGACGAGGCCAATTTTCAGCAAGCCATTCAAGACTCGTTGCGGGATTTACAATCCATTCCCATGGATAAAAAGCCCACAAAGGCTGAACACAATCAACTCACTCAAGAAGTATTGATTTACAATATCAACCGCAGGTTGGATAAAATGATTCTCGATCGAATGAAGGCTATTGCTACCGGGCAGGAAATTGAACAGCAAATCCCGAAAGAAGTGGCTGCTCCAGAGACGGCTGTCCAAGCTCAACCCGAGAGCGAGGCTGTACAGGAAGAGAATCAGGCCCCGCCTGCCGAAGAGCAATCCTGATGGATTGACAACCAGCCAAAGGAGAACCTATGACCATTCCGGCATTTCAAAACATCATCCCTATGGTCATCGAGAGTACCGGGCGCGGTGAGCGCGCTTATGACATTTACTCACTGCTTTTGAAAGAACGGATCGTTTTTGTCGGTACACCGATTGATGACCAGATCGCTAACCTGATTGTTGCCCAACTGCTTTACCTGAGCAAAGAAGATCCCGATAAGGGCATCCAAATGTACATCAATTCGCCAGGTGGAATGATTTACGCAGGGATGGCAATCTACGATACCATGATGATGATTCCCAACAAAATCAGCACGGTGGCTGTTGGCGTAACCGCCTCTTTCGGCACCGTTCTGCTGGCCGCCGGCACAAAAGGCCAACGATATGCCTTACCTCACGCCACCATTCATATGCACCAACCTCTGGGTGGCGCTTCCGGTCAGGCATCCGATATTGAAATTCAAGCCAAAGAAATCCTGCGCCTAAAATCGCGATTGAATGAAATTCTGGCCGAATGTACTGGACAACCACTGGAAGTGATTGAACGGGATACCGAACGAGATTTCTACATGGATGCTCAGCAGGCTGTAGAGTACGGATTGGTGGATCAAGTCCTGACTCCACCGAAAAAATAAAAAATCTTCCGGCAGGGAAATAACCAAACCCTGCCGGAAAGATCATCCGATTGAAAATGATTCTTAACAAACTTCCGCATATCAAAGCCCTCATACTGGACATGGATGGTGTCCTCTGGCGGGGAAAACAACCCATTGGAAACCTCGCCCGGACTTTTGTCAGAATTCAAGAACTGGGTCTTAAGTACACCTTTGCCACGAATAACGCAACCGGCAGCGTAGGCCAATATGTGGAGAAACTACGCTCTTTTGGGGTGGATGTCACCCCTCAACAAATCATTAACTCGCCGATGGCAGTTGCCCATTACCTCAAACAACAGCACCCTTCTGGAGGTGCCGTATATCTGATTGGCGAAACCGGATTAATCGAAGCTCTCGAACAAGCCGGTTTTCATCATTCCGAAGATGGCGTTTTGGCAGTTGTAGCGGGGTTGGACCGCCAATTTACTTACGAAAAATTACGCAAGGCATCTTTGCTGATACAAAAAGGTATCCCATTTATTGGGACAAACCCGGATAAAACATTCCCCTCAGCCGAAGGTCTAACTCCGGGCGCTGGATCAATTTTGGCAGCCATTGAAACAGCCAGTGGAACAGCGCCTCAAATCATGGGCAAGCCTTATCCTCATCTGTTTCGGTTGGCGCTTGAGCAAATGGGAACTCAACCGGACGAAACGCTTGTGATTGGTGACCGATTGGACACCGATATCTTGGGGGGGGCAAATGCTGGCTGTAAGACTGCGCTGGTACTCACTGGCGTTACCGCTCGTGCCGAGGCAGAGCAATTTCAACCCGAACCCGATCTGATTGCCAACTCTCTTAGTGAGTTAATGGGTGTTGATTCCTGAATGGTTGAAGTAGAACCATCCTCTTCCAAAACGCTTATTTATGATCTCGACTATTCCGACCTTGAGAGGCTGATTCGGGATTGGCAACAGCCCTCCTTTCGCACACGCCAAATTTGGGAAGGTCTGTATAAAAATTTTTGGCGCGAACCCGAACAATTTACCAATCTTCCAGTCTCTTTGAGAAAACGTCTTGCAGAAAACTTACGATTCACATCGTTGCAGCCAATTCAGGTGCTCCGTTCCTCCGATCGGGAAACAACCAAAACTCTCTTCCGGCTGCCCGATGGCAAAGCCATTGAAGCAGTGCTGATGAAGTACGAAAAACGCCGGACCCTTTGCATATCCACCCAATCAGGATGTGCGATGGGCTGCGTCTTCTGCGCCACAGGGCAGATGGGCTTCAAACGCAACCTTACGAGCGGAGAAATTGTAGAACAAGTGATTTATTATGCCCACCTTCTCCAAGAAGAAGGCGAAACGGTCACCAACATTGTCTTGATGGGGATGGGCGAGCCATTTCACAACTACGATGCAACCATGGCAGCCATTGATCGCCTCAACCACCCCTTAGGCATGAATTTAGGCGCAAGGCGATTTACCATCTCAACCGTTGGCCTAGTGCCCATGATTCGCCGGTTTGCTGCCGAACAAAGACAGGTAAATTTAGCCATCAGCCTGCATGCCGCCGATGATGAGTTGCGCACCTCCATGCTGCCGATCAACAAAAAATACCCGTTGAAGGAATTGATGGAAGCCTGTCGGGATTACGTTGCTCAAACCCACCGCCGTCTTACTTTTGAATGGGCATTAATTCAGAACGTCAATGACTCGGTAGATACTGCTCGCAAACTTGCCCAGTTGTTGGACGGTTTATTGTGCCATGTCAATGTAATCCCGCTAAATCCCACTCAAAAATACGGCGGCAAAGGCAGCACCCGTGAACGTGCCATGGCTTTCAAAGCCGAATTGGAAAGCCATGGAATACCTTGTACCATTCGCATTCGGCGCGGAATTGATATTCAAGCCGGCTGCGGGCAACTGGCAATCCAACACCCACAAAATTCATCCTCTGATTCCCTTGTGATATAATCATCTCGATATGACAGAACTGTTTTCGAAGTGGAAAGAGGCTCTCAATCGTACCAGTAAAGCCGCATTTGGCAGACTGGCAACTGTCTTTGGCGCTACCGAAATCGATGAATTCACTTGGGAAGAGCTGGAAGCCCTCCTTCTTCAAGCGGATTTGGGCATCCAGACCACTCAGGAAATTCTCGCAGCCATTCAGAAAAAAGCAACTCAACAAGGCATCATTCGAGCGAGTGAACTGAGAAGCCTGCTGCGAAGTGAACTGATTCAACGACTTGACCCGGCCCCGACGATTGATCTTAACCCTCACAAACCGGCAGTGATACTGATTGTCGGCGTGAATGGCTCGGGCAAAACCACAACCATTGCCAAATTGGGCAAAAAGTATTCGCAACAGGGAAAGAAAGTTCTGCTCGGCGCAGCGGATACATTCCGAGCCGCAGCCGTTGACCAGTTGGAGATATGGGCTGACCGTCTCAAATTGCCCATCATCAGTGGCCAGCCGAATGCCGATCCGGGCGCAGTAGCCTACGACACCATTCAGGCAGCCGTCTCTCGCAACATGGACATGGTCTTCATTGATACGGCAGGAAGGCTACATACCCGCTACAATCTGATGGAAGAGTTAAAGAAGGTATATCGCGTCAGCGGTAAAGCCTTGCCGGGCGCACCCCATGCTACTTGGTTGGTACTGGATGCCACCACCGGACAAAACGCCCTTCAACAAGCCAAAGCCTTCAAAGAAGCCGTTCAAATAACGGGAATCATTCTTGCAAAACTTGATTCATCCGCTCGTGGTGGAATGGCATTTGCCATCCAAAAAGAATTAGGCATCCCGATTCTATTTGCAGGTTTAGGGGAACAACCGGATGACCTTCAACCCTTTGACCGCGAAGCGTTTGTTGACGGTATTCTTGCCTGACGTATTCATTCTGGAGGAAGTATGCAGGAATTAATCGATCAACTGACGGATTACAGCCGTCAAATCCATGATCTCATGGAGCATCTTTGACTTCCCCAAAAAGAAGTCTGAGCTGGAACAACTCGAAAAGCAGGCCGAAGACCCGACGCTTTGGGATGATCCAACGCGAGCCCAACAGTTGATGAAAAAACTTTCCGCTTTGCGGGAAGAAGTGCAGGAATGGGAAAAATTACAAAAGAGAATTACCGATTTGCTCGATCTGGCACAGATGGAGGACGAAAGTTTGCTGCCAGAAATTGAACAAGAGGTTGATGACCTGCGGAAAGTATTGGAACAGAAAGAACTCAACACCCTGCTGTCCGGTCCTTACGATCAGGGAAATGCCCTGCTGGCCATTCACGCCGGTGCCGGCGGAACCGACTCGCAGGATTGGGCCGCCATGCTTCAACGCATGTACCTGCGCTGGGCAGAGCGATCCGGTTACGAAACTGAAATTTTGGACATGACCGAGGGTGAAGAAGCCGGGATTAAAAGTATTACCATTGCCGTGAATGGAAAATACGCCTACGGCTACCTGAAATCCGAAAAAGGAGTACATCGGCTTGTTCGCCTTTCTCCATTCGATGCGGCTCACCGGCGCCACACCTCGTTTGCTCTGGTTGAAGTCCTGCCCGAAATCGAAGATGATGATGAAATTATCATCAACCCCGAAGATGTCCGTATTGACATCTTCAAATCGTCTGGGGCTGGCGGTCAAAATGTACAAAAGAACGCCACTGCGGTGCGTTTGTTGCACCTTCCAACCGGCATCATTGTTACCTGCCAAAACGAACGCTCCCAGATCCAGAATCGCGAAAATGCCTTTCGAGTTCTGAGAGCCAGATTGGCAGCAATAAAACAGGAACAGCAGGAAAAAGAATTGGAAGCCCTGCGTGGAGAATATCAAAAAGCGGAATGGGGCAGCCAGATTCGTTCTTATGTCCTGCATCCCTATCAACTGGTGAAAGATCACCGCACGGATTACGAAACTGGCAACACACAAGCCGTCCTGGATGGCGAGTTGGACGGCTTTATCGAGGCGTATTTACGCTGGAAACGCTGATTGATCAATCTAGCATTTTTGCCAGTTCGAATAACTTCAGGTCAATTTGTTTTTTGTTACTGACTACTTCTTCCAGCGGTGTGGTTGCTACTTGGCTTTTGATCATGCCGACTAAAACCCCATACTCGCCTCTCTCCAGCGCTTCAACCGCACCTGCACCCAGTCGGCTGGCCAAAATTCGATCATAAGCGCCGGGGTCGCCTCCACGCTGGACATGCCCGAGAATGGTAACCCGTAAATCAAAACCCAAGCGCTCGCGGTGCTTTTCGAAGTAAGCGCCTAACTTGGTTGCATTGAATTGTGCGCCTTCAGCAACAACGACAATGGCATGAGCTTTACCGCGCTCATAAGCACGCACCAGTCGCTGAGCAATTTCCTCCGGGTCAACCTCAACTTCCGGTATCACCACCGCCTCTGCTCCGCCAGCAATGGATGCCATCAATGCCAGATATCCGCAATCCCGACCCATCACTTCCACAAGAAAGGCACGCTGGTGAGATGAAGCCGTAATTTTCAGGCGGTCAATCGCTTCTAGCGCAATATTGAGCGCCGTATCTACACCAATGGTAATGTCAGAGCCGTAGAGGTCATTATCTATGGTGGAGGCTACCCCCACCACCGGAAAGCCGTGTTTGTGCAGGGCAAGCGAGCCAGTCTGAGAACCATTCCCCCCAATCACCACCAACCCCTCAATCCCAAACTGATTCAAAGAACGAATCGCTTTCAACTGACCGGCTTCTGTCTTGAACTCAGGTGAGCGGGCGCTGCCCAAAATCGTACCGCCCCGCTGCAAAATTCCTCCAACATCTCTGGCACCAAGAGGAATAATTTTCCCGTCAATTAAACCTTCATATCCGTTGCGCACCCCATATACTTCCCATCCGCGAACCGCTGCCGTACGTACCACAGCTCGAATGGCAGCGTTCATGCCGGGTGCGTCCCCCCCGCTGGTTAAAACCGCAATTCTACGCATGATCATACCCTCCAAAGAGTCTTCTCAACGATGATGGCTGTCTGTACGATTTTAACATAGTTTTGGAGTTATGCCGCTACTTTTGGATGTATGGACATCTTCTCTGATCACCGGACAAACAGGTGACACTCGTGAGTGAAAAAACGGCAATACTTCAGTAGAAACCTCGTCGTGCTTTTGCTACAATCAGGACGGCATTGGCAGACCAATCCTGAACCCCAGAAAAGGATCACCCATGTCTTCTCGGAGAATTCAAAAACATCCCATTCTGCCAGTAATCGAAAAACAAACCATCACTTTTTTCTGGCAGGATAAACCTCTGCTGGCACAAGCGGGAGAAACCATCGCATCAGCGTTGATTGCCAACAACATTCACGTAATGGGTCATCATCCCAGAGACGGTTCCCCTCTGGGAATTTTTTGTGCAAACGGTCAGTGCGCTCAATGTATGGTTATTGCGGATGGCAAACCGGTCAAATCTTGCATGGAACTGGTAAAGGAAGGAGTGCGGGTATTCCCTGCTGATGGACTGCCGGCTTTACCCCAAGATGACCATCTTCCACCAATGAGAGAGATCAATACCCTCCCATATCCGGTATTAATCATAGGAGGCGGACCAGCCGGTCTCTCGGCTGCTATAGAATTGGGAAAGCGCAAGATTCCGGTTTTACTGGTGGATGATAAACACCGGCTTGGCGGGAAACTGGTTTTACAGACTCACCGGTTTTTCGGGTCAAGGGAGGCCGTTTATGCCGGCACGCGTGGAATTGATATTGCCACCCGTCTGGAGGAACAGGTTAGATCGTTCCCTACCGTAGAAATCTGGTTGAACAGCACTGCGCTGGCAGTATTTGAAGATCAAAAAGTGGGAATTTTGAAAAACAACCGCGAGTATGTGTTGATTCAACCACAAGTGATATTAGTTGCCTGCGGAGCAAGAGAGAAGTTTCTCGCCTTCAAGGGAAATGCTCTGCCGGGAGTCATTGGAGCGGGTGCATTCCAAACTCTGGTTAACCGCGATCTGGTCAAACCGTGTGACCGATTATTCATTGTCGGCGGAGGCAATGTCGGTTTAATCGCCGGCTATCATGCATTGCAGGCTGGAATTGAAGTAGTTGGTCTGGTTGAAGCCTTGCCCGAATGCGGGGGGTACAAAGTCCACAAAGATAAATTAGCGCGCTTGGGTGTACCTATTTACACATCCCATACCATTTTGAGCGCCAACGGGAAAGATCGAGTCGAGTCAGTAACCATCGCGCAGGTTGATGCAAACTTCAAACCAATTTGCGGCACAGAAAAATCTTTCATTTGCGATTGTGTTCTGATCGCCGTTGGGCTGGATCCAGTCAATGAATTCTATCAGAAAGCGCTCAAATACCAGCTACCTGCCTTCGTTGCTGGCGATGCGGAAGAAATCGCCGAAGCGTCCGCCGCAATCTTTTCCGGAAAAATCAAAGGCTTGGAGATCGCCCGCCACTTGGGTCATGCGGACTTAGACATCCCCCAAGAATGGTATCAAACCGGAGAAATTCTCAAATCCAAACCCGGCAGGGTATTTCCCGAACAATTCCCCGAATTGGATGGCGGTATCCTACCAATCATTCATTGCCAGCAGGAAATTCCCTGCAATCCCTGCACCACCCTCTGCCCTCTGGAATTGATCGTCATTGAAAGCGAGGACATCCGGGGTGTGCCGCATTTTGTTGGAGACAATTACAACTGCAAAGGTTGTGGAAAATGTGTGGCAGGCTGTCCCGGCCTTGCCATTACGCTGGTTAACAGCCGCAAAGACCCCGAAAATCCCATCGTATCAATACCTTACGAATTAACGCGGGAAAGTCTGGAGGGCAAACAAACCGTCACAGTGATCGATACCGACGGGAATGATTTGGGTGAGGTCAATGTAGTGGGTATAAGCGCAATCCCTGCCAATGACCGCACCTTAATTGTTCGGGTGCAGGCTCCTCGCGCAATCGCAACCCGGATTGCCGGAATACGCGTTCAATCACCTGAAGTAATTGCCCCTCTGGATCATTATATTGATCAGATTGAAAATGAAACCATTGTGTGCCGCTGTGAGCATGTTACCGCTGGAGAAATTCGTGATCTGATCCGTCAGGGCTATCGGGACATCAATGAAATCAAGGCTGTGTCTCGCGCAGGAATGGGAGCCTGCGGCTCCAAAACCTGCGGCAATATCATCCTGCGTCTATTCCGAGAAGAGGGCGTTCCTCTTGATCAGGTCACCGAAAATACGCGACGGCCGCTTTTTGTGGAAGTTCCTCTTGGCGTGTTTGCTGGTATCCCTGTGGAGGATGAGGAAGAAAACCATGTCTAGGTCCAATTCCAAACATTACGATGTCATCATCATCGGAGCAGGTTCAATTGGCACACCGGCAGCGTTCTTTCTGGCGCGTAATGGCATCAAATCGCTGGTAATTGACCGCACTGCCAGTGTCGGTCAGGAGTCGAACAAACGAGCCATTGGAGGAATCCGCGCTACTCATTCCGATCCGGCGAAAATCCGCCTCTGTTTACGAAGCATCAACATTTTTTCCACGTGGAAGGAGATTTACGGAGATGATATCGAATGGTATGCTGGCGGTTATGTGTTTGTGGCTTACCGGGAACGCGAGGAGAAAATCCTTAAGGAACTGCTGGTAAAACAACATTCATTTGGCTTAAACATTCACTGGCTGGATAAGCAAGAATTATTGGAGATTGTTCCGGATCTCAACCCTAACGACTTACTGGGAGGCACATACTCGCCGGAAGATGGAAGCGCCTCTCCCATGCTGGCCATTCACGCATTTTATCGTCACGCTTGCCGTCTGGGCGCTGAGTTTCACTTTCATGAGACGGTTGAAAGATTTTCCGTGAAAAATGAAGAGATTAAGGCAGTTCACACCAACCGCGCAACTTATACGGCTGATATTGTCATCAATGCTGCTGGTGGACATGCGAGGCAGATTGGCGAACTGGTGGGGCTCGACCTTCCCGTTTTCCCCGACTCTCACGAAGCTGCCATCACTGAACCGGTAACCCGTTTTCTCAACCCAATGATTGTTGACATTCGGCCTGCGCCGGGTTCATCGAATTTTTATTTCTATCAGCATTTCACCGGTCAAATCGTCTTTTGCATAACCCCTTCACCGAACATCTGGGGCACTGATACTGAAGAAACCAGCCAATTTCTGCCAATGGTGTCACGCCGGATGATCGAGGTAATGCCGCGTCTGAAACACATCCGTGTCCGGCGCACCTGGCGGGGTCTTTACCCAATGACGCCGGATGGTTTCCCAATAATTGGCTATGCGCAAACACCTCGCAACCTCCTGTTGGCAGTCGGTATGTGTGGTCAGGGTTTTATGCTAGGGCCGGGAGTTGGAGAACTTTTGGCACGGTTGGTGCTGAACCGTACCGAACCCGAAGACGAGGTGATCCTCCGAATTCTTTCACCGCAACGGCCGTTTGCCGATCAGGAATTGCTCAAATAAGCCCTTCCTTATGGTATGATTGGCAAGACACTCTGCTGAACATCAGAGTGAATCTCATCCTTTTATTTTTTTTTGGAAACTCATCATGCCTTCACCGATTCGCGCCTTAATTTTTGACTTTGATGGATTGATCATTGACACAGAAAGCCCCGAATATGAAACATGGCTGGAAATTTTCGGCGAATTTGGGGCAAGTCTAAAATTTGAAGAATGGGTCGCCTGCCTTGGCACCAGTGCAGATGCTTTTGATGCCGCCGGCATTCTCTACCAACGCACTGGCTACAAGACTGATAATCTCACCCTTTGGACAGAACAGAAGAAACGCTCCATTCAAAAATCCAATCAATTACAGCCGTTACCGGGAATAATCCATTTACTTGAAGAAGCCAAAAGGGCTGGTCTTGGTCTGGCTGTTGCTTCCAGTTCGCCGCGAACCTGGGTAGAGGGGCACCTTACACGATTAAATTTATTCGATTCATTCAACCATGTTCTTACCAAAGATGATGTTACCTTTGTAAAACCCGAACCCGACCTGTATCTAAAAGCCTTAAACAGGCTTGGGGTAGTTCCTGCCCAAGCGATTGCATTCGAAGATTCGCCGAACGGGATCAAAGCTGCCCGCAAGGCAGGGCTTTTTTGTATTGCCATCCCCAATCCGATTAGTAGGCGGTTAGATCTCTCGGAAGCGAACCTGATCATCAACAGTCTTTCAGAAACAAACCTGCAAGAATTGTTATCCTTGGTTCATATTCACAACAACGGACATTGTCCTTCAATGATGAAGGCTTGAGCATTTTTTACAACAAATCTTGAAAGTCAGGCGGGAAAAGGTATACTTACTACAACAAATAATCACTTCGAACGATTGAGTTATGAAGATAGACAGCCTGATGGAAATTCTGCCTCAAAATTACTCGGTGGTTGACCGGGAAATGGTGATGCGCGCTTTTCGCTTTGCCGAAGCCGCTCATCAGGGGCAAAAACGTGCCTCCGGTGAACCATATGTGAGTCATTGTCTGGCTGTCGCTGCCATTTTGGCTGAAATGCAGGTTCCCCCTGCGGTTGTTATCGCCGGCCTGCTGCATGACACCGTTGAAGACACCATCGTAACCCTCGATGACATTCGTAAAGAATTTGGCGATGAAGTTGCCAAGTTAGTGGATGGTGTGACCAAATTAACCAACCTGCCACGCGTGTCCCGCGGTGATCAGCACCGCGACAACATAATTGCCGATGAAGATCTACTGCCCGAACCAGTGGAGACGACTTCTCGCAGCCGGCGAAAGGACATGACCAACGAAACCCTGCGCAAAGTCTTTTTGGCGATGGGCGATGATATCCGCGTGGTGTTGATTAAACTGGCTGACCGGCTTCACAACATGCGCACACTTGGTTACATGCCGGAAGAAAAACGTAAACGCATCGCCCAGCAAACGCTGGATATCTTCGCACCTCTTGCCAACCGACTCGGTATCTGGCAGATCAAATGGGAATTGGAAGACCTGGCATTTCGCTATGTCAATCCGGAAAAATATCGCGAAATTGCCGAAAATCTGGCGGAACGACGACAGGATCGTGAACGCCAGATACAACAGATCATTCAACGAATGCAAACCATTCTTCGCGAGAATGGGATAAAAGCCGAAATCAGCGGGCGTCCAAAACATATTTACTCCATCTACAAGAAGATGGTTGAAAAAGGCAAAACTTTTGAAATGGTACGTGATCTGCGCGCCGTCCGCTGTATTGTCAAAGATATTCCTTCCTGTTATGCCGCACTGGGTGTCATCCACACCCACTGGCGTCCGATACCACAGGAATTTGACGATTACATCGCAGCTCCCAAGGATAATTTTTATCAATCCCTGCACACCGCGGTCATTTACGATGATGGCAAACCCCTCGAAGTGCAAATTCGTACAATGGAAATGCACCAGAACGCCGAATATGGTATCGCTGCCCACTGGCGTTACAAAGAACGCGGGCCGAAAGATGAACTCTATGAACAGCGCATCAACTGGCTACGTAAATTGATGGAATGGCGCCAAGAGATTGAAGATGCGCAGGAGTTTGTGGAAGGCATGAAGAGCGATGTCTTTCAGGACCGCGTGTATGTGTTTACACCGCGCGGGGATATCATTGATCTGCCGGCTGGCTCGACTCCGATTGATTTTGCCTACCACGTCCACACTGAAATTGGAAACCGTTGCCGGGGAGCAAAAGTCAACGGCAAACTGGTTACTCTGGATTACACGCTTAAGACCGGCGATCAAGTTGAAATCCTGACCGCAAAACAGGGAGGCCCAAGCCGCGACTGGCTCAACCCCTCCTTAGGATTGGTGAAAACCCAGCGTGCCAGATCGAAAATCCGCGCATGGTTCAAGAAGCAAGACCGCGAACAGAACCTGACCCAAGGCAAAGCCATGTTCGAGAAAGAATTGCGCCGCCTTGGAATCACCGATGTGGATGTCGAAAAACTCGCTCAGGATTTTGATTTTAAGAATGCTGAAGACCTGTATGTCGCTATCGGTTGCGGTGATATAGGACTGGGTAGGGTCATTAACCGCATCAGCGATGAAAATGCCAAAAAGGATCCTTTCATCTTCACCCTGCATCAGCCCAAAGAGAGCAAACCTTCTGGAAATGGCGTCACCGTATTGGGCTTGAAAGGGTTGTTGACGACCTTCGCTCGCTGCTGTAATCCAGCTCCCGGAGATGAAATTGTCGGCTACATAACCCGCGGACGTGGCGCGACCATTCACCGGCAGGACTGCCCAAATGTATTACGTTTGAAGGAACGCGAAAGAATTGTAAAAGTTACCTGGGGTGAACCTCACCAGACCTATCCGGTTCATGTGTTGGTCAAAGCCTATGACCGGCAGGGATTAATGAACGACATTTCGATGATCATCAGCAATGAGGAGGTCAATCTGCTCGATATAGACCTGAAAGTCACCCATAATCTGGCTTCGATTCACATGGTTGTTGAAGTCAGTGACATCAATCAGTTAAGTCGAGTCCTGACCCGCATCGAAAATCTTCCCAACGTTCTGGAAGCTCACCGCACCAATCCGGGTTGATTTATGAAGGATTTAATTTCGGTCAATCAAGCCATCTCCATCATCCTTGCCGAGTTTGAAACGCTTCCAGCCGAGGAGATTGAAATAATCCAAGCGCTTTTCCGAACTCTCGCCGAAGATATTCTTTCCCCATATGATCTTCCTTTATTCTCCAATTCCAACGTGGATGGATTTGCAGTCAGCGCCTCCAAAGACCCTCGGGCCGGCACACGAGGCAATTTCACCCTGCCGGTTGTTGGCGACATTCCAGCAGGTTTCAATACCACACTCCGGCTGGCTAGAGGCGAAACTGCTCGAATTATGACCGGCGCTCCCCTACCGGAAGGCGCCGATGCTGTGTTACCGGTTGAAGATACCAATTATCCTTATCGAGATGCTTCTGCTCCCCTGCCTGCCGAAGTCATTTTTTTCCGTTTTCCAAACCCGGGTGAAAATGTCCGCACACGCGGTCAAGATATCCAAAAAGGTCAAAAATTACTTTCCAGGGGAAGAAAACTGCAACCACAGGATATTGGTATGCTTGCCACTCTCGGGCTTGACCGTATCCGCGCCATTCGCAAACCCCGGATTGCTTTGTTTTCCAGCGGTGATGAATTATTGACACCAGGCATCCCTCCTCAGCCGGGAAAAATTTTTGATGCCAACAGTTACTCCCTAGGAGTGTTGGCTCAGCGTGAAGGCGCTGAAGTCATCCGCTTGGGAGTAGCCAATGATGAATATTCCTCGGTTTTGGAGTTGTTCCGAAAAGCAAAAGAAGCAGGAGCTGATTTAATCCTCACTTCTGCCGGAGTAAGTGTTGGAGCGTTTGACTTTGTCCGCCAGGTGCTGGAAGAACAGGGGGTAGTCAAACTGTGGCGCGTGAATATGCGCCCCGGTAAACCACTGACCTTCGGTTCCTATCAGGGAATCCCGGTCATCAGCCTGCCCGGAAATCCCGTTTCTGCCTTTGTGGGCTTTCTGGTGTTTGTTCGCCCGGTTATTGCCAAGCTTTCAGGACTTGAACCCACTCCACCCCCCACTCTTTCCGTCATCCTTGAGCATCCCGTCCTTTCGGATGGGCGGGAAAGTTACCTTCGTGCTATCGTGGAAAAGTCATCGCAGGGATATATCGCACGCCTGACCGGTCATCAAGGCTCAGGCAATCTGTATTCTTTAGTGCAGGCAAATGCTTTACTGATTATCCCAGCGGGTGTAAAATCATTGCCTGCAGGGGATACTGTTCAAGCATGGCTGCTAGATAATGAACCATTACCGGTAGTGGAGAAACCTGAATGAGACATTGGACAAGAGTCGCATGGCTTGCAGCGCTGATTGGCTTACTCGACTCGATTTACCTGACAGTTCTCAAATTAAGCAACAACAAATCTTTGTGTATTCAGGGAGTTGGAGATTGCTGGTCGGTCAACACGAGCGTTTATTCTGAGATTTATGGAATTCCAATCGCCGTTCTAGGTATAGGCGCTTATGGGTTTGTCCTTTTTTTACTATTTGCTGAGAAACGTAATCCTCTTTTACAACGAAATGCCGATTTTATCCTGTTTGGTGTCACGTTAATCGGTATTATCTACTCAGCTTACTTGACGTACCTTGAAATTGCGGTTATAAAAGCGATTTGTCCGTTTTGTGTGGTTTCAGCAGTCGCAATGATGATCTTGTTTATTTATTCGGTGAAAAGACTGATTGATCCGCGCAATGATGAATCTTAACTCCTCAGGAGGATCGAATGCCAAAAATTCGCTGCCATTATATTGATTGCGCTTTCCTGGATGATGGTTACTGCAGCGCTGCCCTCATCGAAATTGACCCTGATTCGGGATGCCTTACTTACTCCCCCACTGCCGAAAGCGAGCACGAAGATGAGTGGGACGAGGAAGAAATCGAGGAATGGGAAGACCTGGAAGAGGATCTGGAAGAAGAAGACGAAGATTGGATTGACGACGAAGAAGAAGAGTTCTAATCCTCATGACCCTTCTCGGTTCTACCCCGGATGAGGTTATTATTCCGGGGTTTTTTTGTGAAAAGTTACTGAATGGCTCAGGAAAATCTCCTCCAAAAAAACCTGCGTTTCAATACCATCGTCAACCTGTTCGATGGGGGTTTTTTTGGATTTGCCCTGGGTCTCGCCTCATTCAGCACAGTAATCCCTCTCTTTATCGCTAATTTTACAGATTCAGCCACATGGATCGGCTTGGTACCCGCCATTCATGCTGTGGGCTGGCAGTTTCCCCAATTATTGACTGCCCGATGGGTCAGCAGGATGAACCGCTTTAAGCCGTTTGTTCTGTTTATGACAGTCCAGGAAAGATTGCCATTTTTAGGTCTGGCTTTGCTGGCGTGGTGGTCTCCCAACATAGAAAACCGACTTACCCTGGCTATTGCCTTTGCCCTCCTCATCTGGCAGGGAATTGGTGGCGGCTTGACCGCAAACGCCTGGCAAAACTTTATCGGGAAAATTATCCCTTTCAATTTACGGGCAACTTTCTTTGGGGCTCAATCTGCCGCTGCCAACCTGCTGGGAGGAATTGGAGCCATCCTGGCCGGCTTTTTATTGGAGCGTCTTGCCTTTCCAACAAATTTCATGATCTGCTTTCTCCTTGCAAGCGGAATGATGGTCGTTTCGTGGGTTTTCCTTTCACTCAGCCGAGAACCCAACCATCCGGTTGCTCCTGACCCGGACAACCAAAAAGTTTTTTGGCAAAAAGTTCTGGTCATCGTCCGTCAGGATCGTCCTTTCCGATGGTTTATCGTCAGCCGGATTCTGTTTCAATTTGCCACCATGGCTGCCGCTTTTTATACGGTTTATGCCGTTAAGATGCTCGGCATGGGAGAAGTCGCTGCCGGCGTTATGACCAGCATTCTCTTCATCGTCCAGGTCGTATCCAACATGGCCTTTGGCTGGTTGGCGGATCGAAAGGGGCGACTGCCCGTACTCATGACCGGAGCGCTCTGCTCGGTAATTGCTGCCGGAGCAGCCTGGCTTGCCCCCAATTACAATTGGTTCTACCTAATTATGGTGTTTGCTGGTATGGCAAGTTCGGTTTTTTGGACGATTGGCATTGCTGTCAGCCTAGAATTTGGCACCGAGCAGGAACGACCAACCTACGTAGGCTTAGCCAATACCCTCATTGCCCCCAGCGCTATTCTGGCGCCGTTATTGGGGGGCTGGTTAGCCGATCTTGTGAATTATCGTCTGACTTTTCTGGTGTCCGCCTTATTTGGTTTACTTACATGGCTGATACTCTTCCTGTTTGTCCGCATCCCCAATAAGTCCCCCGTAACAGCGCCACTGACTTATTCGCCAGAAAGCCCCCTCGATTCACGAAACCAGTGATAAGCAAAAAAATAAGTCGGTGAAATTAGAATAACAAAAAAGAATAAGAATATTTTTGGCGTCCCCAAAGTCCACAGGAATAATAGGGAAAAGAGAACGATAAGGATGGATCCCCACTTTTCTTTTATTAAGGCGATCCCATAACCGCAAATCAGTCCAAATTGAAAAATCAAATTGATTGGAATACCGTCCGAGATAAAGTCCGGTTGCCGGTAGAGTATGCCTATTTGATTGACCAAAAAAGCTCCCATCAACAAAATCATTACCATACAGAAAAAACGGCCAATCCAGATTACCCTAAAGCGAACGGCATTAAAAAGAGGTTCATCATCCATGAAAACACCATTAAGATGATTATATAATGTTTACAAATTTAGTAAACTAAACAGTCGCAATTCATAGAAAGTCCTTAAGAAAAAATCGCCCGCAAGAAAAGTACGAGCGCTTTTAATTCAAAAACCTTGCAATTGGCCTTACTTCATTTTTTGTTCAATCTTTGCCCAGGTATCCCGCAAAGTTACGGTCAGGTTGAATACCAGTAATGAGGTAGTGGTATCCGGATCCACACAAAAGAATCCTTTGCGTTCAAATTGGAAACGATCACCCGGCTTCGCCTTTTCAAGGCTTTTTTCTACTTTACACCCCTTAATCACTTTTATGGATTCGGGGTTCAGATAATCTAAAAACGTTTTTCCCTCTTCTGGTTGATTGGGATTGGGAACGGTAAACAAGCGGTCGTACCATCGGACCTCGGCGTCCAGTGCATGTTGGGATGACACCCAGTGGATAGTGCCTTGAACTTTTCGGCCATCCGGCGCATAACCTCCGCGTGTTTCGGGATCATAGGTGCAATGAATCTCGCTGACCAGGCCCGTTTGCGGATCTTTTACATAATCCACGCACTTGATAATATAGCCCCACCGCAAGCGAACTTCGCGTCCGGGCGCAAGACGATAATACTTGGGAGGAGGTTCTTCACGAAAATCGTCTCGTTCGATGTAAAGTTCTCGGCTAAATGGAACTTTACGGGTCCCGGCTGAGGGGTCTTCAGGATTGTTAACGGCTTCTAATTCTTCCACCTGTACTTGGGGGTAGTTGGTAATGATTAATTTCACCGGATCAATCACGGCCATCACCCGTGGGGCTCGTAAATTCAAGTCATCCCGTACGGCGCTTTCCAACAAGGCAACATCTACCACACTCTCTTTTTTGGAAACCCCCACCATGCTGATGAATTTCCGAATGGCTTCGGGCGTGTAACCTCTCCGCCGCATCCCCCGCAAAGTGGGCATGCGGGGGTCATCCCAACCACGGACATGTCCCTCTTCGACCAGTTGTTTGAGGAAGCGTTTACTCAGAATGGTATATGTCAGGTTCAAACGGGCAAATTCGATTTGACGGCTTGGAAAAATGTCCAATTCACGGATGAACCATTCGTATAAAGGCCGATGATCCTCGTAGGCCAAGTCACAAAGAGAGTGAGTAATTCCCTCAATTGAATCGCTTTGCCCGTGCGCAAAGTCATACATCGGGTAAATGCACCACTTGTTTCCGGTGCGGTGGTGGGATGCATGAATGATGCGATACATCACCGGATCACGCATATTAATGTTTCCGGAGGCCATGTCAATTTTGGCACGCAATACGCAAGCCCCTTCCGGAAATTCTCCATTTCTCATTCGTTCGAATAGTTCGAGGTTTTCCTCAACTGTTCGATTTCGATAAGGGCTTTCCCTTCCCGGTTCGGTCAGCGTGCCACGATATTCCCGAATTTCCTCCGGGCTGAGATGGCACACATACGCTTTCCCTTTTTTGATGAGTTGAACCGCAAATTCATAGAGCTGCTCGAAATAATCAGAGGCATAAAACTCACGATCGCCCCAATCAAAGCCCAGCCAGCGGATATCTTCCTTAATGGCTTCAACATATTCCACATCCTCTTTGACTGGGTTGGTATCGTCAAAACGGAGATTGGTCGTTCCACCAAAAGCCTGCGCGGTTTCAAAATCAATGCAGATTGCTTTGGCATGGCCAATATGCAAATAGCCGTTCGGCTCCGGTGGAAAACGGGTACGAACATAATTGAATCGTCCCGATTCGAGGTCTTCCCTCACCGCATCGAGGATGAAGTTGCTGGATTCTTGGGATTGATCGGTCATTTCGAATACCTCCTGCAGATTAGAGAAAAGCACCCTCTCGAAAGGGTGCTTTCGCCATTAGGCTGGGGGCAGAGGATTCGAACCCCTATCAACAGATCCAGAGTCTGCTGTCCTGCCGTTGGACGAGCCCCCAAATCTAACGTGGCACATTCTATCACTTTTCCCTACGACTGTCTAGGCTTTACACAGCGGCTTGTTCTTTCATATTGTTCAATAAAGCAACTGCTTTCTCCATCCTCTGAATAACCGTTTCCTTTCCGATGATTTCCATCGTCTCAAACAGAGGCGGACTGATCTTCTGACCGGTAACTGCCACCCGGATAAGCCCAAAAACCTGGGCGGGTTTAAGACCGGTTTCCTCCACCAATTGACGCAAGGGAGGCTCTGCAGTAGTTACCTGCATGTCCGGTAACTCCCGGAGGATCGCCAAAATTCTCTCTGCCAGTTCACAGGATTGGTTTATGGATAAATCCTTGACAACTAGTTCCTCAACAGCCGGTTGAACATCATCTACGAAAAAGAAACCTGCAATTTCAGTGGCTTCATCGAGGGTGTGCAGACGCTCTTGGATTAATGGGGTGACTTTGACCAACACATCATCGGATACAGAGTATCCTTTTTCAACCAAAAACGGCTTGACCCTTTTAGCCAATTCTTCGATTGGTAAATGACGAATATGCAATCCGTTGAAATGATCAAATTTTGTAAAATTGATGGCCGCTGGTGAAGGGTTAAGTCTTTCCAAACTAAATTTTTCGATTAGATCAGCCATGGTGAAGAACTCGGTATGATCATCATAACTCCATCCCATCAAGGCGATCCAGTTGACTACTGCCTCAGGTAAGTAACCAAGACCTTGCAGATCTTTGAGGAAAATCGAATAACCATCCTTGATCAACTCGGCCGACTCACGTTTGCTCATCTTTCCTTTCCCACTGGGTTTTAGAAAAACAGAAAGATGAACCCAAACCGGCTCCTGCCAGCCAAAAGCCCGGTGAATCAGTCCATGCAACGGAAAGGTGGGCAGCCACTCCGAACCGCGAATGACGTGCGTAATCCTCATTAAGTGGTCATCCACTGCCGCAGCCAGATGATACAAAGCCAGTCCATCCGATTTAACCAGAATGTAATCGTCCAATACCCGATTTTCAACGGTAATTTCGCCCCGCAGTAAATCAGTTACTGTTGTCGTACCCTCCTGCGGGGTTCTGAAGCGAATCACATGGGGTTCGCCCGTCATAACCCGTGCTTTCGCCTCGGCAGGGTCTAACCTCCGGCAGGTGCCGTCGTAGCGCGGCGACTCCTTTCGGCTCAACTGTTCCTGACGAACAGATTCCAACCGTTGGGGTGAACAAAAACAATAATAGGCTTTTCCCTCTTCAACCAACTGTTGAGCATATTGCTGATAAATTTCTTTCCTTTGCGATTGCCTGTAAGGCCCATAAGGGCCGCCTTTATCAGGGCCTTCATCCCATTCCAGCCCCAGCCAGCGCAACCCCTGAATGATTTCTTCCTCCGCGCTGGGGACATAACGTTTTCGATCCGTATCCTCAATTCGCAGGATGAACTGGCCGCCCGTCTTTCGAGCAATCAGGTAATTATAAAGCGCGGTACGTGCCCCACCGATATGTAAATGCCCGGTTGGTGATGGTGCAAATCGAACACGCACGGGTGAGATTGATTCAGCCATAATGCTCCTTGTCAGCTTCAAAAATCCAGGGTCTGGCTATGGGCAGCCACACTTTCAACCAGCCCAATACCCAGCACCAATGAAATTAACGAACTACCACCATAACTGATAAATGGCAAAGTCAAACCCGTAACCGGCAGCACATTCAAATTCACGCCAATATTGACCGCCATTTGAAAGAAAATCAAAATAGCAATTCCATAAGCAATTAAGGACCCAAAAGGATCACTCGCCCTTTGCGCCACCCGCAGGCAACGGATGACCACGAAAACCAGCAGTCCGATGATGATTGTGGTACCTACAAATCCAAATTCTTCAGCCATAGCCGAAAAAATAAAGTCTGTGTGGCGTACTTTCAAAAAACGCAATTGCACTTGGGTACCGGCTCCATATCCCTTGCCAAACAAACCTCCATTTCCGATTGTGATGAGGGCTTGTTCGATGTTGTAGGTTTCGCCATGGCGGGCATTCGGATCGGGAAAAAGAAAATTGACAATCCGATTGACCTGATAACCTTCAATGAATGGCACATCAACCCCTGAGACTAAAAGCCCAACCAAAAGAGCAAAAACGGCCACACCCAGAATCCCAAAAATGATGATATAGCGGGTGGGTAAACCGCTGATCCAAATGAGAGCAAACCAGACCACGATGACCACGATGGATGTGCTTAAGTTTGGCTGTAACAAAATCCAAACCACCATCCCAAAAGTCATCAGCGCGCTTTTCCCAACCCAGATCAGATTCTTTGGTTGATCGGCTGTGCGGGAAAAATAATCCGCCAATACAATGATCATAATAATCTTGGCCAGCTCGGATGGTTGAATGTTGATGACCCCTGCTCGGAACCACCGTGTTGACCCAAACGCGGCTTCGCCAATGATGTTGATTCCAATCAACATCACTACTCCAAAAATATACATCAGGCGGGAGAGGGAAGACCAGGTTCGATAATTGATCAAAGCCGTGATGATAATGATCCCCATTCCCAATGCCACATAAATCGTTTGGCTTTGGACAGAACCAGCCAATTCTTCATTGCCAGCAATTGCCGAGCGGATCATTACAATCCCAAACACAGACAGGATTAATACCGCCCCAAACAACCAGTAATCAAAATGGCGCCAAACTTCTCGTCTTAACATTTACTTTCTTGAACTATCTCCGCCGGGCATTGGCGGGTTTCAACGGAATATCCGCAATCAACCGTTGTTCACGCCCATCCTGTGCCATATCAATTCTGACAGCAGAAGGATCAATTGCCACATGCCGTGAAATCACTTCGAGCAGTTCGTTTTTCATCAGCTCTAATTGATGCGGCGTTAGATCGGTACGGTCATGAATCAGTACCAGTTTCAATCGTTCCTTGGCTTGTTCAGCGCTTTTGTCTTTTTTACCCAGCAGTTGTTCCAACCAGCCAGCCATGATCATGCACCTCCTGTGCGGAACATTCTGCCAATGCGGGCAAAAAATCCATCCTTTTCATCCAGGTTCAGGAATGGCACTTGCTCGCCGTTCAGACGTCGGGCAATGTTCTGGAAAGCCAGACCGGCTTTGTTCTTTCCGTCCAATGCCACGGGCTGCCCGCGATTGGTCGAAACGACCACCGCTTCATCTTCCGGTACAATGCCAATTAACTCAACCGCCAATAATTCCAGAACATCCTCAGCGTTGAGCATGTCTCCCCGCTTGACCAGATTCATATTGACCCGATTCAGAATCAGGCGAGCCGGCCCTTTTTCTTCCGCTTCAATCAAGCCAATAATTCGATCTGCGTCCCTTACAGCCGAAACCTCAGGATTGGTAACCACTACAACCATATCCGCCGGAGCCAGAGCATTGCGAAAACCGCGTTCGATCCCAGCCGGGGAATCGATTAATATCCAATCGGCTTCGCTCCGCAGTTCATCACATAAACGCACCATGTCGCTGGGTGAAACAGCATTCTTGTCCCGTGTTTGAGCGGCTGGGATCAAGTACAGTTCCGGAAGGCGTTTATCGCGAATCATGGCCTGCCTCAATCTGCAACGACCTTCTACCGCGTCCACGATGTCAAACACAATCCGGTTTTCCAATCCCAGCACTACATCCAGATTACGCAAACCAATATCTGCATCAATGCAAATCACCTTGTAAGATAAGCCTGCCAAGGCGACGGCAAGGTTTGCTGTAGTGGTCGTCTTTCCTACACCACCTTTACCTGAAGTTACCGTAAGAACTTTGGCTGTCATTCTCCTCCCCTAACTCATTTGGTATTCCATAGCTCTGTAATAATTTCATTTTTCACGATTCGCGCCATTTCGGCACCTTTATTTTTCTTTTTTATGGGCGGCACATAAAACATATTGGCTATGCGAAGTTGCGTCGGATTCATTTCCAAAGCGCATACAACGCAGTGCTCGTTTCCTTGCGCTCCTGCATGTACCGTTCCTCGCAACCTTCCCCATACGACGACGTTCCCGTCTGCAATAATCTCAGCACCGGGATTAACATCCCCAATCACCACCACGTGCCCGTGGGTAGCAACCCGAAAGCCTGACCGTAATGTTCGTTGAATCAAAATCGCATCTTCGCCGGGTAATTGGGTATCCAGTTGACGAACCACCCGCTCTGGTTTTGGGGTTGAAAGGCGGGTGGCTAATCCCAACACCTGAGCAGTTTGCTCGGTCACAGGGGAATGGCTGATAACTGCCCACAACGAAATTTCCCGATCCGATAAACGGTCGCGTAACGCGCCCATCTGTGCAGCATGAAGAATGCGGTTGCCAACATCAATAGCCATTCGCGCCCCGCGGAAAAACTGCCCTTTTTCTTCGATTTGCTTCAACAAGCGTTCCTGTAAAGCTTCCCACTCGCCCTCGCCAAGAGTCACCAAAAGCCCTTCACGAATGCCTTTGATCGTAATCGAGGCATCTTTTTCGTTGGTGGCCTTATACCCGGGTTTTTCATCCTGATTCGTGGTTTTTGTAATCATAAGTATCCATTATAGCAAAGCCTGCTCACCTGTGTTCTCAAAATGGGCGGTTGCTTTTTGAAGATTATTCGCCTTCATCAATCTTTCTCAATTCGAAGTAGGCTTCCATCGTCCTTCTTACAACCGGCGCAGCCAATACGGCGCCTTCTCCGCCGTTATAAACAAACGCAACCACCGCAATTTCAGGATTGTTGTACGGCGCAAAACCCACATACCAGGCATGAGACGGCCAGTTACCCCGCTGACATAAACCCTTTTCTCGAGCCACGTTATCACAATACTCCGCCGTACCGGTTTTTCCAGCCGAGTCGAATGTAGCTCCGGCAAATATCAATGCGGCGGTGCCATCAATGGTTGTATAATGCATCCCTTCTTTGACTTTTTCCAGCACCCATGGTTGAACCGTTTTCTTTTCGCCCGTCTGAAAGAAGTTTTCATCGTAGATGTTGATTACCGGATCTTTCGTGATGTCCCATATCACTTGAGGAACAAATGGACGAATCACCTCACCATTGCTGTTGGTGACTTCACGAATAAGTGTGGGTTTCATCATTCGGCCGTTGTTGGCAATAGTGGCTGCAGAAACCAGAACTTGCAATGGGGTGGCCAAATCATAGCCCTCACCTACCGCAGCCAGATAAGTGTCGCCCGTTGCCCAGTTCTCCCCTACGGATCGTCGTTTCCAGGTTGGGTCAGGCACTAGTCCATCTGCTTCACCCGGCAGCTCGATCCCAAAGGTTCGACCATACCCCAGCGCTTGCGCATACTCCTTGAGACGCCAAACGCCCAAACCGCCATTCGGAACCTCGTCCTGATAACCTCCTCCCAACTTATAAAAATACACATTACAGGAAACCCCAACACCTTTGACAAAATTGACATCCCCATGACCTTCTCCGGTGGTCTTGTAGGTATAACATACATATTCCTCAAAACGCGGCCGGGGGTCATTGGGGGCAAACCGCTGTTCCAGTTTGATTACACCCGGATCAAAGAGTTCCTGTTCCGGCGTAACGACACCCTCATTGAGCGCTCCAATAGCAGTCGCCAGTTTGTAAACCGACCCCGGCGAATGTTCTGCCGAGATGGCATGGTTGAAAAGCGGGCGGGCAGGATCGCGAGTCAATTGTTCATAGTAATAGGCAGGAATAAAACGCGCCATGCGGTTATTTTCAAAGGTTGGATGGGAAACCAGCGCTAGTATCTCTCCGGTGCGCACATCCATCACAATCACCACCCCTTGAGTATATCGGTCGGGATCACCAACGCGGATATTGTAAAACTGCATGTTATTCAACAAGGCTGCCCGGGCAGCCGCCTGCAACCGCACATCAATCGTCAGGTGAAGGTTATACCCCGGCACTGGTTCGACAGGAGGCTCCACATCGCGGATGATTTTGCCTGCATTATCTACTTCGACAACACGCCGTCCATTCTTCCCCATCAAGATATTATTCAGGCTGTTCTCTACTCCCGCATATCCAACTTTGTCACGGTTGGCAACAAACCCCAAGCTTTCCCAATAATCCTGCTCGATAGCGGGAATAGGTCCCAGAAAACCGACAATTGTGGAAGTGAGCACCCCGGTTGGATAATCCCGAATTGGCTCGATTTCAATATCCACACCCGGCAAATCGGTACTCTTCTCGCGAATCACCATAGCCGTCGTTTCATCAATATTGCACTTAATTCGAACCGGGTTATAGGGCGCCAGCGAGTCACCAATAAATACAATTTGGGCAATTCCCAGGTCGTTGAAGCAGGGAGTGAAATTACGCACGGTTTCCTGATTGATTTCACCGTTATTGACTGGCACATTGATGAGTGCAGAAAGCCGGCGGTAGACTTCCTGCACAGCACCTTCATCGGCAGGAAGGTTTGCCGGTGTAATCACCACGTTATAGGAAGCAACATTCCGCGCCAGCACAGTGCCGTTACGGTCAAATATCAACCCGCGTTGGGTAGGCAATCGCACAATATTCGTTCGGTTGTCCTCCGCCCGAATTATGTAAGCCTCACTTTGCAGGATTTGGATGGCGAACAGACGAAATAAATAAAAAGCAATCACTCCACCAATCACTAGGTAGGTGGTTATCAAACGCCAACCGCTAAGAAAATGAGGTGCGGGAGAAGAAGTATTCTCGTTCATTTTAGGAATCAAATCACTTCAACCGGATAAAACCAATGAGCTAAGTCATTAACAATTACAAAAATGGGAATAGCCAAAATCAAATTCAAAAGTGTACTCGGCAATGTTACCAGAGAGATGCTCTCCTGAATAGGGAGCGCTGTTCCGTTGAAAAACAAAGCGACGAAGGTTATTCCGTGATAAATAATGGTCGCAATGAAGGTCATCAACAACATTGCCAGAATAGGGGTTTGCCAGACCTGACGCTGCAATAACCTTGCAATTCCAGTTACCATCAAGTAGGCAAGCAGTGGAGCAAAAAACGGTGTGGCAGAAACCAGCGAAACCATGATACCGCCAACCAAGGCCCACTGCCAGGCATGTTTGACCCGCTCATGAAGTGCCCAACCAATCACAAATAACATCAGCAAATCCGCCGTTCCCTGCAGCAGAGGTAATCGGCTAACAATTGCCAATTGGAGCATTAGTAGAATGGTAAAAATGGGAACACCCAACAGAGGAATTAACATCTCAAATCAAGGTACGGTAGCAGGAATCAGTGGCGAAAAATCCACCGGCCTGAAATTGGTAATTACCAGTACTGCCTGCAGAGTAGAAAAATCAACCACAGGTTGAACAGCAGCGGACTGAAACAACTCATTGGATTGCTTTCGCACGGAAATGACTTGCCCAATCAGTAAATCAGAGGGGAAAGTTCCTCCTAAACCGGAAGTCAGCACAAGGTCTCCGGCTTGGAGCGGCGCATCCTGCGATACCATTTCAACGGTAAGATCACCCGTGACCGAACCCACTAATTGGGCTTCGCTGCGATGTGGTTCGATCCGCACGTTGACTACCGATGCAGGATCGGTGATTAATCTGACTCTGGCAGCTGTGGCAGTGACTGCGTCGATTTGTCCCACCAAGCCCTGATTGGTGATTACCGGCATCCCACGACGCAATCCGTCATCCGAACCGCGGTCAATAAATACATATTTTAGAAAGGGGTTGGGGTCTTTTCCAATTACTGCCGCGGCTACATACTGGCCGCCCTGCGGATTGGAACGGGCAAAATCCAGCAGTGCGTACAAAACCTGCGCTTCACGCAGTTGCTGCTGTAATTCAATGATTTGGGCTTGCAGGCTGGTTACCTCCTGCTCCAATTGCTGATTTCTCGCCCGCAATGTGGCCACATCGCGTGGAACGGTCACAAACTCATAAACTGCCATGTAACGGGTAGCCAGCCACTCTTGTATGTTAATCAACGGCGATAGTACGGTTCCGAACAGAGGGGTCATGTAACCACTTAGGGCAAACAAAATCAGTCCCACTCCTACCAACACAAGTGTTGCGGTTTGCCAAAAGCCAGAACTGGTTATTTTCATCTTTCGACCAACATCTCATCACAATAACCCAAAAGATGAGGATGGGTTATCGGCTTCCAGTACGATCCAATCCAACCAGAAAATCAGCATATTTATCCAGATCCTCAAGGATCATCCCTGCACCACGGGCAACACAGGTCATCGGATCTTCTGCCACCCACACCCGCAAATGGAGTTCATCGGATAATCGTTCTACCAATCCCTGCAACTGCGCACCACCACCCGCCAGACAGACACCCGTCTCAATTAAATCTGCCACGATTTCCGGTGGCGCTTCATCAATCGCATCCTTGATGGTATCCACAATTACTTGAACAGAACCAGCGATGGCTTCTCGAATTTCGACTGAGGAAATTTCCAGAGTCTCAGGCAATCCGCTGACCAGATTTCGCCCACGAACGCTCATCGTTTTTTCTTCCGGCAGTGGATAGGCTGATCCAATCTGCATTTTAACCAGCTCTGCCATCCGTTCCCCAATAAACAGGTTGTATTTATTACGGATGTATTGGATGATATCCTGATCCATTTCATCCCCCGCGACCCGCAGGGATCGTGAAACGACAATTCCACCCATTGAAATAATGGCCACTTCGGTTGTGCCGCCACCAATGTCCACCACCATACTGCCTTGCACTTCGGCGACGGGTAAACCCGCACCCAGTGCGGCAGCACGGGGTTCTTCGATCAGGTAAGTTTCACGTGCTCCAGCAGACATTGCTGCATCGTAGACGGCTCGTTTCTCAACCTCGGTTGCGCCAGAGGGGATGCCTACAACCACACGCGGGCGCGGCATCGGTACAACCGATTGTTGGTGTGCTTTTCCAATGAAATAGCCCAGCATTGCCTGAGTAATTTCAAATTCCGAAATAACCCCATCCCGCAGTGGACGCACCGCAATCACATTGGCGGGGGTACGCCCTACCATTTCTTTTGCCTGTAATCCTATGGCTAGCGGGCGGCGGGTTCTTTTTTCGATCGCTACCCAGGATGGTTCATTGATGACAATTCCTTTACCCCGAACATTGACCAATGTATTGGCTGTGCCAAGGTCAATGCCAATATCCAGAGAAAACAATCCCATCAGCCAGTTGAAAGGATTGAAAGCCAAATTGTTCTCCTTAATCCTCAATGGATTTTGTAAATTTGTTCACAGATCAATCAAAAATTATACCATAGTGCACATTACGGCGCTTGACATTCTCTGCTCAACTGCATATAATCCCAATCACATCGCGGGTGTAGTTCAGCGGTAGAACGTTTGCTTCCCAAGCAAAATGTCGTGGGTTCGAGTCCCATCACCCGCTATATATGGTGTTTCACTCGCCAAATACCGCCCAAAAATCCATATATGGCGGTATTTTATGGCAGCCCAAAAAACCAAACGAACATTAGCCCCAAAAAGTCAATTCTTTAACATTGAGAGTTATTCTCTCGCAAACGCCTACACCGATTTCATCCTCTCTCGCCAGGCCATGCAGTGCACCGCAGCCACCATCAGGAATTACCAGTTCCTGCTTGGCAAATTCATCGCCTGGCTGGAAGCACAAGGCTGCACCGCGCCGCAGGAAGTCACCGCAAGGATTGTGCGCCAATACCTCACCTTGTTTGCCGACAAGTCGGATTGGTACATTAATGGCGTAGCACGCGCCATCCGAACGCTGCTGCGCTTTTGGCACAAGGAAGGCTATTTACCGCAACCGGTCACTTTCGACATGCCCAAAATTCGCCAAAAACGCCTCCAGTTCCTAAACGCTGAGCAGCTGAAGCGGGTACTGCCGGTTTGCGATTTGCGCGAAAAGGCCATTGTCATGTTTGCGGTAGATAGCGGTTTGCGCCGTGCGGAGATTTGCAACCTCAACCGTGAGGATGTGGATTTGCAAACCGGCTCGGTTCGCGTCCGACAAGGCAAAGGACGCAAGGACAGGTTAGCAGTGATAGGCGCAGCCACAAGGCGCGTATTATTGCGGTACTTTGCCAGTGCGCCGGACAAACGCCCAGAAGCCCCCGCCTTTCAAACGCAGGACGGCCGGCGGTTTGCGCCTGGCGGTTTACAATCGCTGTTGATTAGGCTTGGCAAAAAATGCGGAGTTAAATTGTCCGTTCACGCGCTCCGCCGCTCATTTGCCACTCTAGCCTTGCAAAATGGTATGGATTTGGTCTCTCTCCAAACGCTGTTAGGCCACTCGGACATAAGCACCACAAGGCGGTATATTCAATGGCTTGAAGCGGACATTATTGAAGCGCACAAAAAAGCAAGTCCGATTGACAACCTGTAAAACCTGAACACTTGTTCAGGTTTGGAGTGCGCCGGTTTTCACGGCCAGCGCACTCCGTCAAACGCCTCACCAGTCAATCTTCACGCTGCCTTTTGCCGCTGGCAGAAGGGTGATATTGCGATACCTGCGATTTTGGATTGCGTTCCTCACCATGTCAAACGAAGCCTGAATGCGTGGCAAGCCTTCGCGCAGTTCCGCCATCCGCTGGTAGGCTCGCGCCTTGCGGTCATCCATGCCAAAATAGACGCGCTCTATTGCCTCTTGCAGGTTTGGCGTCCAAACGCCCTTGATGCGCAAGTATGCCGGCAGTTCTTCGAACAAAGCCCGCGCCAAAACCGCATCACGCGATTGCTCAACCTCGTCAATCAAGTCTGCCACTTTGCGCAGGAGTGCCGCTCGGTCATCAATCGCCTCAAGTTCCGCTTTTGTGCGCGTCCAAACACGCTGTAGCCGCAGTTCGCTGAGCAGTTCCGCAACCGGCTCTTGTGGTTTGT
>FWPU01004923.1_pt1 | contig 30154 bp, 38 predicted proteins | sample 2228361 | NCBI WGS metagenome assembly FWPU01 (sample SAMEA103939777, study PRJEB20133) | metagenome | reverse complement strand
CGGTCGCCTGGCGCGAGGCCCGCAATCCGGATTGCGGGCCTATCAGGTGCGGTTTTAACCGCCGGGCTGGATAGTTACCAGAGAACAAGGATTTGCGGCACAATCCACACAGACGCATCCTAGTTCTCGGTACAAAACCGGCCTGGAGGCCCGGCTTTAGCCGGGAAGCCCCCGATAAATCGGGGCATCCGCCGCGTTTTGTACCGGAAACTAGTTATAGTGTAGCACATTCGTGGCGTTGACGCTAGTCTTTTTGTGCCACAAAATTGCCAAGTTTTTCCACCCCTGGTCGGCATCCTTATCAGCCAGGACGCACCTCAACGCTGCTGCGCTGACTGGAGAGCACCGCGGGCGGCTGCGTGACCACAGGGAGCGTAGCGCGCAGCAACTGCACGATCTCGGTGAAAGAGAAATCCGTCTCACGATCTACCCGCACTGCCCCCTCGAGGGGCACCGATTCCTGTTCGATGCCACGTACGGAGACGATGACAACCTGCAAGTTCGCCAATGACTCATCGCGGGCCACCTCTGCCAGGAAGGCATAGCCGTCCATCTCGGGCATCACCAGATCTAGAAGCACTACGTCGGGCCGTTCCGCGCGGGCGATGTCCAGACCCTCCCTGCCACTGAACGCCTCCAAAACGCGCAACGCGGCATCGTTCGCCCTCAGCATGCGCGAGAACAAGCGGACGACATGCGGGTTATCGTCCACCACGAGCGCCGTCCTGGGTGGCTTCGGCAACCGGGAAAGCACCCGCTGCAGGTCATCCTGTGTCACCGGTTTGGGCAGGTAGTCTGTAGCACCCAGCAGCACTCCCAGGCGGCGCATGCTGGGCAGCGGGCATGTCAGCAACGGCATCGTCGGCGGTAGATCCAGTTCGCGGGCTGCCACGCGTTGATAGTCAGCCCATGCTGTATCTACAATGACGGCAGAGGGAGAGGTCTCGCGGATGAACGCACGAGCCTCATCTGCCGTCCCTGCGGCCACGAACTGATAGCCTTCGATGTAGCGACGTAGCAGCAGGATGGCCCGTGGATCGTCGTGTAGCACCAATATCAGAGGTTGTCCCCCATAGCCCCGCGGCACAGAACTGCCGACGAGCCGAGATAATGACACCTCCTTTCCCTCCTTCGGCAAGGGTAGAGCAAAGCCTACCGTTGTTCCGCGCCCCACTTCGCTTTCGATCCACATCCTGCCATCGTGCAACTCCACGAACCTCTTGCTCACGGCAAGCCCCAGTCCGCTCCCCTCACGGGCCTGGCCATCTTCCAGTTGACTGAAGGCCTCAAAGGCCCTGCTGATCCGCTCGGGAGGGATACCCCGCCCGGAGTCTTTGACCGTGACGTTGACTTCATCGCCTTTTACACGGAGCGATACACGAATCCAGCCCTCGTCCGTAAAGCGCGTGGCATTGGTAAGCAGGTTCAGGAGTACCTGGCGGATACGCGTGCGGTCCAGGCGCAACTGGGGCAGCCCGTCAGGCGTTTCGACCTCCAAGTGCAGTCCACGCGCTGCGGCCAGACCACGCACCATATCCACAGCCTCGTGGACTACCTCAACCAGGTCCACATCTTCCTTGACCAGAGGCATGCGCCCAGCCTCGATCCGGGAGAGGTCAAGCACATCGTCTATCAGATCGGAAAGGTGGCGAGCATTGCGATAGATCGCCATCACATCCCCCCGATACTCGCTGGGGAGCGGGACACCCCCATAACTTTCCGGGGCAGTCGCCATCATCTCGCTGAACCCCACGATCAAATTCAACGGCGTCCGCAACTCGTGGCTCACATTGGCGACAAACTCTGCCTTGAAGCGATACGCTTGGGCCGCCGATTCCTGGGCCAGCGCCAGTGCTTCGTTGGCGCGTTCCAGGCGCACATACGCCTCGTCGAGGCTTTTCAAGATCCGTTGCACCTCGGCACGGTGTCTCCGCGCGTCTTCGGCATTCTTCTGCGCTTCGTTGGTCATCGTGAGGGCCCAGGCCAGGGCCATGAACAGCTGCCGCGAACTCAGCCAAGAGGTCAGTGCGGCCAGTAGAATGAAGATGAGTGGCGAGGCTAGACGCTGCGGTGCCAACTGCAACCCGCTGGCCCGGTTGACAATAAGCACGAGACCTACACAAGCAAGCGTCACGATCGCCGTGAACCGCCAATCTGTCAGCATGGCCGTGACCAGCACGACCAGCATATAGAGGTAAAATATGGTCGGGCTCTTGAAGGCAAACGTAATGTAGGCCACCATGAGAGTCAAGCCCGCAAGGTATACGCCGATGCCCAGGCTCAGGTGCTCTTTGGATAGGTAGTAAGCAAGCGCAGCGGTCACTATGATCAGGATGAAAGGCAGAAAAGCGTCAATGAAACGGTACTTGACGAGCAGCATGACATACGCCGCCCATGCCCAGACAATCCCCACAGTGACCGGCACAAGGACACGCAGAGAGTCGTGGGTGATCTCTTCAAAAACCTCGGCCGTGTCAGCGTCATACCCCTTCTGAAAGAACGATCTAGCACTCATAGGCCACTCTCCAACAGACGGCAAATGGTGCGAGGTAACTGCATAGCGCGGCCTCCAGCCGTAACCAAAATTGTCGGACGAGATAAACGCTGATGAACACTGATTTTTTATTATACTCAGATTGGCACGCCACGAGACATCGCTGTTCACCGAGCGTCACGTTTCGTCCAGTTTTGCTTCCTGCCACAACGTCTCCAACTCGTCTATCGGTAACGCAGCAAAATCCAACCCGCGCTCTCGTGCCAGCCGCTCCATGCCACGGAAACGCTGCGCAAAACGGGCGTTAGCCTGCCGCAGTGCGCTCTCTGCATCCACTCCTAGCCAGCGCGCCCAATTCACCACGGCGAACAGCAGATCGCCCAATTCTGCCTCCCGCTCCTCCTGCGCAGTCGCGGCCTCCAGTTCGGCCATCTCTTCGCGGACCTTACGCGCCACGTCGGTGGCGGCGGACCAATCGAACCCCACACGCGCGGCGCGACGGCTGTAGAGATCGGCCTGCTGCAGGGCAGGCAACGCGGTCGGCACACCGTCCAATACCGAGCGCCCTTCGCCCTTCTCCTCGCGCTTCAATTTCTCCCAACGCTGTATGACTTCTGCAGAGCCGCTCACCCGACGCTCGCCCCACACGTGCGGGTGACGGTGCTTGAGTTTGGCGTCAATCCCGGCGATCACCGCAGGCATCTTGAACTCTTCTTCCTCCGTGGCAATCTGCGTGTGCAATACAACCTGCAACAACAGATCGCCCAACTCTTCGCACAACGCCGGCATATCGCCCGCGTCAATCGCCGCTGCTACCTCATACGCCTCTTCCAGCAGATTGCTACGCAGGCTGGCATGGGTCTGCTCGCGATCCCAGGGGCAGCCTTCAGGTGCACGAAGATGGGCTACAGTTTCCTGCAAGCCCTCGAAACTGGTCACACCCGGAAGCGGCGGTACATACAAGGTGGTCAAATGGGCAATGTCGCCCTGATGATCCAATTCGTGAAGCGGGAGATGCAAGACGCGCTGCTCCGAGGTGCCAGCGGCATACACCAGCGCCACTTGGTGGTCATCGGGATACTGATTCATCAGCGTCAGTTTCACGTCGGCGGCAAGCGCCTGGCTATACAACTGCCCCACCAGTGCAGGCCGATCGGGGTTGAGTGGCGGGTGATGGCAAGCCGCCAGTTCCAGCGCGTCGCAGACCTGCAAGCCACCCAGGGCATCAATCCTCAGCGCGGTGAGCACCGGCTCGACGAAACCCAGGCCCTCTACTATCTGCACCGGCAAGCCGGCCTCCTCCGCCAGCGCCAGGATCCGCTGTACCGTTGCCTCCCCCACCAGCGGGTGACCCGGCACGGCGTACACCACTCCCCGCGGGCGCCGTCCGAGGCGCAACACCTCACCGGCAATGGCGTCATACACTTGCGTGAAATCCTCCGCCGTCTCATAGAGGTGGTCGAAAGAGTAGAGTGCCAGGTGTGATGGGAGCCCGTCCACAGTCGGATGGTACCGCGTGCGCAGCCAAAGTTCGCTGGCAGCCTCCAACACCCGCCAGGCTTCCCGCGTCAGGTGGCGCGGATCGCCCGGCCCTAATCCGAGGATAGTAATGAAACCCATACCTGCCTCCAACTTCTGAACGGCTGGAACCACTGTCTTGAAAAAAACAGTGGGTGCGCCAAAGGATGGGATGGCCTTGATAGGGACGTATGCAAATCTTGGGGGAGGTGCGCATTAGTTGAGCACCGCCGTGCGCTCGAAACACACGGCTGACCCCAATTGGAAGCCCTGCGGGCTTGTTTTCAGCGCCCGAAGGGGGCTTTGACCTGTTCAGCCCGGCGCTTTAGCGCCGGGCACAGGGCAACTCCCCGGAGTTTTGTATGCGCCCCCTTGGTAGGGGCAGGGTGATCCCGCCCCTACCCCAGCGGTTTAGTGCGCGAACAAAAAACGCGAAAGGGGCAAGGCTCCTGCCCTGCCCCTGCTTGTCTGCCCACGTACCGGCCTAGCGCTTCGTATATTGGGGTGCTTTCCTGGCTCTCTTGAGTCCGGGCTTTTTGCGCTCTTTGACCCGCGCGTCGCGAGTGAGGAAACCGCCCTTGCTCAGGATAGACCGCAGGTCCGGATCGGCCCTAAGCAGTGCCCGTGCCAGACCGAGGCGCACCGCTCCAGCCTGGCCATGCACGCCGCCACCGCGTACCTTGATGCTGATGTCAAAGCGATTCTCCATCATGGTCGCCCTGAGCGGCTCCATAAGCCGGTGCAAGTCCATCTCGCGGGTAAAATATGCTTCGAGCGGCTTTTCATTGACACGGATCGCGCCTGTGCCACCAGGCATGAGGCGCACCCGTGCCGTAGAGGTTTTGCACCGCCCGACTCCCTCGTAATACTCCATCTTCATCTCCTCCCGTCACACAAGTCCAACGGTTTGGGCTTTTGTGCGGCATGGGGATGCTCCGACCCGGCATAGATCTTTAATTTTTTGAGCATCTGCCGTCCAAGAGCATTCTTGGGCAACATGCCTCGCACCGCATGCTCGATCACCCGTTCAGGATGCTGCTGCAATTGCCGGCGCAGGGTGATGGCCTTCAAACCGCCGGGGTAGCCCGAGTGGCGATAATACATCTTGTCATCCAACTTTTTGCCCGTCACCCGGATCTGGGCGGCATTGATGACGACCACGTAATCGCCGGTATCCACCGCGGGCGAATACATCGGCTTGTGCTTGCCGCGCAAGACACGCGCCACCCGCGTCGCCAGGCGGCCCAATGTTTGCCCGCTAGCGTCCACTACATACCAATCTCGTTGAACGTCTTGCTTTTTCGTCACACAAGTTTTCTTCACGATCCCACCCCGTATAGAAAACGCTAATATCTTACTTCCATCAAACAAAGCCCATGCGGGGGCGCTGTTGGCCCAGCCCGGCCGCGATCGCACGAGGCCAGCACCGCCGCAAACTCCTCCACGCTCATCTCGCCTCGCCCCACTAAGAGCAGAGTGCCCACGATGCTGCGCACCATGTGGTAGAGAAAGGCATTGGCCTCGATGTCAAAGGTCAGCCAGGGCAGTTCCCCGCCCCACTCGGCCGCCAGGACACGCCGCACCGTGGTCTCGCCCTGCGGCGGCCGGCCGAAAGCGGCAAAGTCATGCTCGCCCACCAGGCACTGCGCCGCTTGCTGCATCGCCGCCAAACCCAGCGGCTCGGCGACGTGCAGGCTGTAGCGCCGGGCCAACGGACAACGCACCGGCGCGTTATAGATCGTGTAACGATAGCGCCGGCTGCGGGCGGCGTAGCGTGGATGAAAGTCCGGCGCAGCCTCCGCCACTTCGAGGACGGCGACATCGGCAGGCAAGACGGCATTCAGCGCCCGCTGCAAATCGCCCAGGCTGTGTCGCCAAGCCGTGTCGAAGGCAATCACCTGACCTGCCGCGTGCACGCCGGCATCGGTGCGGCCCGCTGCTAGCACGGTCACCGCTTCCTGGGTCACCTGGGCCAGCGCTGTCTCCAACACTGCCTGAATGCTCGGCGCGTTAGCCTGGCGCTGGAATCCGCCATAATCAGTGCCGTCGTAGGCGACGACCGCTCGCACCCGCATGGCCGCGCCTGCCCGCTCTCAGTCCTCGACGAGTTCTAGCAACACCATGGGGGCAGCATCGCCTTTGCGCGGCCCCAATTTGTACATGCGCGTATAGCCACCAGGACGATCGGCATAGCGTGGCGCGATGTCTTCGAACAATTTCTTGACGATATCCACGCGGGTGCCATCTTCTTCCGTCACCCAGCGGTTCAGGCGACCGGCAGCCAGCCGCCGTGCATGGATCCCCCGGCTGGGATCGTCCTCTGCCGCAGCCAGACCGCGCTTCGCCAACGTGATCAACTTCTCGGCCTGTCCACGAACCGCCTCAGCCTTGGCCTCGGTCGTCTCGATTTGGCCGTGATAGAACAACGCCGTCACCAGGTTGCGGCGCAACGCCTTGCGATGATCACGGGAACGGTTCAGTTTCTTGCCCGCGACGCGGTGCCGCATCTATGCACCTCCACTCTCCAAAGCGCCCTCTTGCAGGAACCCCCGCTCGCGAAGGCACTCTTTCAACTCCGTCAGCGACTTTTGCCCAAAGTTGCGGATGGTCAGCAATGTCTCATCGCCCAGCGCCAGCATCTCCAGCACTTCGCCTACGCTGGTGATGCCAGTGCGCCTGAGCGAATTGAACACGCGCACACTCAGGTCGAGCTGCTCAATCGGGATCTCATACACTTCGCTGGGGAGGCCGACTTTTTCCTCCACCGCTTCGGCTGCTTCTTCGATAGCCAAGCCAGCGATCAGCCGCAGGTGTGCCACCAGGATACGCGCCGACTCTTTCAATGCATCCAGCGGCGGAATACGCCCGTCGCTCCAGATCTCCAGAGTCAGGCGGTCGTAATTTGTCATCTGCCCCACCCGGGCCCGATCCACGTCAAAAGCCACGCGGCGGATAGGGCTGAAGATGGCGTCCACCGGCAGTTCACCGATCGGCATGCGGCCACGCTCGTCGGCCCGCATATAACCGCGCCCGCGTTCGACCGTGAACTCGATGTCGAGCCGTGCGTCGGCAGCATCTGCGGTGAAGAGATAAAGGTCTGGATTGAGAATTTCGATCTCGGGCGGTGCCTGAATATCGCCGGCCGTGACCGTGCCTGCGCCCCTCACCTGGAGCGTCATGTGCATAGCATCCTTGCTCTCCATCTTCAGGCGCAACTGCTTGATCTGCAAGAGGAACTGCATGACGTCCTCACGCACGCCCGGAATAACCGTGTATTCATGCGTCACGTCGGCAATACGCACCGAGGTGACGGCCGCGCCAGGCAGTGACGAGAGCAGCACGCGGCGGAGCGCATTCCCCAACGTTACGCCAAAGCCGCTCTCTAACGGGCCAATGATGAACCGGCCATACGTCTGAGAGATCGCATCTGTCTCGATTTTGGGCAGCACTTGCACTGACAACTGTCGCCTCCTGTGGACAAACGCCTCCACTAGCGCGAATAGAACTCGACAATCAGTTGCTCTTTCAACGGCGTGTCAATTTCCTCTCGCGAGGGCACCTTCAACATACGCGCTGTCAAGGTCTTGGTGTCCAGGCTCAGCCAAGCGGGAACCGCATTCGCATCCAGTTGCTCCACGCGCTCCTTGAAGTAGTTGTGCCTTCGGCTGCCCTCTCGCACTGTGATCGTATCCTGTGGCTGAACGACATACGATGGGACGTTCGTGCGCCGGCCATTGACGAGAAAGTGGCCGTGCGCAACCAACTGACGCGCCTGCGCACGTGAATCGGCAAACCCCAACCGGTAGACGATGTTATCCAGCCGGCTCTCCAGTATACTGAGCAATGTCTCACCGGTCACCCCGGTACGACGTTCGGCCTCACGGAAGTAGCGCCGGAACTGGGCCTCCTGTAATCCATAGATGCGCCGCGCCTTCTGCTTCTCGCGGAGTTGCAGCGCATAGTCTGACGGACGACGACGGCGGAACTGCGCCAGCCGCCCATGATCGCCAGGCGGATAACTCCGATCACGCTCAAACGGGCACTTGGGTGACGTGCAACGCGCGCCCTTCAAGAACAACTTTTCACCTTCACGGCGACACAACTTGCAAGCCGGGCCAACATATCTGGACATAAACCCTCTCCTATCCGTGTGCCCACACGATCAGACACGCCGCTTCTTGGGCGGGCGGCAGCCGTTGTGTGGGATCGGCGTCACATCGGTAATCGAACGCACCCTCAGTCCCGCGACCTGCAGGGCACGGATCGCCTGTTCCCGACCGGGACCAGGCCCCTTGACAAAGACCTCCACCTCACTCATCCCGTTGTCTACCGCATCCTTGCCGGCCTTCAGCGCTGCTTGGCGGGCCGCAAAGGGCGTGCTCTTACGCGCCCCCTTGAACCCGACGGTCCCACCGCTCGCCCAGTTGAGGACATTCCCCTGCAAGTCCGTGATCGTCACCACCGTGTTGTTGAACGAAGCATGAACGTGCGCCTGACCGCGCTGCACAGCCTTCTTGGCCCGACGCCCACCTCGGCGCCGAGTGACCTGTTGTCCTTCTCCTGTCATCACTCCTCCGTAAGCCTCTGGTTGACTACTTCTTCTTCGCTCCCCGCCGCCGACCACGCCCGGGCACGGTCTTCTTGGGGCCGCGTTTAGTACGGGCGTTCGTCCGTGTGCGCTGCCCATGCACGGGCAGATTGCGGCGGTGACGCAGCCCGCGATAGCACCCGATGTCAATCAGCCGCCGAATGTTCGTCTGCACCTCGCGCCGAAGATCCCCTTCCACCTGGTACTCACGGTCAATGATCTCGCGCAATGCAGCGACCTCCGGCTCCGTGAGGTCCTTGACCCGCGTGTCGGGGTTCACGCCGGCCTTTTGTAGAATCTCGTTGCTCAACTTGCGCCCGATGCCATAGATGTACGTCAAGCCAATCTCGACGCGCTTGTTCCGCGGCAGGTCTACTCCTGCAATACGTGCCATACTTTCCTCCGGTCAGAAATTCCCATGACCCAACCCCAATTCGTGGACGCTTTCGGCGACCGCGCAGGCGGTCGCCCGGTGCGAAGCGCCCTTTCAGCCCGCGGTTTCAACCGCTGGGCTGAATAGTCGCGGGGCCTTAATCCTATCCTTGGCGTTGCTTGTGCTTTGGGTTATCGCAGATCACTCTCACCACCCCTCGTCGTCGAATGATCTTGCACTTTGGACAACGCCGCCTCACTGAAGGCGATACTCTCACCGTTCCAACCTCCCCACTTTCTACATGCGCGTCAGGATCTCTGCCTCACCATCGGTGATGGCAATAGTATGCTCAAAGTGCGCCGTCAACTTGCCGTCGCACGATACCACTGTCCAATGATCTTCCAGCGTCTTGACAAAGCGCTCGCCGGCCAACACCATCGGCTCCAGGGCGATCGTCATCCTGGCACGCAGGCGCATCCCCTTGCCGGGCTCCCCGAAATTGGGTACCTGCGGCTCCTCGTGCATCTTGCGTCCGATGCCGTGGCCGGTGTACTCACGCACGACGCTGTACCCCCGGCTCTCCACGTGCGACTGAATCGCAGCCGAAATATCACCGGTGCGATTACCCGCTCTGGCTGCCGCGATGCCGGCGTAGAGTGCGCCTTCAGTCGCCTCCAACAACCGGTGCGCTTCGGCGCTTATCTCTCCTACCGGCAGCGTAGTCGCTGCATCACCGTGGTAGCCGTCCAGGATAGCACCGACGTCTATACTGATAATGTCCCCCTCTTGCAACACACGCGGGCCAGGGATACCGTGTACCAGTTCCTCGTTGATCGAGGTACAGATGTTCGCCGGGAAAGGATGTGCGCTTCCAGGCGGATACCCGTTGAACGAGGGGATGGCGTTGTATTTGCGGATCACTGCCAATGCCAACTCGTCCAGTTGTGCCGTCGTCACGCCCGGCGCGACGGCTTCGCGCATCCTCTCCAGCACCTCGGCCACGATCCGCCCGGCCCGGCGCATCTTGTCAAGCTCAGCCACCGACTTGATAACGATCACGGCTATTTCCCGGCCGCTGTTACCGCCGCCAACAGGTCAGTCTGCACATCTTCGATGGCGCGCTCGCCATCAATCTCGACCAGCAGTCCCTTGGCGAAGTAGTAGCCGACCAGCGGTGCGGTTTCCTTATAGTACGTATAGAGCCGGCTGTGCACCGTCTCGGGATTATCGTCGTCCCGCTGATACAACTCACCGCCACAGACATCACACACGCCCTCGACACGCGGTGGCTCGGAGACCAGGTTGTACACCGCCCCACACTGCCGGCAAGTCCGGCGAGCGGTGAGACGCCTGATCACCTCCTCATCGCGCACCTGAATCAGCGGGACGATCGCCACATGTTGCCCACGCTCCTCCAACACCGTGTCCAGCGTAGCGGCCTGATTCAGCGTGCGCGGGAAGCCGTCCAAAATGGCCCCCTTCTCGCAGTCCGGCCGGCTAAGCCGCTCGACCACCATCGCAACCGTGACATCATCCGGCACGAGGGCTCCGCGATCCATATAACCCTTGGCCAGCAAGCCCAGGTCCGTCCCACGGCTCAGATTGTCACGAAACAGATCTCCGCTCGAAACGTGCGTAAGGCCCAACGCCTGGGCCAGCAACTTGGCCTGAGTGCCCTTGCCGGCGCCTGGCACTCCTAACAACACGACAAAGCAGCCCACATTCGCTCCTACTTGATGAACCCTTCGTAGTGACGCATCAAGAGCTGGGCTTCCAACTGGCGCATCGTATCAATCACGACACCGACCACGATCAACAGGCCTGCAGACGTAAAGAGCAGGACTCGCGTCTGCAGGAACATGTCCACAATGTAGGGCAGGATGGCAACGCCACCCAAGAATAGAGCACCCACCAGCGTAATCCGGCGATAGACCGAATTGATGTAATCGGCCGTCCGCTTTCCCGGCCGGATACCGGGGATGAACCCACCCTGTTTTTGTAGCGTCCCGGGCAGATCCTGCTGCTGCACCATGACATCGGTGTAGAAGTAGGTGAACCCGACAACTGCCACGAAGTACAGCAGGCCGTACCAAACGTTCTGCCCCGGAGTGAAGAACGTCATCACCTGGTTGGCCAAAGTGGCCGCTCTCTGGTTCGCGCTGGTGACAAAGAACTGGGCGATAATGGCTGGGAAAGAGAGAAAGGATTGAGCAAAGATCAGCGGTATCATACCGGCAGTATTGACCTTGAGCGGGATATGAGTGCTCCCGCCGCCGTACATCTTGATCCCCCGTACTCGCTTGCCATACTGCACCGGAATGCGCCGTTCACCCTCCTGCACCACGACGATCACGAACATCGTGATTGCCGTGATAGCCAGAAAGATCGCCAACCTCAGAATGCCCGCCCCGGCACCGCCTGTCCCTTGCGCCTGGGTGTAGATGTCCACGATATTGCCAGGAACACCGGCGACGATGCCACCAAAGATGATCAGGGATAGCCCATTGCCAATGCCCTGTTCGGTAATCAACTCGCCCAGCCAGACGGCGAACATGGTGCCGCCCGTCATGGCAAACAATACGGCAATCGTTGGCAAAATGTTCTCCGGCGAACCGAACCCAAAGTGCGGCAGAACGGGTTCGCTGGCATTAAGCCCTTGGGCCTGTCCGAAGGCTTGCAGCAATGCCAATGGAACGGTGATGTAGTACGTCCACTGGTTGATCTTGCGCCGGCCTGCCTCGCCTTCCTCGGACAGTTTCTGCAAGCGCGGGACGACGGGGGTCAGCAACTGGAAAATGATCGTCGCGGTGATGTAGGGATAGACCCCGTTGGCCATGACCGAGAAGTTGGAGATCGCTCCGCCGGAGAGGATATTCAACAGGTTGAGCAACTGGCCGGTTCCAGTACCGCTCTCCAAGACCCTCTGGAGCGCCGCTCGATCCACGCCCGGCACCGGCACGTGTGCGGCCAGGCGGAAGATGACGAGAATCAGCAGCGTGTAGAACAACTTGCGCCGCAGATCGGGCAATGTCAGAGCATTCCGCAGAGCCTGGATCATCTTCTCCCCCTCAACAATCCATCGAACCCGCTAAGCGTGCCCAAGCCATTACTAGCGCGTCCGGTAGCCACCCCGTTGCCAGGGCAATTCCTCAACCTCGCCCCCGGCCGCCTCGATCTTGGCACGGGCACTGGCAGAGAAACGATGCGCCCGCACCTTAAGCGGCTTGTCCAATTCACCACGTCCCAGGATCGCGACCAGTTCGTCTGCATCCCTGATGATGCCCGCCTGGGCCAACGTCTCTGGACTCACCGTGGCCCCCTTACGGAAACCAGCCAGCCGATCGAGGTTAACCGGCGTGAAACGGACACGCCACGGATCGCGGAAACCGACACCCCGTGCGAATGGGAGTTTGCGCACCAATGGGAATTGACCACCTTCGAAATAGGGCCGCACGCCGCCACCGCTACGGGCATTCTGGCCTTTGGTACCCCGCCCGGCGGTCTTACCCTGTCCGGCGGCAATCCCGCGCCCGACGCGCTTGTTCTTTTTCACCGCGCCCTTTGCGGGCCTCAACTCGTGTAACTTCACCGCTTCACCTCTCAACCGACTCGATTCCCTCAACACTCACCAGATGCTTCACCTTGGCAATCATACCCCGGACGACCGGGGTATCCGCGTGCTCCACCGTCTGGTGCATCCTCCGCAGGCCCAGAGCCCGCACCGTGCGCTTCTGATCCACTGCGTACCCGATCGGGCTCTTGATCAGCGTGATGCGCAGAACTTGTTGCTTCTTTGCTGCCTTCTTCTTCCGCTGTCCTACTTGCTTGCTCGCCTGCGCACTCATCGTCCTCGCCTCCAGAACGGCATCACATTGGCCTCAGGCACGCCACGCTCGCGGGCCACCGCCTCCACCCGGCGCAGTTGTCTCAGCCCATCCATCGTCGCCATCACGACATTGAGCATATTGGAGCTGCCCTGCGATTTGGTCAACACATCACGCAGGCCAACGGCCTCCAACACGGCACGCACGCCTCCTGCAGCGATCACGCCTGTTCCTGGAGAAGCAGGCTTGAGCAATACCCGCGCACCACCACATCGCCCAACGACCTCGTGCGGGATCGTCGTGCCCACCATGGCCACAGATGTCATGTTCCGGCGCGCCCGCTCTGTCGCCTTGCGAATCGCATCTGGGACACCACGCGCTTTGCCGACCCCAACCCCAACCTGGCCACGGTTGTCGCCGACAACGGCGACCACGCGGAAGTTGAAGTGACGACCTCCCTTGACAACTTTGGCAACGCGTGTGATGTCCACGACCCGCTCGTCCAGTTCACTCGGTTGCTCGACAAAGACCTCGCGGTCCCGCACGTTCATCATGGCCATGCTGCCTCCATTGCTCTCGGCGATCCTGCCCTCAGAACTCGAGCCCGCCCTCGCGGGCCGCGTCTGCCAGGGCTTTCACCCGACCGTGGTACTTGTACCCGCCACGGTCGAAAACCACCTTACTAACTCCTCGGTCCAAAGCCCGTTCTGCCAGTATCCTGCCCACTATGCGCGCCTGTTCCGTCTTCTTCAATCCTTTCAGCCTGGTCTCCACCTCTGGCTCGGTGGTAGAAACCGAGACAATGGTATGTCCCCTGCTATCGTCAATGATTTGAGCATAGATATGGCGTAGGCTGCGGAAGACGCTCAGGCGCGGGCGCTCCAATGTCCCGGCGACACGCCCCCGCACACGCTTATGCCGCCGCAGGCGAGCCGTTCGACGATCAATCTCTGGCATATCTCACCCTCAATCCACTCTAGTACACTAGCCGACCTTGCCGGCCTTGCCGGCCTTGCGCCGCACACGTTCCCCAACATAGCGAATACCCTTACCCTTGTAAGGCTCGGGCGGCCGCCAGGCCCGAATCTCGGCTGCTACTCGTCCAACCAGTTCCTTGTCCATCCCGCTCACCGTGATGACCTTTGTACGGGGATCTACGTCAAACTTGATGCCAGGAGGCGGAGCAATCCGCACAGGATGAGAGAAACCCAGTTGCAGCAGGATATTCTCACCCTGCATTTCCACGCGATAGCCTACACCCTGGACCTCCAATTGCTTCTGATAACCCTGGGTCACGCCGACAACCATGTTGTTCAGCAACGCCCGTGTCAGGCCGTGCAGCGCCCTATGCTGTCGCTGATCGGTGGGGCGACGCACGACCAGTTGACCGTTCTCCACCGCAACCTGCATGTCCCGATGGAACTGACCGGACAGAGTGCCCTTGGGCCCGGTCACCGTCACTTGATTCCCCTGAATATCAACCTTCACCCCGCTGGGCAAGGGGATAGGCATACGACCAATCCGCGACACTACCTGCCTCCCTCAAACCAGACTACCACACGTAGCACAGCACTTCACCACCCACACCCAGGCGACGGGCCTGCTGCCCCGTCAGAACCCCCTTGGGTGTCGAAAGAATCGCGATCCCCATGCCGCTGCGGACCCAGGGGATCTCCGATGCCCGCGTGTAGACTCGCCGCCCCGGCTTGCTGACACGCTTCATTCCGCTGATCACCGGATAGCGCTCCCGTTTCTCGCCCGCGTACTTGAGCCTGATGACCAGTTGGGGTTGCGGGCGCTCGCTTGTCACCCGATAATCTTCGATGTACCCCTCGTCCTTCAGGATCTTGGCGATCGCCACCTTGATCTTGGACGAGGGCATTTGCACGGTTGCCTGCCTCACCGCCTGGGCATTCCGAATACGGGCCAACATATCGGCTATTGGATCGGATGTCGTCATCAGATAGAACCTCGTTGTGGCTTGCTCACCAACTCGATTTTACTACGCCGGGGATCTCTCCCCGCAGGGCCATCTGCCGAAAACAGATGCGACACAACTGGAAACGCCGCATATAACCTCTTGGCCGACCGCACACCCTACAGCGGTTACGCACCTGCGTCTTGTGCTTGCGCCGTGTCTCTCGTATCGGCATACTCGTCTTCGCCATGCTCGCCTCTCCAATCCTCCCCTTACTGGCCGCGGCGGCGGAATGGCATCCCCAACAGTTCTAGCAGACGCCGCCCTTCTTCGTCAGTGCGGGCTGTGGTGATGAAACACACCTCAAAGCCCCGTATCTTGTCAATCGAGTCATAGGGAATCTCTAGAAAGATCAACTGCTCACGTAACCCCAGCGTAAAGTTGCCGTGCCCATCGAATTTGTCGGGGACACCACGGAAATCGCGCTGGCGCGGCAACGCTACATTGCACAACCGGTCCAGAAAAGCCCACATGCGCTCACCCCGCAGCGTGACTTTCACGCCGATAGGACGGCCCTCGCGCAACTTGAACCCGGCAATGGACTTGCGCGCCCGGGTGACCACGGGTCTCTGCCCCGTGATTGTGGCGATGTCCTGCACCGCGTGGTCGAGTGCCTTGGCATTGTCCAGTGCCTCGCCCACACCTACATTGAGCACGATCTTGCGCAGCCGCGGGATCTCCATGACGTTCCGGTAGCCAAATTCCTTCTTGAGGATGGGCCGGACCTGTTCAAGATAGTACTTGTGCAAGCGTTGCATCCGTTACCTTCCTACTTTGCTAATCAATCGTCTCGCCGCACTTTTTGCACACGCGAGTCTTGCTCCCATCTTCTTGCCGGGCGAACCCGACACGTGTCGGCTCGCTGCAGCGCGGGCACACAAGCAACACATTCGAGATGTGGATGGGTGCCTCGAACTCGATGACGCCCGGCTGCACCTGACCACGCCCGGCACGAATGGGCCGCTGATGCTTCTTGACGATATTGACCCCGGAGACAACGACGCGATCCGCTTTGGGCAACACACGCTGCACCGCGCCGCGCACACCCGCGTCGTCACCCGCAATGACCTGTACAGTGTCTCCCTTCCTGATCCGATTGGCCACGATACAACTCCTCACATTGCCACTACAGCACCTCGGGGGCCAGCGAAACGATCTTCATGAACCCCTTTTCGCGCAACTCGCGCGCGACTGGCCCAAAGATGCGCGTCCCTTTTGGATTCTGGCTCTCGCCATCCAAGATAACCGCCGCATTGTCGTCGAAGCGGATGGAGGAGCCATCGGGCCGGCGATACTCTTTCACCGTGCGCACGATCACTGCACGCACGATCTCCCCCTTCTTCACCTGCGCTGTTGGCGTAGCCTGTTTGACGGTCGCCACAACAGTGTCACCGACCCAGCCGTATCGCCGCTTGGACCCGCCCATGACACGTATCACGAGGAGCTCGCGCGCACCGGTGTTATCCGCCACTCGCAGGCGGCTCTCCTGCTGAATCATTCCCCCTCCTCCACCACCGGTACGACCTCAGTGCGCTTGAGGATCCCCTCCACCACCCAGCGCTTCTCGCGGCTCAGCGGACGGGATTCGACAATACGCACCAGGTCTCCCACACGACAGGCGTTGCCCTCGTCGTGCGCTTTGTACTTCTTCGCCCGCCGCACCACCTTCCCATACCGAGGGTGGCGCACCTTGCTCTCGACTTGCACCACCACGGTCTTGTCCATCTTGTCGCTCACCACACGACCGGTCAAACGCTTGCCTCGCCGTATCACTGTGCCTCGCCTCCTCCGATCAACTCACGCTCGCGCAGGATCGTCTTGATCTGAGCAATATCACGCTTCACCGCCTTGATGCGGGAATGATCCTCCAGACGACCCGAGAACTTGCGGCGGCGCAGCGCGAAGAGTTCCCGCTCGGATTCTTCCAGTCGCCGCTGCAATTCCTCCGTCGTCCAGGTACGAATCTCGCGTACTTGCATCGCTACTCCCCTATCGAGATCTCATCACGCTTCACGAACTGACATTTGATCGGCAATTTGTGAGAGGCCAAGCGCATAGCCTCACGGGCTACATCTTCCGACACACCACCGAGTTCGAACAAGATTCGTCCGGGCCGAACCACGGCCACGTAATGATCTACTGTGCCCTTCCCCTTGCCCATACGGGTTTCCGCCGGCTTGGCCGTAACCGGCTTGTCGGGGAAGATGCGGATCCAGTACTTCCCACGCCGTCGCACGAAACGCACGATCGCACGGCGAGCGGCCTCGATCTGCCGCGCTGTCACCCACGCCGGTTCCAGAGCCTGTAGGCCGAACTCGCCAAACGCCACCTCGGTCCCGCGCGTCTCTGTACCGCCCAGCCGGCCACGCATCTGTTTACGGTATTTTGCCCGCTTTGGCTGCAGCATCGCTCTTCACCCCTTCACAAGCCCCCGGTCATTACACGACGAAAGGCTGCTCTTCCTGCGCCTTGGCCTCGGGTAGCACTTCGCCCTTGTAGATCCACACTTTCACTCCAATACGGCCATAAGTCGTGAGCGCTTCGTCCTGGGCATAATCAATGTCCGCACGCAGAGTATGCAGCGGCACCCGTCCATCGCGCTGCCACTCCTGACGCGCCATCTCTGCCCCCGCCAGGCGTCCCTTGCAGATGATCTTGATCCCCTGAGCGCCGGCACGCATTGCCGCTTGCACCGCGCGCTTCATTGCACGGCCATGCGAGATGCGTCGTTCCAGTTGCATCACAATGTTCTCAGCCACCAACTTGGCGTCCAATTCCGGCTGCGCCAGTTCCTGCACATCCACCGAGACATGCTTGCCGGTCAGATCCTGCAATTCGTTGCGCAGTTCCTTGACCGCTGTCCCCTTGCGGCCGATGATAATGCCAGGGCGGGCGGTCCAGATCACTACCGAAACCTGATTGGGAGAACGTTCAATGTCCACGTGGGAGATACCGGCCTGCTCCCCCATGCGCTGGATATACCGGCGGATCTTCATGTCCTCGTGCAGCAACGCCGCGTAACTGTCGCCCTCCGCGTACCAGCGGGCTTTCCAGTCCCTGATTATTCCGAGCCTAAACCCATAAGGATGAACCTTGCGCCCCAAAGCGTGCCTCCCTGTTATGCGTTAATCTTCCGCCGACTTCTCCCCAAGCACTACCGTGATATGGGAAGAACGCTTGCGAATTGGCCGCCACCGGCCACGGCCTCCGAACCGCCGCCGCCAGCCGCGGCCGGGCATCTCGCCGGGTCCTTCGTCGGCGACTATGCGAGCCACGTATAGATCGCTGCGCGGAATCTCAAAGTTCTGCTCCGCGTTGGCAATAGCGGAACGTATCAACTTCTCGACCGGGCGCGCGGCTGCGTGCGGTAGAAAACCCAAGACGTCCAACGCCTCATCAGCGTCCAGACCACGCACCTGGTCAATCACCCGTCGAATCTTGCGTGCCGTCATCGGCACATGCCGCGCCCGGGCCAGTACTTCCGTCATCTCCCATGCTCCTTACTGTACTTTGCCCTTCTTCTCTTTTGCTATATGGCCGCGGAAAGTACGGGTCGGGGCGAACTCACCCAACTTGTGCCCCACCATATCTTCCGTAATGTAAATCGGTACATGCCGCCGACCGTCGTGAACTGCGATGGTATGCCCGATCATGTGCGGAAAGATCGTCGAGGCGCGCGACCAGGTGCGCACCAGCCGCTTCTCGCCCATCTGATTGAGTCGCTCGATCTTGCGCAACAACTTGGGATCCACGTACGGTATAGGTCTCTTCAATGGTGATCGTGACATGCCTCACCTCGAATCTGCGATCTCGACTCTGCTTCTATCGCCGTTGCTTACCGCGCCGACGCACGATGTACTTGTCGGTCATCTTGTTGCGTCGCGTCTTCTTCCCAAGCGTCGGCTTACCCCAGGGCGACTTGGGACCCGACATGCCAATCGGCGAGCGGCCCTCACCACCGCCGTGAGGATGGTCACGCGGCGTCATCGCCGAGCCCCGCACGGTGGGGCGCCAGCCCAGCCAGCGCTTACGGCCCGCCTTGCCCAGTTTGACATTGCCATGATCCACATTGCCTACCTGTCCGATGGTGGCCATGCACTCCTTGCGCACCAGGCGCATCTCGCCGCTGGGGAGGCGTAACGTCACATACAGCCCCTCCTTGGCCAACACCTGCGCCGAGGTACCGGCAGCGCGCACCAATTGACCACCACGCCCGGCCGCCAACTCGATATTATGCACCAGCGTACCGAGAGGAATGCGCTCCAGCGGCAGCGCATTGCCCACGCGCACCTCAGCATCCGGGCCGCTCATCACCGTGTCACCTACCTGCAAGCCCAGCGGCGCAATGATGTACCGCTTCTCTCCATCGGCGTAGACCAATAAGGCAATACGCGCGGAACGATTGGGATCGTACTCAATACTGGCCACCCGTGCCGGGATGCCAATCCTGTCACGCCGGAAGTCAATCACCCGATACTGGCGCTTATGGCCACCGCCGCGATGACGCACCGTGATCCGGCCCTGGACATTGCGGCCCGCTCTCTTGCGCAACGGGCGCACCAGGCTGCGCTCCGGCTCTTCACGCGTGATCTCGTCAAATGTCAGGCCCGTCATCCCGCGCCGACCGGGTGAAGTCGGCTTATACGTCTTGATCGCCATCACTATACCCCTTCAGCCAGATCCAGCCGTTGTCCCTCGGCCAAGGTCACCACAGCCTTCCTCCATTGTGGACGCCGCGTCACTTTCCGTCGTCCGTACCGCCGCGTTACCTTGGCGGCCACATTCATCACATTGACGGCCACGACATTCACCCCAAAGATCGCCTCGACCGCCCGCTTGACGTCAATCTTGTCCGCGCGCCGGTCTACGGCGAAGGTATACTGGCGCAACTCGTTGGACTGATAACGCGTCTTCTCCGTATCAATCGGCCGAATAATCACCTTGTAGGGATCCATCCACCCACCTACCTCAGAATGCTTTCGAGCACAGGCAACGCACTGGCCGGCATCAATACCTGATCGTAGATCAACAGATCGCGGACATTCAGGTAACTGGCGCGCAGGGTCTTGACCTGGGGCAGATTACGCGCCGACTTTTCGACCACCTCGTTGCGCTCTGGCAGCAGAATCAATACCCGCCGATCCAAACCGAGGTTTTGCAGCACTGCTACCATCTGCTTGGTCTTGGGCATGTCCAGATCAAGCGTGTCCACCACGACAATCCCATTGTCCGCCGCCTTGGCGGAGAGCGCCGAGCGCAGTGCCGCGCGCCGCATCTTGCGCGGCATGTCCTTCGTGTACTGGCGTGGCTGCGGCCCATGCGCGATCCCACCGCCGACGAACAGATTGGCCGCGCGGCTACCGTGGCGTGCCCGTCCGGTGTGCTTCTGCCGATACCACTTGGCTTTAGTGCGGTTCACCTCGCCGCGTCTCTTGGTCTTGTGAGTACCCAGGCGGGCGTTTGCCTGCTGGCGCACCAGCGCCTGGTGCATCAGTGCCACACTGATTGGCGCTTCAAAGATATCAGGGGACAGCTCAACCGTGCCGACCTTCTTACCCCCAATGTTATACAGTGGAATAACCATGCTCTCTTCACCCACCCCGTTGTTTTGCCAACTCGCCCGACTTACGGGCTGCCTTGATCATCACCAAGCCGCCGTTGGCCCCCGGCACGCTACCACGCACCGCGATCAGGTTGCGCTCCACGTCCACCAATTCCACGCGCAGGTTCTGGGCCGACACGCGAGCCCCTCCCATGCGGCCGGCCATGCGCAGCCCCTTCCAGATGTGTCCGGGGCTACTGGTCGCACCGATCGAACCCGCCCGTCGCTGCCGGTCCGACTGACCGTGTGTCTTGGGACCACCCTTGAAGTGGTGTCGCTTGACCAAACCGGCGAAACCACGCCCCTTCGAGATGCCGATGACATCCACACGGTCACCAGGCTGGAAAACATCCACCAAGACCCGCCCGCCTTCCTTGATCTCTTCGCCCTTGCGCAGGCGGAACTCACGGAGATAGCGCAATGTCGGCAACGCATTCCGCTTCAGATGCCCTTTCTCGCCACTGCTCAGCCGCTGCGGCCGGATCTCCTCAAAGCCCAGTTGCACAGCATTGTAGCCATCCCGTTCGAGCGTCTTCACTTGAGTCACATAGCAGGGGCCGGCCTCGATGACCGTCACAGGCACAGCCTCGCCGTTCTCAGTAAAGACCTGCGTCATACCAACTTTCTTTCCCAAAATCGCTTTCACACCAACACCCCCAGAGAATCGCGGCCCTGCGACCACAGCCGCGCCATCCTCTTGTCGAAGGCAAACTTTGGAGGAGGGAGCGAGACGCTCTTCTCCCTCCTCCATTGTGATCTACCTTTGTCGCTTATCTACAGTTTGATTTCGATATCCACGCCAGCGGGCAGATTCAGCCGCATCAAAGAGTCAATGGTCTTGTTATCCGGTTCGATGACATCAATCAATCGCTTGTGAGTACGGATCTCGAAATGCTCATGTGAGTCCTTGTCAATGAACGTTGAGCGACGCACGGTGAAACGTTCGATCTTGGTCGGCAAGGGCACCGGCCCTATGACCGTGGCGCCAGAACGTTCGGCCGTCTCCACGATACGCTTGGCCGACTCGTCGAGCACACGATGATCGTAACCCTTCAATCGGATGCGGATCTTCTGCTTGGCCATATCGTAACCTAGTCCAGAATCTTGGTGACGACACCCGCACCGACGGTCAGGCCACCCTCACGAATGGCGAAACGAGACCCTTCCTCGACGGCGACCGGCACGATCAATTTGACCTCCAGGTTGACATTGTCGCCGGGCATCACCATTTCGACGCCCTCCGGCAGGGTGATTTCGCCGGTCACGTCCATCGTGCGAATGTAGAATTGTGGGCGGTAGCCACTAAAGAATGCCTTGTGCCGGCCACCCTCTTCCTTCTGCAGGACGTACACTTCGCTCATAAAGTGCTTGTGCGGCTTGATGGTGCCGGGGATGGCAACGACCTGACCGCGCTCCACCTCATCGCGATCCACGCCACGCAGAAGCAAGCCAGCGTTATCGCCCGCCACGACCTTCTCAAGCGTCTTGTGGAACATCTCCATCGAGGTGACCACGGTGCGACGTGGTTCTTCCCGCAACCCCACGATCTCGACCTCGGTCATCGGCAGCAACGTGCCGCGCTCAACGCGACCGGTGACAACCGTGCCACGGCCCTTGATCGAGAAAACGTCCTCGATAGACATCAAGAAAGGCTTGTCCTCATCGCGTACAGGCGTGGGAATGTATTCGTCAACCACGCGCATCAGTTCCCAGATGGGCTTGTACTCCGGTGCATCTGGATCGGTGCTCGTGCTGTTCAGCGCCTGTAGAGCACTTCCACGCACGATGGGCGTTTCGTCTCCCGGGAAGCCATAGCCGTCGAGCAATTCGCGCAGCTCTAACTCGACCAGTTCCAGCAACTCTGGATCGTCCATCAGGTCCACCTTGTTCAAAAAGACCACGATCGCCGGTACGTTCACCTGACGGGCCAGCAGCACGTGCTCGCGCGTCTGCGGCATGGGGCCATCTGCCGCCGAGACGACCAGGATGGCACCATCCATCTGCGCTGCCCCCGTGATCATGTTCTTGATATAGTCCCGATGGCCGGGGCAGTCAATGTGAGCATAGTGCCTCTTCTCAGTTTCATACTCCTGGTGCGAAATGGCCACGGTCAAGATCTTGGTCGCGTCGCGGCGGAACATCTTGGCATCCGCCTTCGCTACTTCTTCGTACGACACGGCCTTGGCATACCCTCTGAGAGCCAGCACCTTCGTGATAGCCGCAGTAAGGGTCGTCTTGCCGTGATCAATGTGCCCGATAGTACCTATGTTGAGATGTGGCTTTACACGTTCGAATACTTCCTTTGACATTTCTCGCTCCTTTCGGATGATATGGATCTCCTATACTTCAGCCCCCGCCACGCATAATGGCGTCCATCCGCTGCTGATCAACTTGCGCGTAGTGATGGAATTCCATCGTAAAAGTACCCCGTCCTTGCGTTAGACTGCGCAGGTCGGTGGCATATCCAAACATCTTGGCTAGTGGGACGAAGGCCCGAATCACCTGCAGCCCGCCTGCCCGAAAGGTCATCTCGCGGATTTCGGCGCCACGAGCATTCAGGTCTCCCATCGCCTCCCCGGTGTACGTCTCCGGCACGATCACCTCAAGATCCATCACCGGCTCTAACAACACGGGGTTCGCTTTTTCCACCGCCTGGTTGAAGGCCAGCGTGCCGGCCGCCTTGAAAGCCAGTTCGGAAGACGTCTCCTCGTCCATCTCCGCCTTGAGCAGGCACACCTTTACATCTACCAGGCGGTAGCCGGCCAACACGCCGCTCTCCATCGCCTCAGCACACCCCTTCTTGACCGCCTCAACCAACGTCTGGGGGAGGCCATGCGTGTTGTCCTCGAAGAGAAAACCCATCCCACTCGGCGTAGGCTCAAGCGCCAGCCAAACATGGCCGAAATGCATCCGACCGCCTGCCTGCCGCTCGAAGAGCCCCTCTCCCTCCGCCCTCTGGGTGATGGTCTCACGATAACTGACGCGCGGGCGGCTCACCCTCCCGGCAACCCCGAACTCCCGCACAAGCCGATCGGTCAGGATCTCCAGGTGCAGTTCCCCCATTCCGGAGATGAGCGTCTGGCCGGTGTTTTCGTCAACGCGCACGACAAAGGTCGGATCCTCCTCGGCCAACCTGCGCAACCCCTCTTCCAAACGTCCCTGATCAGCGGCCGTCCTGGGCTCAATCGCTACCGAGATGACCGGCTCAGGGAAGGAAATTGACTCCAGCACAATGGGGCCATCGGGCGCGCACAACGTCTCACCGGTGAAGGTATCTTTTAGCCCAAGGGCAGCACCGATGTCACCCGCCTTCAGCTCTTGAATCTCCTCCCGGCGATCGGCGAACATCCGCAGCAATTTGCTGACGCGCTCCCTGGTGCGCTTGGTGGCATTGACCACGTTCGAACCGACTTTCAGCTTGCCAGAGTAGACGCGGAGGTAAGCCAATCGGCCCACGTAAGCATCGCTCGCAATTTTAAAGACCAGAGCGGCCAGCGGCTCGCCAGAATCAGCCAGACGAGTTTCCTTCTTCTTGGTGTAGGGGTTGATCCCCTCCACCGGCGGGACATCCAATGGCGATGGCAGATAATCTATCACTGCATCCAACAGGGGTTGGATCCCCTTGTTGCGGAGTGCCGAACCGCACAACACCGGATGAAGTTGCCCAGCAGTTGTCGCCCGGCGCAACGCTCGGCGCAACGAAACAGCCGGGATCGGCTGCCCATCCAGATAGAGTGCCATGAGCGCATCGTCGGTCTCGACAATCTGCTCAACCATCCGCTCGCGTGCTTCATGCGTCGCCTCTTCAAGATCAGCCGGTAGGTCCACAGGCTGAGGAGGCGCCCCGGGGTCGTCCGACCAGACGTAGGCCTGCATCTCCAGCAGGTCTACCACGCCCCGGAAACTCGTCTCGCTGCCAATGGGCCATTGGACGACAACCGCATGTGGAGAAAGCCGCTCACGGATCGTGCCAACCGCGTAGGCAAAGTCGGCGCCCAGTTTATCCATCTTGTTAACGAAAGCGACGAGTGGCACGCCAAACCCTTGTGCCTGTCGCCACACAGTCTCCGACTGTGGCTCTACGCCAGCCACGGCGTCGAAGACCACGATACCGCCATCCAGGACGCGCAAACTGCGCTGCACCTCGGCAGTGAAATCAATGTGTCCTGGTGTATCCACGATGTTAATCTGATGGTCACGCCAGAAGCAGGTCACCGCTGCTGCGGTAATGGTAATGCCTCGCTCCCGCTCCTGGACCATCCAGTCCGTGACCGTCGTCCCCTCATCCACGTTTCCCATGCGGTGGGTACGGCCGGTGTAGAACAGGATGCGCTCAGTCGTCGTGGTCTTGCCCGCGTCAATGTGGGCGATGATCCCGATATTGCGTATGCGCTCTAAAGAGTGACTTGCGGCCATTGTCGTGATTCGTGAGGCGTGATGCATGAAGGGCGAACACAACCAGGCTCACGTTTCACGTACCACGCATCACGTGTCACGCATCACCAACGGTAGTGAGCGAATGCCCGATTGGCCTCGGCCATCTTGTGTGTATCTTCCTTCTTCTTGAACGCCGCCCCGGTCTCACGTGCCGCATCCATCAGTTCACCAGCCAGTTTCTCCGCCATGGACTTGCCCGGGCGCCCCCTGGCAGCGCTCAGCAACCAGCGCATGGCCAGGCTAACCTGACGATCCGGCGGAACCTCTAACGGAATCTGATATGTAGACCCCCCGACGCGGCGCGGCTTGACCTCCAGCACCGGTGAGACGTTCTTAATTGCTTGCTCAAGCACTTCGAGCGGAGGCCGCTTCGACTGTTCGGCGACGATATCCAGCGCATCATAACAGATGCGGGCTGCAATGCTCTTCTTGCCCTTTCGCATGAGCTTGTTGATAAACTGCGCAACAAGCACACTGTTGTAGCGCACGTCGGGCCTAACTTGGCGTTTCGCAGGGCGATACCTTCTGGGCATGTTCCACCTATCCTATTCTTGCTTCGGACGTTTCGTGCCGTACTGGGAGCGTTGTTGCTTGCGGCCCTCCACACCCGTTGCATCAATCGCGCCACGCACGATATGGTAACGCACCCCAGGCAGATCTCGCACGCGGCCTCCGCGCACTAAAACAACGGAGTGCTCCTGCAATGTATGCCCTTCGCCGGGGATGTAGGCAGTTACCTCAATGCCGTTCGCCAGGCGCACGCGGGCGATCTTGCGCAACGCAGAATTCGGTTTCTTAGGCGTCATCGTACGCACCTGTGTGCAGACGCCTCGCTTCTGCGGCGCACCCTTAGGCTGCAAATAACGTTTCTGCTTCATCGAGTTGAGACGGTATTGCAGCGCCGGCGCCTTGGATTTATGCGACTTGGGTTTCCTGCCCTTACGAATTAACTGATTGATGGTAGGCACAGTGACCTCCCCACAAAGTCAGTAAAGAAGGCCATCCACCCATACCGATGGCCTCCTTTACACTCCTCCCATTCCCATGTCAACCGGCAGCAGGGGCTTTGGCTGCTGCGCTAACGAACGTTTATTCTACCACAAAATTGCCACAAGTCAAATTGCAATGGTCACAGGCGTTGTACTACCCTAGACTCAGGAGACCCATGCCCAACTTGGGCACTTTGGCTTTCTCTTCATCTCTCCCAAAGTGCAACACCACCCCATCCTGGGTGATCGCTTCTACGGCCAACCCCAGGCTCTGGAGTTCTTTGACCAGTACCTTGAACGATGCCGGAACACCCGGCTCCTGGACGGTCTCCCCTTTGACAATCGCTTCGTAGGTCTTGACGCGCCCCTGCACGTCATCCGATTTGATGGTCAGCATCTCCTGCAATGCGTGAGCCGCGCCATACGCCTCCAGCGCCCAGACCTCCATCTCGCCGAAACGCTGCCCACCGAACTGGGCCTTACCACCCAGGGGTTGTTGGGTCACCAGGCTATAAGGGCCTGTAGAACGGGCATGCACTTTGTCCTCGACCAAATGGGCCAACTTCATCATGTAGATCACGCCCACGGTCACGGGCTGATCGAATGGTTCTCCTGTCTTGCCGTCGTAGAGGATCATCTTGCCCAGGATCGGCAACGGATCGGCGGTCTCTGCACTCACCTGAAAGGCCCGTTCCTCCACAGCCTCATCGCTCAAGTCGGCAACTTCACAACCACGATCCTCGAGCCAGACGCGCAGACAGGCAATTCTCGCCTGTCGGTCTGCCGCCGCACGTTCGGCCAGCGAGCGCGTGTCATCTTCGAAGGAGAGCAGGCTATCTGCATCGTACCCACGCTCGCGCAGCCACTCTCTCAGTACAGCCCGTCGCGCATACACATACTCGGTCGCCAGGCGATCCGCATCATACCCTTCCTCGGCAAGCCAAGCCACGATGTACAGCCGGCGGGCCTCTTCGTCATCCCATAACGTTTCCAGCGGATATTCCTGCGCCTTTAGCCACGCCCAGGCACGCTCGGTGATCTCATCGCAGGCGCGATCCATGAGCCAGGCCCGGCCCAATTCCGCCTCCACTTGGGCCTCGGTCGCGCCATCAAAGACCGGCGTAATGGCACGGAAACCGAGCCGATGAGCAACCCATCCCAGGTGGGTCTCCAGAATCTGACCGATGTTCATACGCCCTGGCACGCCCAGAGGATTGAGTATCAGGTCAACCGGCGTGCCGTCTGCCAAGAATGGCATGTCCTCCACGGGCACCACTGCGGAAATGACACCCTTGTTGCCATGCCGCCCCGCCATCTTATCGCCTTCCGTGATCTTGCGGGTCTGGGCGACGCTCACGCGCACCATCTTCTCCACACCAGCCTTGAGGTCCCGATGCTCTGCCCGGTCGAAGACCTTGAGGTCAACCACCTTACCGCGCTCGCCATGCGGCAATCGCAGGCTGGAATCCCTTACCTCACGTGCCTTTTCGCCGAAAATGGCACGCAACAACTTCTCCTCGGGACTCAGTTCCTTTTCGCCCTTGGGCGTAATCTTGCCTACCAGAATATCCAGAGGCCCTACTTCTGCACCGATGCGGATGATGCCACTTTCGTCAAGGTCTTTCAGCGCCTCATCGCCCACGTTGGGAATGTCACGCGTGATCTCTTCTGGGCCAAGTCTGGTATCTCGAGCCTCGACTTCATGTTTCTCAACGTGTACGGAAGTGAACTTGTCCTCACGCACCAGCCGTTCGCTAATGAGGATCGCGTCCTCAAAGTTTCCGCCCTCCCAAGACATGAAGGCACAGAGGACATTTTGCCCCAATGCGAGTTCCCCACCATCGGTCGAGGAACTATCCGCCAACACCTGGCCCTTATGCACTTTCTGCCCTTTGAAGACAACAGGGCGTTGGTCAATGCAGGTGCTCTGATTGGAACGCTGGTACTTGCGCAGCAGATATGTGTGCGAACCCTTCTTGTGGCGCACAACGATCCTGTCCCCTGTGACGGAAACGACTTCGCCATCCTCCTCCGCCAAGAGGACTTGGCCAGAATCAAGAGCAGCACGCCACTCCATGCCGGTGGCAACGAGCGGTGCCTCGGGTTGAATGAGCGGCACCGTCTGGCGCTGCATGTTCGAGCCCATTAGCGCACGGTTAGCGTCGTCATGCTCCAGGAAGGGAATCAGCGACGCCGAAACGCCAACAATCTGGCATGGGGCAACATCAATGTAGTCAATCTTTTCCGGCGGCGCAAAGAGGAACCTTTCGGCAAAGCGGGCCGAGATACGCGACTCGACAAAGTAGCCCTTCTCATCTACCCGGGCATTGGCCTGTGCAATCGTGTACTGGTCCTCCTTATCCGCCGACAAGTACTCCAGTTCAGTGCTGACTTTTGGCACGACCGGAATCTTTTCCCCAAGCCCCAATCGGGCAATCCGTTCGGCCAGTTTGGGTGTCACCTCTGTCCCGGCTTCAGCCACCACCTTGCCGCTCTTGGGGTCTACTACATCCTCCCTCAGCCTGTGGCCGACCAACGCATCAGCCTTGGGTTCTACGGCCTGGATCACTTTGCGATAAGGCGTCTCGATGAAGCCCAGGGAATTGACACGGGCATGGGTGGCCAGCCTGCCGATCAAACCGATGTTGGGGCCTTCAGGAGTCTCAATTGGACAAATACGACCGTAGTGGCTGTAATGCACGTCGCGCACATCAAACCCGGCACGCTCACGGCGCAACCCGCCGGGACCCAGCGCCGAAAGCGTACGTTTGTGGGTCAGTTCTGCCAGCGGATTGGTCTGCTCCATGAACTGCGACAACTGGCTGGAGCCAAAGAATTCACGAATAGCAGCGACCACCGGGCGGATGTTGATCAGGTTGACCGGCGTCAGCGCCTCGGATTCACGGATGGACATGCGTTCAACGACCACGCGCTCCATACGGCGCAGACCAACGCGCAGCTTGTTCTGCACCAACTCACCCACTGTCTTGACCCGGCGATTGCCCAAGTGGTCAATGTCATCGGCATCCACGATGCCGTTGTTGATGCGGATCATGCGCTCCACTAGGGTCACCAAGTCACGCTTGGTAATGGTGCGATGGTCAAGGCTAATATCCAGGCCAAGCCGCTGATTGAGCTTGTATCGGCCTACCCGCTGCAGGTCATAGCGCCGCGGGTCGAAAAGCTGCTGCTCCAGGTATTGGCGTGCATTTTCGAGAGTGGGCGGATCGCCTGGACGCATGCGGCGGTAGAACTCGATCATCGCCTCTTCAGCCAGGCTATGTCCCTGACGGAGCCCCCAGTCTGGCTCCTGGCGGATGGTCGTGGCGATGTACTGATAGGCCGGGTTACTATCTGCGTCCCTAAACAACGCCAGCAATTCCTCATCCGTCCCCGTCTTGAGAATATCGCTCCCCGAATGATCGTCCACTGCCGCTAGTGCCCGCAACAGGATCGTGACGGGCAATGTGCGCTTGCGGTTGAACTTGACATTGATGTAGGAGGACTTGCGGGTCTCGAACTCTAGCCAAGCGCCACGATCGGGGATGAGTTTAGCCGCGCTGAGCCGGCGCCCCGTGACGCGGTCCTCCTCGACATCGAAGTAAACACCTGGAGAGCGGATCAACTGGCTCACGACAACTCGCTCGGTGCCGTTGATGATGAACGTACCATCCTCGGTCATCAACGGAAAGTCCCCGAGGAAGATCTCGGACTCCATGACCTCACCTGTCTCGCGGTTGTCGAGTACCACTTGAACGTAGAGCGGGGCTGCATACGTGAGATCCCGTTCGAGACACTCTTCCTCCGAGTACTTGGGCTCGCCAAAATGGTAACCGAGGTCGAACTGTGCCTCCACAGCCTTGGAGCCCGGGAAGTACAGTTTGAGGTTGCCGTTGAAGCTCTCGATAGGGGAGATCTCGTCGAAGAGCTGAGCCAGGCCCTCCTCTTGAAACCAGCGGAAGGACTCTAGCTGCACCTCGATCAGCGGGGGCAACATCTCCGTATTGGTGATGCGGGCGTAGGATTTCTTCCCCAGATTAGCCATCACCTGTCCTGTTCTCCTCCCATCTATTGCATCCGGTACTTATGTCACGCCAAAGATTTGACGAACGAAAATTATAACATGATAATGTCTCTTTGTCAAAGTTATCCTTCGCCGCGTGATGCCTAATCTTACACGGTCGAGGGCGTCAAAGATAGGCGCGTTAAGCGTACCATCGGCTGCTCCAACTTGTCCACGGCCAGGTGAACGCACTTTATGGGCGCATACAAAACTCCGGGGAGTTGCCCTGTGCCCGGCGCTAAAGCGCCGGGCTGAACAGGTCAAAGCCCCCTTCGGGGGCTGAAAATA
>FWPU01004922.1_pt1 | contig 30164 bp, 26 predicted proteins | sample 2228361 | NCBI WGS metagenome assembly FWPU01 (sample SAMEA103939777, study PRJEB20133) | metagenome | reverse complement strand
CCCTGAACAAGGGCAAGTGCGATCAGACGAACGGGCCGTGCCTCCGCTGCGACACGGGCGCGGTCATCCCCGTGCCGTCGGGCGCGTTCGTGGACCCGCTGATCAACGAAGCGGTGCCCGCGCCGCTGGTGCGCGAGGCGGACGCCAACTGCCGCTTGCGCGTCCCGGACGTCGCGCTGCCCTTGCCGGGGCCGCGCCACGCCGGAGCCGATCCGCCGGCTTCCTGCTTCCGCGGCTCGATCGGCGAGCAGGCGCTGGCGATGCAGTCGATCGCCAAGGAGATCGAGATCGCCCGCGCCGAGATGGACGAATTGCAGGACAGCTACGACATCTCGATGAAGAGCTGCATGATTCGCAAACAGGCCACCGACCGCATCGCGCAGATGCAGGAGGCGCACGACCGCCAGATGAAGCACCTGCGCCAGGTGAAACTCGGGCTCGACGTGGCCGCCGCCATCGCGGGCGGGGCGAAGGACTGCGCCGGGGCGATGGGCGGCGCGACCGCTCCGTGGGACAAGGTGTTCGCCGGTATCGGGTGCGGAGCCGCCCTCAGCGAGGCGGCGCTCACGGGCGCATCGCTGGGCATCGAGCGGGCGATGGCCGACGCCGAGGCCGATCACGCGCGGAAGCTCGCCAACGCCGAAGCACAGGCCGAATACGAGACGTGCAAGAACGACGCGCGCCAGGCGCTGGTCGGCGTGAAGAGCCAGGCTTTGCGCGTGCAGCAGGCGCTCGTCGATCTGCAGACCGCCACCGTCGCGTTCCGGAACCTGCAGTCGGCCGCGCAGCTCGCGTGGGACGACGGCGTGGCCCAGGTCGCGTCCGAGGAAGAGCGCACCCAATCGCCGCTCTCGGGCGAGCTGTGGCTCGACGAGCGCGTCGATCAGTACCTGCGCTCGATGCGGCTGGCGCAGCGGGTGACGTACCTGGCCGTCCGCGCCGTGGAGTACGAGTTCCAGCAGTCCTTGCTCGTGCGCGCGACGGTGCTGTCGGCGGAGGTGCCGAGTGATCTCGAGAACGCCATCCGCGAGCTGAGGACGCTCACTGGCCCGCGCAGCGTGAACGGCAGCCGCCCGACGGCGAAGAAGGTGGTGCTGTCGCTTCGCGACGATCTGTTGAAGCTGTCCGACCAGCGGAACCTCGAGCCGTCCGAGCTTCGCCTCTCGCCGGCCGAGCGGCTCAGGCTCAGGCTCCGCTCGCCCGCGTACGCGGTGCACGACGAGAAGGGCCGCTACCTGGGGCAGCAGATTCCGTTCACCTTGGGCCCCCTCGGCTACGGAGGCGAGGGAGCGCTCATCTACTCGCAGGACTCGTGCGCCGAGCGGTTGTGGTCGGTCAACGCCTCGGTGCTCGGAGAGAACCTGGTGCGCGGGAGCCAGACGACGTTCACCAACCTCGTGGTGATGAAGGCCAACACCTTCCAGAGCCAGTGGTGCCACGGCGCGCCGGGCCTTCAGACCGCCTCGGTGCGGCCGGCGAAGAACCTGTTCCGCGATCCGGCCGCGGGCTCGCCGGTGTTCGTCGACACGGCGCTCGGCCGCCCGTCCGACCTGCTCATGTCGAAGGCGCTGATCCAGCCGTCCTTGAACGTCTCGCGCTCGGAGTTCGAGGGCCAAAGCTACTCGGCCGGAGCATCGAGCCAGCTCGCCGCGCGCGGCCTGTACGGCGAGTACGCGCTCTTCTTCCCGGCGCAGGTGCTCTCGCGCATCGGCCCCGATGGCCCGACCGACGGCCTCGACCTGTCGCGCGTCGACGACGTGTTGCTCCGCTTCGACTACGTCACCGCGGCGCGTTGAAACCGGTCGGCGGGCAAGCGCTCAGCTCGGAGGCGGCGAGGCCGCGGGAGTCGAAGCCCGTGAGCGACCGCGATCGGCGAGCCCATGTGGCCGCGCCATCGCTCGTCCTCGGTCACCTCGCCGCTTCGACCAGCAGGTCGGCATGGCGGTTCACCGGATCCGCCGGCTCGGTGCCGTCGCGGAAGTAGAAGGTGTGCATGTCCCAGTCTTCGGCTCGCGCGTCGTAGGCGAACAGCCACGGAGCGGCCACCGCCACTCCCGACGCGCGGGCGCAGGCGAGCCACCCGCGGTAGATGGCGCGGCGCTCCTCGAGGGTGAAGGCGCCTGAATTTCGCAGGCCGAACTCGCCGAGCACCATCACCTTGCCCGCCGCTGCCGCCGCCTCGGCGCGCTCGCGGATCCACCGGGCACCCTCGGCCGCAATCGTGCGCACCTCCCAGCCCCAGCTCTCGGGTAACAAGTGCGCGCTCACGACGTCGATGGCCGGCGATGCCACCGAGGCGGCGTGCTCGGTGGAGAAGCCTTCCTCTCCCGCGCCCACCCGCGCCGCCGGAGCCAACGACTTCACCCACCCGCCCCCCTCGTCCCCCCCCGCGCGGTACGCCGCAGGGTCCACCTGGCCGGCGCGCGGCTCGTTGAGCAGCTCCCAGGCCCACACCGCCGGGTGCTCGCCGTAGCGCCTCCCGTCGAATGTGTTCACCCGCGTCAACACCACCCGCACGTGCTCGCGGTAGTGGTCCACGACGGAGCGGTCGGTGAAGAAACGCCCATCGCCCTCGCGCGGCTCGGCCAGCCCCGCCCACTCGACGTACTGCCGCGCCCCGCCGTAGTCGTTCCACGAATTGCCCAGCGGCAGCACCAGCATCAGCCCGTGCGCCTCGGCCCGCGCCAGCACCAGGTCGAGCGCGCGGGCCTTGCGGAAGGTTTCCTCGACGTGGGCGCTCTCCCGCTCGCCGCGGCGCAACGACCGCGCGGCCTCCTCCTGCAGGTAATAGGCGTTCACCCCCACGGCGAAGCGACCGCCCGGACGCTCGGGGCACGAGGAGGCGTCGGCCTCGAGCTTCGCTGGCTCCACGGCTCCGCACGCGGTCAGCAACAGGAGCACGCAACGTCGATGCACGTCACGAATGATGCCTGATGACTTGAAAAACGGGCCGTCCGTTGTTCAGAGTGTGCCGCCATGACCTACGATCGGAACCAGGACGCGACATCCGTCACTCCCGAGGAGACGAAGCCGGCGAGCCATGACACCCAGCCGCCTCCGGCGCTCCTCGAGTTCATGGTGAAGAGCTGGAAGGCCCCGTCGAACAAGCGCCCGGCGCCGATCAAGCACGCCTCGGCGTTCGAGGCCCGCCGGCGCACGGTGTCGAAGCAGTTCCCCGGGGAGGTGCTGGTGGTGCCCACCGGCCACGAGAAGGTGCGAGCCAACGACACCTACTACCGGTTCCGGCCCGGCTCCGACTTCTACTACCTCACCGGCAACACCGAGCCCGACTGCGTGCTGGTGATGGTGCCCGAGGGCGACGGCCACCGCGACGTGCTCTTCGTCGAGCCGAACCCCGGCAAGCGCGACAAGACGTTCTTCACTGACCGGAACAAGGGCGAGCTGTGGGTCGGGCCCCGCCTCGGCGTCGAGGAGAGCAAGCACCGCTTCGCCATCCGCGAAACGCGCGGCCTGCCCGACCTGAGCACGCTGCTCGACGAGCTCAAGGGCCAGCTCAAGCCGTTCCGCGTGCTGCGCGGCATGTCCGAGAAGGTCGACCGGGCCGTGCCCGCCGACGAGGAGAAGGACAAGGCGTTCGCCGCCTTCCTCTCCGAGATGCGGCTCATCAAGGACGCCCAGGAGATTCGCGAGCTCAAGGCCGCCATCGACGCCACCTTCCGCGGCTTCGAGGACGTCATCGCCCGCCTCAAGACCGGCAAGACCGAGCGCGAGGTCGAGGGCATCTTCAACCTGCGCGCGCGCTGCGAGGGCAACGACGTCGGCTACGGCACCATCGCCGCCTCCGGCGCCCACGCCTGCATCCTCCACTGGACGCGCAACGATGGGCCGCTCAAGAAGGGCGATTTGCTCTTGCTCGACGCGGGCGTCGAGGGCCACTCGCTCTACACCGCCGACGTCACCCGCACCCTTCCCATCAGCGGCAAGTTCACCAGGGAGCAGCGGGAGATCTACACGCTCGTCTACGAGGCGCAAGAGGCGGCGCTGGCCGCGGTGAAGCCGGGCAACGACTTCATGGAGCCCAACCGCCGGGCCATGCAGGTGCTGGCCGCGGGCCTCGAGCGGCTGGGCATCCTCCCCATGTCGGCCGAAGAGGCACTCAAGGACGAGAACCAGTTCTACAAGCGCTACTCGCTGCACAACGTCAGCCACATGCTCGGCCTCGACGTGCACGACTGCGCGCAGGCCCGCCAGGAGGCCTACAAGTTCGGCAAGCTGAAGCCGGGCATGGTGCTCACCGTCGAGCCGGGCCTGTACTTCCAGCTCGACGACCTCACCGTGCCGGCGAAGTACCGCGGCATCGGCGTGCGCATCGAGGACGACGTGCTCGTCACCGAGAAGGGCTACCGCAACCTGACCAAGGCCTTCCCCCGCGCGCCGGACGACGTCGAGAAGTGGATGGCGAAGGTCTGGCGCTCGAAGAAGTAGGCGTCAGGCCTCGTCCTCGAGGAACGTCCGGGGCTCGGTGCTCGCGTCCTCGATGACGCGGAAGTAGATCGAGCCGATGACGCGCTCGTCGTCGGTCTCGATGGACGCGCGCCACCGCCCTGCCTTCCAGTTGGAGATGCGCGAGTAGGTGCGGAAGCCCTCGGCCCGCCCGCCCGAGAACGAGAGCGGCACCAGCGACATGGTGCGCCAGCCGGCCTTCGGGTCTTTGAGCTCCCAGCGCACCTTCACCCGGTCCTTGAAGCGCGACGGGGCCCAGACCTGGAAGAAGACGTACACCTGGTCGCCGGGCCGCGCGTAGAAGGTCTGGTCGCCCTTCTCCCAGATCTTCCACTCGGGCCGCTGGTGGTAGAGCCGGTACTTGCCGGCCTCGCGCTGGATGTCGTGGTAGACGCCCACGTAGGTGACGTGCAGCGGCAGCGCGGGAATGGCGCGCGCCAGGTACATGAGGATGACCAGCGCGTGCACCGCGCCGTAGGGCAGCGCGACGCGGCGCACGGCCCACTTCGCGCCGGCCCATTGCTTCGCCTTGAAGAACAGCCCCGCCCCCACCGACAGCGACAGCGCGAGCGAGGCGACGAACAGCCACACGCTCAGAAAGCCCGCAGCCACCGGCACCGCGTAGCTGAAGAAGGTGAAAACGCAGAAGCCCCACAGGGCGATGCGGGCCACGTGCCCGAAGCGGCGGAAGCGCGGCAGCTCGTTCGCCACCAGCACGCCGAACATCGCGGCCATGAACAAGAGCGTCGACAGCCCCGCGGCGCTCTTGAAGTAGAACAGCGAGAAGACGCTGAGCAGGCTCCCCAAGAGGAAGTGCACCACGTCCTCGTGGAACCGCCAGGCCTTCGCGACCAGCTTCGGCGGGCTCGCCAGGTTCAGCTCGACCTTGAGCCCGTAGAGCAACAAGAGCCCCAGCACCGACAGGTAGACCACCTGCTGCGCGATGCTGAAGGCGCTGTCGATGCGGTCGAGGGTGACGATGTCGAAGAGGAAGCCCGCTCCGAAGAAGACGGCGATCTCCGCCTTGGCGTGCCGCTCGCGGAAGGCCAGAAGCCGCGCGGTGAAGCCCGGCGGCGACGGCGGCTTCGGCATCGGCTCAGGCGTACCGGTCGTCGCGCCAGGGGTGCGCTGTGTTGCTGTATCCACGCTCTTCCCAGAACCCTTTGCGGTCTTTGGTGAGGAGCTCCACCCGGTTGACCCACTTCGCGCCCTTCCACGCGTAGAGCTGCGGAGTGATGACCCGCACCGGCCCGCCGTGCTCCTTCGGCAAGGGCTGCCCGTTCCAGGTGTGCACGAGCAGCACGTCGTCCTTGAGCGCCTCCTCCAGCGGCAGGTTGGTGGTGTAGCCGTCGTAGGCGTGCGTCATCACGTGCGTGGCGTCGGCCGCCGGCCTGGCCAGCGCGATGACGGTGGCCAACGGCACGCCCTTCCACCGCGAGTCCATCAGGCTCCAGGTGGTGACGCAGTGGAAGTCCGAGACGTCCTCCACCTGCGGCAGCGCCATGAAGTCGGCCCAGAACAGCGTGAGCGGCGACTCGACGGCGCCGTCGACGGTGAGGCTCCACCGCTCGAGCGGCACGTCGGGGTGAATGCCCAGGTCCAGCACCGGCCACTTCTTCGTCTCGTACTGGCCGATGGGCAGCTTGGGCATGCCGTGCCGGTTCGGCGGCCCGCTGCCGAGCGGCTTTGTGTCCGCGGCGGCCGGCGTCTGCTTCATGCGCTCGTGCCACTTCTCGCGCAGATGCATGCGCGATTCGACGATGCGCCGCGTCTTCTCGTCCAGAGCGTCGGACATGGCGACTCAGCCGCCGACCAGCGCCTTCAGCTCGCCCCGCTCGTGCAGCTCGCGCACGATGTCACAGCCGCCGACGAACCTGCCGTTGATGAACACCTGCGGAATCGTCGGCCACTTCGAGTACTCCTTGATGGCGTCGCGCAGCTCGGGCTCGGCGAGCACGTCCACCGCGTACACCTCGCCGTAGGGCTTGAGCGTCTCGTACGCCGCCGACGAGAAGCCGCAGCGCGGGAACAAGGGGTTGCCCTTCATGTACAGGACGATGCGGTGCTCGGAGATCTCGCGGTCGAACCGCGCCTTGAGCTCCGGAGTGAGTGCCATGTCCTTCACCTCGCTTGCGCCCGCTTCCACTGCTCGGGCGAATACGTCTTCAGCGCCAGCGCGTGGAGCGCGCCGGACTCGAGCCACTCGTCGAGCGACGCGTAGACCAGCTGGTGCTGCTCGACCATCGACTTGCCGGCGAACTGCTCGGCCACCACGCGGGCCTCGAAGTGGTCTCCGGTGCCGGTGAGGTCCTTCACCTCGACGTCCGCGCCCGGCAGCGCCGCCACGATGCGCCGGCGAATGTCGTCGGGGCTGAGCATCAGTGCACCCCCTTGCCCGGGAGCAGCATCGCCGGGTCCACCCCCATGCTCCTCAGCGTCTCGTCCCACAGCGCTGCGGGGTCCCCCTCGAGCGTGGGCGTGGGCGAGGCCTCGGTGAACAGCCAGGCGCCCTGGGCGATCTCCCGTTCGATCTGCCTGGGCCCCCAGCCGGCGTAACCCAGGCAGAAGCGCAGGCGCACGTCTCCGTCCTCGAGGAGGGGCTGCAACGCATCGAGCGTCACCGACAGGTACAGCCCCGGCATGACCTCGATCTTCTCGGGCACCCGGTCGGAGTTGTGGAGCACGAAGCCGCGCTGCGGCTCGACCGGCCCGCCGACGAAGACGGCGTCCTTCTCCCGGAGGGGCGAGATGCGCAGGTGCTGGCCGCGGGCGAGATCCGACAGCGTCAGCGGCGCCGCCCGGTTGATGACCAGCCCCATGGCCCCCTGCTCGTTGTGCTCGATCATCAGCACGACGGAACGGTAGAAGTTCGGGTCCCCGAGCTGGGGCATCGCGATGAGGAACCCGGGGGCCAGCGTCTTCACGCCGGAAGCATCGACCCGACCAGGGGCTCGATGCAACCGTCGGTCACCGTCAGTGCCAGCGCAGGTGAGGCGACTGGAGCGCCGTCGCCAGCGCCTCCGGCTCGATGGGCTTGCCGAGGAACAGATCCGCTCCCACACCCTTGCAGCGGCGCGCCAGCGCGGCATCGGCCCGGCCGCTGATGCCGATCAACACCGCGTCGGGGTGCTGGTCGCGGAGCACCGAGAAGAGCGACACGCCGCTCTTGTCCGGCAAAAAGACATCGACGATCGCCGCGTCCAGCCGCCTCCGGCGCGACGCGTTCTCCGCCTCCTCGGCCAAGGCGACCGCCAACGGCTGGTAGCCCCACTCGACCAAAAGGCCGACCAACAGCTCGCGCTGCGCGAGATCGTCCTCGACCACCAGCACCCTCCGCCACCTGGCCTGCGTCCGGGTGCGCTCCTCCGTCCACCAGCGCTCCTCGCGGGTCTGCTCGACGTGGTCCATGCCCACCCAACATGGGCCCGGCCGCGTTCATTTTCCGGCCCCCGGGCCGGCCTGCCCTGCCGGCACCCTCGAGGCCCACCGCGCGCCAGCATCGCCGCATGCTCGCCCTCGCGCTCTCGGCCGCCGTGCTGAATGCATCGCCTCTTTCGGCGCCGGACGTCCGCGCATGCGATCTCGACCTGCCGCGCAGCGAGCGTTCGCCAAAGCTCGACCTCACGCCGCTGGTGGAGATCGCTGCGGGCACGCTCGGCGGCTACCTCGTGCCCGGCGTGCTGATACCGCTGACGGTGGGCGGCGTGGCGCTGGTGGCGCGCGCGCTCGGCTTCGACCTCGCCGCCAGCTTCGACCTTTGGGTCCTCTCGTGGCTGGCCACCTCCCCGCTCGGAGCCGCCGCGGGAGCCTGGGTCGCCGGCGCGGCGAAAGACCCCGACCATTTGCGCCCGGCGTGGGCCGGAATCGCCGGGGCCTACCTCGGTGTGCCGGTGGCCCTCGGAGTGGCCTGGCTGTTCCTCTCCGGGAGGAGCACCGCGGTGACGATGGACGGGCTGCTGCTTCTGTCGGCGCTGATCGCGCCCATCACCTCGGCGGTGTTGGCCACCATCGGCCTGGAGGCGTTCAAGACGCCTGCCTTCGCCAAAGTCGCGCTCGCGCCGGCTCCGGGCGGGCTGTCCGTGACGGTGCGCTGGTCGGCGTTCAGCTCGCCGCGGCGCTGGTGGCCTCGGGCTTGATCTCCGCCACCGGCTGGACCTTGCGGAAGAACTCGTCGGGGTTCTCGAGGACCAACGCCTCCTTGAGCACCTCGTCGACGTACTCGACCATCACGATGCGCATCGCCTTGCGCACCTTCTTGGGGATCTCCTTCAGGTCCTTCCGGTTCTCCTTCGGAATGATGATGGTCTTGATGCCCGCGCGGTGGGCGGCCAGGGCCTTCTCCTTGAGCCCGCCGATGGGGAGCACCCGGCCGCGCAAGGTGATCTCCCCCGTCATCGCCACGTCGCGCCGCACCGAGATCTTCGCCAGCGCGCTGACCAGGGCGGTGGCCATGGTGACGCCGGCCGACGGCCCGTCCTTGGGAATGGCGCCCTCGGGCAGGTGGATGTGAATGTCGTTGGCCTCGGCGAACTTCTTGTCGATGCCGAACCGCTCGGCGCGCGCGCGCACGTAGCTCATCGCGGCCTGAGCCGACTCCTGCATCACCTCGCCCAGCTTGCCGGTGATGATCAGCTTGCCCTTGCCGGGCATCACCGTGGCCTCGGTGGTGAGCAATTCGCCCCCCATCTCCGTCCACGCCAGGCCGGTGACGATGCCCACCTGGTCCTCGCGCTCGGGCATGCCGAAGCGGTACTTGGGCACGCCGAGGAACTTCATCGCCATCTTCTTGTCGACGACGATGTCGCGCTTGCCGTTCTTGAGCACGTCGCGCGCCACCTTGCGCATGATCGACGCGATCTCGCGCTCGAGGTTGCGCACGCCCGACTCGCGCGTGTACCGGTGGATGATGGTGCGAATGGCCGTGTCGGTGAGCTTCACGTTCACGTCGGCCAGGCCGTTCGCCTCGCGCTCCTTGGGAATGAGGTAGCGCTTGGCGATCGACATCTTCTCCATCTCGGTGTAGCCGGCGATGCGGATGATCTCCATGCGGTCCTGCAACGGACCGGGGATGTTGTGAATGGTGTTCGCCGTGCAGATGAACATCACCTTCGACAGGTCGTAGTCGAGGTCGAGGTAGTGGTCGTTGAAGGTGTGGTTCTGCTCGGGGTCGAGCACCTCGAGGAGCGCGCTCGACGGGTCGCCGCGGAAGTCGGTCGACATCTTGTCGATCTCGTCGAGCAAAAACACCGGGTTGTTCGAGCCGGCCTTCTTGAGCGACTGGATCAGCTTGCCCGGCATCGCGCCGATGTACGTGCGCCGGTGGCCGCGAATCTCCGCCTCGTCGCGCACGCCGCCCAACGACAGCCGCACGAACTTGCGGCCGGTGGCCCTGGCGATCGACTTGGCCAGTGACGTCTTGCCCACGCCCGGCGGGCCCACGAAGCAGAGGATGGGCCCCTTGAGCTTGTGCACCAGGGCCTGCACCGCCAGGTACTCGAGAATGCGCTCCTTGACCTTCTTGAGCCCGTAGTGGTCCTCGTTGAGGACGCGCTCGGCCTCGGTGATGTCCAGCCGGTCCTTGGTCTCTTCGTACCAGGGCAGCGAGAGAATCCAGTCGATGTAGTTGCGAACGACGGTCGCCTCGGCCGACATCGGCGACATCATCCGCAGCTTCTTGAGCTCCTTCTTGACCTTGAGCGTGGCCTCCTTGCTCATCCGCTTGGTCTTGAGCTTCTCCTCGATCTCCTGAATCTCGTTCTTGAACTCGTCGCGCTCACCCAGCTCCTTCTGAATGGCCTGCATCTGCTCATTCAGGTAGTACTCCTTCTGGGTCTTCTCCATCTGCTTCTTGACGCGGGTGCGGATCTTCTTCTCGACCTGGAGAATCTCGATCTCGCCCTGCATCAGCTCGTAGAGCTTCTCGAGGCGCTTGGCGGGCGACTCGGTCTCGAGCAGGGCCTGCTTGTCGTTCAGCTTCAAGGACAGGTGCGCGACGATGGTGTCGGCCAGCCGCGCCGGATCCTCGATGGTCGCCACCTGCATCAGCATCTCGGGCGGGATCCGCTTGTTCAGCTTGACGAAGGCCTCGAACACCGAGTGCACGCTGCGCACCAACGCCTCGAGCTCGACCGACTTCTCGACCTGCTCCTGAACCTCCTCGGCCTCGACGAGGAAGAAGGCGTCGTTGGGGAGGAAGCGCTTGATGCGGGCGCGACGCACGCCTTCGACCAGCACCTTCACCGTGCCGTCGGGCAAAGGCAAGAGCTGAATGACGTGGCCGAGCGTGCCGAAGTGGAAGATGTCGTCGGGCGTCGGGTCGTTCGTCTTGGCCTTCTTCTGCGCGGCGAGGAGGATGACGGCCTTGTCGTCGGCCCCCTTGTGGGCCATCGCGTCCTTCAGCGCCGCGATGGACCGTTCGCGCCCGACGAACAGCGGGACGACCATGTGGGGGAACACGATGATGTCCCGCAACGGGAGCAGCGGCACCCCATCGGTCCGCCGTTTGTCGTCCTTCTTCTCGTCGCGTCCAAAGAACATGTCGGCTTTCTACCCCCGCGAGGCCCGCCCGCTTGCGAGCCGAGAGAGTGCGGTGATGGCGGGTTTATAACACGGCCGTCCTGCGCGCCCGTTCCCGCGTCAGGGCGAGGCGGTCGGCCCTGCGGCAGCCGGCGGGGCGACAGAGAGCGTCTGGAAGAGGAAGCCCAGCTGATCGGCCGACGACTCGATGCTCTTCTTCACCTGGTCGGCGCCGCCGTGCCCGGCGTTCATCTCGATGCGCAGCCACGCCGGCTTGCCGCTCTGGCTGGCGGCCTGGATGGCGGCCACGAACTTGCGCGCGTGCATCGGGTCGACGCGGTCGTCGTGGTCGGCCGACAACATGAGCAGCGGCGGATAGCGCTCGCCCTTCTTCACCCGGTGGTACGGCGAGTACGCGAGCAGCGTCTTGAAGTCCTCCGGCTTGTCGGGGTCGCCGTATTCGGGGATCCACGTCTTGCCGCTCCCGAACTTGTGGTAGCGCACCATGTCGAGCAGCGGCACCGCGCAGATGACCGCTCCGAAGAGATCGGGCCTTTGCGTCATCGCCGCGCCCACCAGGAGCCCTCCGTTCGAGCCGCCGCGAATGGCCAGCTTGCCGGGCGAGGTGTAGCCCTCCTTCACCAGGTACTCGGCCGCGGCGATGAAGTCGTCGAAGACGTTCTGCTTGTTGTGGAGCCGGCCGGCGTCGTGCCAGGCCTTGCCGTACTCGCCGCCGCCGCGCAGGTTGGGCACCGCGTAGATGCCCCCCGACTCGAGCCACGGGTAGATGAAGCTCGAGAAGCTCGACGTCAAAGAGATGTCGAACCCGCCGTAGCCATAGAGCAGCGTGGGGTGGCTGCCGTTCTTCGCCAGATCCTTCCGGCGGACGATGAACATCGACACCCTGGTGCCGTCCTTCGACGGGTACCAGACCTGCTCCACCGTGTACGGCGTCGGGTCGATGGGCACCTGCACCTTGCCCCAGACCTCGCTCTTTCCGGTCTTGACGCTGGTGCGGTACACCTCGGCCGGCTGGGTGAACGAGCTGTAGACGTAGAAGGCCTCGTCGTCGTCCTCGAGCCCGATGAACGAGCTGGCGGTGCCGATGCCCGGCAGCTCGACGGCCCGCACCGGCTTGCCCTCGAGCGTGTAGAGGCGGATCTCGCTCGAGGCGTTCCTGAGGTAGCTCACCGCGAGGTGCCCGCCGACGATGGTCCACGCGTCGATGTTGGCGGTCTTGTCCTCGGGGATGATCTCCTTCCACTCCGCCCGCTCGGGCCTTCTGGGGTCGACCTTGAAGATGCGCTTGTTGGGAGCGCCCTCGTCCGTCATCACGTACAGGGCGTTCTTCCACGCGGCGGTCTCGTACTTGGCGTCCTTGCCCTGCACGAAGAGCTTGAACCCCGAGTCCTTGCCAACGCGCTTGTAGTAGACGTCGTTCTCGGTCCACCCGCGCCAGACCTCGACGAAGAGGTGCTTGCCGTCGCGGCTCAACGTGGCGAACTGGAACGTCTTCGGGTCACCCGTCTTCTCGCGCACCCGCTCGTCCTTCGCGGGGTCGGTGCCCAACCGGTGGTAGCGGATCTCGGTGTAGCCGGGCCGCTCGGCGACGGGAATGGACGGGTCGGTGGGCAGCCACTCGTAATAGAAGCCCTTGTTGTCGGGCGTCCACGAGGGCGAGGCGTACTTGGCTCCGGCGATGACGTCGACGTCCGAGACCTTCCCCGAATCCACGTCCATCACGTACAGGGTCGACTCGTCGGCCGCATTCGGCTTCTTGCTGAAGGCGACCTTCCTGCCGTCGTGCGACGGCACGAAGAAGCCGAGCGACACGGTGCCGTCGGGCGACCAGCCGTTCGGGTCGAGCAGCACCTTCTCGGGGCCGTTCAGGCCCTGCCGCCAGTAGACGACCTTCTTCTCCTTGTCCTTGTGCTGCCGCAGGTAGAAGTAGCGGCCGCCCCGCTTCACCGGCGCCGAGATGGACTCGATGTAATAGAGCTCGGCGTAGCGCTCGAGCAGCCAGTCGCGGCCGGGCGCCTTGGCGAGACGCTCGCGCGCGTACGCGTCCTGCGCCTTCATCCACGCCTGCACCTCGGCGGCCTTTTCGTCCTCGAGCCAGCGGTACGGGTCGGCGACGTCGGCGCCGTGCAGCTTCTCGACGATCGACTCGGCGCGCGTCGGAGGAACGGGCTGCTCGGCCGAAAGCGGCGGGCGGTGCGACACCTCGCGGGCGAGCGCGGTCGCCTCACCGAGCTTCGCGCCGGTCCACCCCGCGTCGGCGGCTTCGACGTCGAGCGGCTCGTCGCGGGTCGCCTCCTTGGGTGTCGAGCATGCGACAGAAATCAGCACCAGACAGAAAAGGCTCGCGCGCATGGCCGACCCCTCTAACGCCCCGGGAGGGTGGTGACAAGTAGGACGGGGGGCGGTATGCGTGCCAGCCCATGATCCGCGCAATCGTTCTGTCGCTGCTTCTGGTCGCGCCCTCGTACGCGGCGCAATCCGTCCCCAAGCCGTTCACGAAGGTCGCCACGGTCGAAGGCATCACCGAGTACACGATGCCGAACGGGCTCGAGGTGCTGCTCTTCCCCGACCCGTCGAAGCAGACGGTGACGGTGAACGTCACCTACTTCGTCGGCTCGCGGCACGAGGGCTACGGCGAGACGGGCATGGCCCACCTGCTCGAGCACCTGCTCTTCAAGGGCACCAAGAAGACGCCGAACGTGCCGCAGGCGCTGGTCGACCACGGCGCGCGCCCGAACGGGACGACGTGGCTCGACCGCACCAACTACTTCGAGACCCTGCCGGCCACCGACGAGAACTTGAGGTGGGCGCTCGAGCTCGAGGCCGACCGCATGGTGAACAGCTTCGTCGCCAAGAAGGACCTCGACACCGAGATGACGGTGGTGCGCAACGAGTGGGAGGCGGGCGAGAACAACCCCACGCGCGTGCTCATGCAGCGCGTCTTCGCCACCGCGTACCTCTGGCACAACTACGGCAAGGCCACCATCGGCGCGCGCAGCGACATCGAGAACGTGCCCATCGAGCGGCTGCAGGCCTTCTACCGGCACTACTACCAGCCCGACAACGCGATGCTCGTCGTGGCCGGCAAGTTCGACGAGCAGAAGGCGCTCAAGTGGATTGCCGACTCGTTCGGGAAGATCCCCCGGCCCAAGCGCAAGCTGATCCCGACCTACACGGAGGAGCCGGTGCAGGACGGCGAGCGCACGGTGATGGTGCGCCGCGTGGGCGGAGTGCCCATCGTCATGGCCGGCTACCACGTTCCGGCCGGCCCGCACCCGGACTTCCCCGCGGTCGACGTGCTCACCACCGTGCTGGGCGATTCGCCGTCGGGCCGCCTGTACAAGGCGCTGGTCGAGACGAAGAAGGCGGCGTCGGTGGCCGCCTGGAGCCACCCCACCCGCGACGCCGGCATGCTGCTGGCCTGGGCGACGCTCAAGGCCGAAGACCCGGTCGGCCCCGCCCAGGAGGCGCTGCTCGCCACCATCGAGCAGGCGGCGCAGAAGCCGTTCTCGGCCGAGGAGGTCGAGCGGGCGAAGGCGAACATTCTCAAGGAGATCGAGCTGACGCTGAACAACTCCGAGGAGGTGGGCCGCGAGCTGTCCGAGTGGGCCGCCCAGGGTGACTGGCGGCTGCTGTTCCTCTTCCGCGACCGGGTGGAGAAGGTGACGCCGGCCGACGTGCAGCGCGCGGGGGCCGCGTACCTGAAGCCGTCGAACCGCACCCTCGGCGTGTACGTGCCCGAAGAGAAGCCCGACCGCTCGGAGGTGCCGCCGCCGCCCGAGGTGGCCGCCCAGGTGAAGGACTACAAGGGTCGCGAGGGCCTGGCGATGGGCGAGGCCTTCGAGCCCTCGCCGGAGAACATCGACGCGCGCACGCACCGGGCCGAGGTGAAGCCCGGCATCCAGCTCGCCCTGCTCTCGAAGAAGACCCGCGGCTCGACGGTGAACGGGTATTTGACGCTGCGGCTCGGCAACGAGAAGGCGCTCGAGAACCGCAACCTCGACGGAGAGCTCGCCGCCCGCATGCTGATGCGCGGGACGAAGAAGCGCACCCGCCAGCAGCTCGAGGACGCGCTGGATCAGCTCAGGGCGCGAATGAACGTCTCCGGGAGCGGCACCGAGGTGAACGTCTCGTTCGAGGCGCGGCGGCCGCAGCTCTTGCAGGTGCTCGAGCTCGTCGCCGAGGTGCTGCGCGAGCCGGCGTTCGACGCCAAGGAGTTCGAGAGCCTGCGGGCCGAGATGCTCGCATCGCTGCAGTCGCAGAAGGACCAGCCGACGTCGCTGGCGCAGGTCGAGTTTCGCCGCCGCATCGACCCGTGGCCGCAGTCGCACCCGTACTACACGCGCACCTTCGACGAGTCGATCGCCCTGACGAAGGCCGCGAAGCTCGAGACGGTGAAGGACTTTCACGCGAAGTTCTACGGCGCCTCGGCCGCGCAGATGGCGGTGGTGGGCGACTTCGACGCCGCCGAGGTGGAGAAGAAGGTGGCCGATCTCTTCGCCGGCTTCCATTCGCCCACGCCGTTCCAGCGCATTCCGCGGCCGCTCAGGCCCGCGGCGGTCGAGGCGGTGAGCATCGAGACGCCGGACAAGACGAACGCGATGTTCCTCGCGGGCGTCTCGTTCGGCATGCGCGACGACCACCCCGACGCTCCGGGCGTGGACATGGCCAACTTCCTCCTCGGCGGCGGTTTCTTGAACAGCCGCATCGCCACCAGGCTGCGCCAGAAGGACGGAGTCAGCTATGGCGCGGGCAGCTTCCTCAACCTCTCGTCGCTCGACGAGCTGGCCACCTGGGGCGCCTACGCCATCTACGCGCCCGAGAACGTCGAGAAGGTCGAGCGCGGGCTCGAGGAGGAGCTCGACAAGGCCCGCACCGCCGGCTTCACCGACGACGAGGTGAAGAAGGCCCGGCAGGCGATGCTCAAGCTGCGCGAGCAGCAACGCGCCCATGACGAGGAGCTCGCTCCCAAGCTGGTGAACCAGCTCTTCCTCGGCCGAACCATGAAGTTCGAGGCCGACTACGAGAAGAAGCTGTCCGCGCTCACCACGAAGCAGGTGAACGAGGCCTGGGCCCGGTGGGTCGACGGAGCGAAGCTCGTCGTCATCAAGGCCGGCGACTTCGCCAAGGCGAAGAAGGGCAAGGACGGCGCGGCGAAGAACGCTCCCTGATGCGGAAGGGCCCGCCACGTGGAGGCATCGCCGCCGCCCGCCCGTCGCCCCGCGACGCTCGGAGCGAGCAGGCGCGACACCGAAGCCGCCCCGGCGGGCCCGTCACGCGAGGAGCTGTCGGACGAGCTCATCGCCTGCGAGCGAGGGCAACCTCTCGAGCGTTTCGGGCTCGTGGTGTCGAAGCCAGCGCCGGAAGGGCTGCCGGTCGAGCCGAGCCTGTTTTGCCGCGACCAGGGCGCGGAGGTCCGCCGCGTCCTGACGAGGCCGGCGGCGGCCCACGGCAGCTTCACGAGAGCCAACCCACCGGTGATTGCGAGCTCGCGGATTCCGAGCCGCTCGAGCGCGTCGATGATTCGCCGACGACCTGCGCCGGGCCATCGGTGGACGGGCGCTCAACCGAAGGGAACAACGGCGAGAAGGTGATGCCGCTCGGCCCGCGGAGGGCCGGGTAGCGCCGGAGCGACTCCTCGTGCAGTCACGCCCTCCACTCCGTGGCGTCGCCCCAGGCGAGCGTCGCACCACAGAGGTCGACATGGCGAAGCTCCTCGTGGCCGAGGCTTGCGACTGTCCTGCCTTCACGGCTTCGGGTGGGCGACGAAGAAGTCCCACATCATGTCCGTGGCCGACAGGTCGGTCGTCGTCCTCCCCAGCGCTGGAACCGGCACGCCGCCCGGCCAGGTGTGGCCTCCGCCGTCGACGGTGCAGAGGGTGACCGCGACTTTGGCGGGGCAGCCGTCGTACGTCTCGCAGGTCGAGTCGCCCCGCTGGTAGACGACGCGCCGGCTCGTTCCGCAGCCATCGCGCTGCGCCCAGGCCGAGATGGTCTGCTCCACCGAGCCGAAGCCGCCCGAGCCGCCGCCGTTGTAGGGAACGGTCTGGTCGGCCGTCCCGTGGAAGTGGAGCACCGGCACCGGCCGCGACGGGTTGCACGGGGCAAACACGTTGACGCCCGCCACCGGCGCCACTGCCGCGATGCGGTCCGCCGCCTGGCACGCCAGCCGATGCGACAGCATGCCGCCGTTGGACATGCCGGTGGCGTAGATGCGGCGCGGGTCGACGTTCCAGCGCTCGGCGATGCGGTCGGCCATGGCGCGCACGAAGCCCACGTCGTCGACGTTGGCCTGCTGGGCCGCTCCGCAGCAGGAGCCCGCGTTCCAGCTCTGCAGCGTGCCCGTGCCCTCGGCGTGCACCGCGATGAAGCCCGCATCGTCGGACTTGGCGATCATCCGCGAGTAGGCCGCCTGCTGTGCCGCGTTCGAGGTGTAACCGTGAAAGTTGAAGACCAGCGGCGTCGGCCGCCGACAGTCGTACGAGGGCGGGATGTGCACGTGGTACGTCCGCGTGAAGCCGTGCACGAGCGTCTCCGTGTAGTCGCCCGGGCCCGCGTCGCACCCGCCGCTCCCGCCTCCGCCGCCACCTCCGCCTGTGCCGCCGCCGCCTCCGCCCGCGCCACCGTCGGACGGCGGCGCACACGTTCCCGAGACGCAGGCGTTCGCGCCGCAGTCGATGCACACGATGCCTCCGCGGCCGCACGCGTTCGGGACGAGGCCGTCCATGCAGGTGCCGCCGGGCGTGCAGCACCCGTTGCAATTCGAGGGTCCGCAGGTGGACGGCGCCGGGCCCGGACAGGCGACGAGTGCGCCGGCGAGGAGCACCGATACGAGCGCCGTGGCGACGAGCCGCCGCGCGGAGAGCAAGCGCATGCCGGCTTTCTACTCCCGCTGCTCGGGCCGACCCAAGCCGCACGCGCCGACCTCGAGCAGGTTCGAACGGAGTGAGCCGTCACGGGACGAGCACGGCCGCTCCGAGCAACCTCCCCTCGCGCAGCGCCGCGAGCGCCTCGTTCGCCTGCTCCAACGCGAACGTCCGCACGTGGGTGCGCACCGGCACCCTCGAAGCGATCGAGAGAAACTCCGCGGCATCGGCGCGCGTGAGGTTTGCCACCGACCGTACCACCCGCTCGCCCCACAACAGCGAATACGGGAACGAGGGGATGTCGCTCATGTGAATGCCGGCGCAGACCACCACCCCGCCCTTCTCCACCGCGTTCAGCGCCGCGGGGACCAGCGCTCCGACCGGAGCGAACAGCACCGCCGCATCGAGCTTCTCGGGCGGCAGCTCGGTCGAATCGCCCGCCCAGACGCAGCCGAGCTCGCGCGCGAACCGCTGCGCCTCGACGTCTCCAGGCCGGGTGAACGCAAACGCCTTCCGCCCCTGCCAGGCGAGCACCTGTGTGGCCAGGTGCGCCGCCGCTCCGAAACCGTAGAGCCCCACGCGCCGCCCATCGCCGGTGAGCCTCAGGGCGCGGTAGCCGATGACGCCGGCGCACAACAGCGGCGCGGCGTGCACGTCGTCGAGCCCCTCCGGCAGCGGGAAGCAGTACCGCTCGTCGGCCACCGTGTACTCGGCATAGCCGCCGTCGAGCTGATACCCGGTGAAGCGCGCCCGCTCGCACAGGTTCTCGCGGCCGGTCCGGCAGAAATCGCAAACACCGCAGGTCCACCCGAGCCAGGGAATGCCGACGCGCGTGCCGATGCGCGCTCGGTCGACGCCGGGGCCGACCTCCTCGACGGTGCCGACCACCTCGTGGCCCGGCACCAGCGGCAACTTCGCGTGGGGAAGCTCGCCGTCGACCACGTGCAGATCGGTGCGGCACACCGCGCAGGCGCGGACGCGCACGAGCAACTGTCGGGGGCCCGGTGTGGGCCGCGGCAACTCGGCCAACCGAACGGCGCCATGCGGCTGCTCGAGCACGATCGCGCGCACGTCACTCCCTCGCTGGAATTCCCGCGCGGCGGCGCATCGCGCGGACCCACCCGGCCCCATCGCCGGCGGGCACGGCCGATTCGAGGTCAGCGACCCGGCGACGGCCGACGCCGGCGACGAGCCCGGCGGACGAGCGCGCCAAAGCAGCCGTCACGGCGAAGAACGCGACGTGGTACGACAGCGCTCGGACGCCCCGGTACGCGTGCGTGTCGAGGGCCATCTTCGGCGCCTACGCGGTCTTTGCCTCTTCCTTCTCGTTCGCGTAGAGGATGACGGGCTCGGACTTCTTGAGGATGACGTCCTCCGAGATGACCACCTCGCGCGCCGTCTTGCGCGAGGGAATCTCGTACATCACCTCGAGCATCGCCGCCTCGACGATGCTGCGCAGCCCGCGGGCGCCCGCCTTGCGCCGGATGGCCTCCTGCGCGATGGCCTTGAGCGCTCCGTCGGTGAACTTCAGCGCCACCCCGTCGAGCTCGAGCAGCTTCTTGTACTGCTTCACCAGCGCGTTCTTCGGCCGGACGAGAATGTCCATCAGCGCGCCCTCGTCGAGCTCCTCGAGCGCGGTGACGATGGGGAGCCGCCCGATGAACTCGGGGATCATCCCGAACTTGAGCAGGTCCTCGGGCTCGACGTGCTTGAGCAGCTCGGAGAGCGAGCGCTCCTTCTTGCTCTGCACGTCGGCCAGAAAGCCCAACGACTTGCCGCCCAGCCGCCGCTCGATGATCTGCTCGAGCCCGCCGAACGCGCCGCCGCAGATGAACAGGATGTTCGTGGTGTCGACCTGGATGAACTCCTGCTGCGGGTGCTTTCTGCCGCCCTTGGGGGGCACATTCGCGATGGTGCCCTCGAGCATCTTGAGCAGCGCCTGCTGCACGCCCTCGCCCGAGACGTCGCGGGTGATGGAAGGGTTCTCGGACTTGCGGGCGATCTTGTCGATCTCGTCGATGTAGACGATGCCCTTCTGCGCCCGCTCGATGTCGTGGTCCGCGGCCTGGAGCAGGTTGACGATGATGTTCTCGACGTCCTCGCCCACGTAGCCCGCCTCGGTGAGGCAGGTGGCATCGGCGATGGTGAAGGGCACGTTGAGAATGCGGGCCAACGTCTGCGCCAGAAGCGTCTTGCCGCTACCGGTCGGGCCGAGCAGCAGGATGTTCGACTTCTGCAGCTCGACGTCGTCCATCGAGACCTTCGACTCGATGCGCTTGTAGTGGTTGTGCACCGCGACCGCGAGCACCTTCTTGGCGCGCTCCTGGCCGATGACGTACTCGTCGAGGATGTTCTTGATCTCGGACGGCCGGGGGATGCGCAGCTTGGTGTCCTTCGACTCCTCGCGGTCGATCTCCTCCGCGATGATGTCGTTGCACAGCCCGATGCACTCGTCGCAGATGTAGACCGTCGGCCCGGCGATGAGCTTCTTCACCTCCTTCTGCGACTTGCCGCAGAAGGAGCAGCAGAGCGTCTGGTTGTCCTTGCCGCTTACGTTCTTGCCCGCCATCGAACTGCCGCTCCGCTCCGTGGCCCGAAGGGCTCGTGCTCCAATCTAGTCAGCGCCCCATTCGCCCGTCCAATCCCCTAACGGGCGCCATCGTCCGCTGCACGACGCGGCGCTTGTGTGCGGTGGGCCCATGACCGGCCGAACGCCCCCGGCGGCAACCGGCTGCAGACCGGCCGGCCGACCAGGTCACTTGTCCTTCTTCTCGGGCTCCCGAATGGCCTGCTTCTTCTGGACGACGACCTCGTCGATGATGCCGTACTGCTTCGCCTCGAGGGCGCCCATGAAGTAGTCGCGCTCGGTGTCCTTCTCGACGCGCTCGATGGGCTGGCCGGTGTGCTTGACGATGATCTCGTTCAGCCGCGCCCGCATGCGGAGGATTTCCTTGGCGTGGATCTCGATGTCCGCCGCCTGACCCCGCACGCCGCCCATCGGCTGGTGAATCATGATGCGGCTGTTGGGCAGCGCGTACCGCTTGCTCCGGGCGCCGGCCAGAAGCAGCACCGCGCCCATCGAGGCCGCCTGGCCCACGCAGATGGTCGACACCGCGGGCTTGACGTACTGCATGGTGTCGTAGATGGCCAGGCCCGCCGTGACCGAGCCCCCCGGCGAGTTGATGTAGAGGCTGATGTCCTTGTCCGGGTCCTCGGACTCGAGGAACAAAAGCTGCGCGACGATGACGTTGGCCACGTCGTCGTCGATCTCGGTGCCGAGCATGACGATGCGGTCCTTCAGGAGGCGGCTGTAGATGTCGTACGAGCGCTCTCCGCGGTGCGTCTGCTCGACCACGTACGGCACGGGCATGTAGGGCATGGGCGATCCTCGAGCTCAGTTCGTCGGCAGCTCACCCATACGTAGCTTGCGCCTTGAGGAATTCAATCGTCTTTTCTTCGCGCAGCCTATTCTTCAGCGACTGTCGTTCGTCCGGTGAACGGAACGCCTTTCGCACGGTGGACAGGGGCTGGCCGCTCTCCTCGGCGAGCTGCTCGAGCTTCTTCTCCACGTCCTCGTCGCTCGCCTGGATGCCCTCCTGCTCGGCGATCGCCTCGAACAGGAGCGAGCCCTTCACCTCGAGCTCGGCCTTGGGCCTCAGCTCCTCGCGGAGCCGGTTCATGTCCATGCCGAAGCGGCGCACGTCGATGCCGGCGCGCATCATCGCGTTCAAGGCGCCGTTCGTCATCAGCTCGATGGCCCGGTCGACCATCGCCCGCGGCACCTCGATGGGGTTCTTCTCGACCAGCTTGTGGACGAGCTCCTCGCGAATGTCGCCGTCGACCTTCTGCTTCACCGCGCGCTCGAGGCTCTGTCGCACCTTGGCCTCGAGCTCGGCCACGGTCGGGGCCCCCAGCTCCTTGGCCAGCTCGTCGTCGAGCGGCGGCGTCACCTTCTGCTTGAGCTCCTTGACGGTGAAGCGGAAGCGGGCCGTCTTGCCGCGGAGCTCTTCGGCCCGGTAGTCGGCGGGGAAGGTGTAGTCGACCTCGCGGCTCTCGCCGATCTTCGCGCCCTCGAGCGCGGCCACGTTCGCCGCCACCACCTCGCCCTCGGCCACCTCGACGGTGACGTCCTCTGCCTTGCCGCCGGGGAACTCCTTGCCGTCGATGGTACCCAGATAGTCGACGCGCACGAAATCGCCCTTCTGCGCCACGTCGCGGCCAAAGATGGGCTCGAGCCGGCTGTGCGACTTCTGCATCTGCTCGAGTTGCTCCTTCACCTTGGCGTCGTCGACCTGCACGTCGCGGCGGGTGAGGGCCAGCCCCTTGTAGTCCTTCGCGGAGATCTTCGGCTTGACCTCGACCCGCGCCTCGAAGGTGAAGGGCTGATCGGGCCGGAGCCTGTCGTTGGTGACCTGCGGCGAGCCGACCGCCTCGACCTTGTGCTCGCGGATGGCGTCGAGGTAGGCGCGCTCGACCACCCGGTGGATGACGTCGTCCTCGACCTGGTCCTTGAAGCGCTGCTCGAGGATGCGCCGGGGCACCTTGCCCGGCCGGAAGCCGGCGATCTTCACGTGCCGCGACAGCGCGCGGTAGGCCTTGTCCAGCTCGGCCGACACCACCGCCGGCTCGACCTCGATGGACAGCTTGCGCTCGATGGGCGAGAGCTCCTCGACTCGTACTTTCATGCCCGGCCGGATAGGAGATCGGCCGGAAGATTTCAAGGACGAGCGGGCGGGCCCTCACCGCCTCCGCGGGCGGCTACCTCCCGCTCTTCCAGGAGGTGCCGCAGAGGTCCATCTTGCGGTGCTTGCACGTTCCCGTCATGTCGCCGCAGGCGATGCAGCCCCGGGTGAAGACGAAGCCGATGAGCTCGTGCGGCCCGTCGTGCCCGCGCTTGCGGACGCAGATCTCGCCGGGCTGGGCGATGGGCTCGGTGGGGGTCAGCTCAGGGTTCGACATGGTCGACTCCGGACGAGGGACGGAGCAGATGCTACCCGGGCCACCGAACAGAAGGCATCGGTCGGCCTGCCGTTTCAGCGATTCCGCACGCTCGAGGCAGAAGGCGCGGCACCTTCAATGGGCGAGGAGGGACTCGAACCCTCAAGCCTCGCGGCACCGGATCCTAAGTCCGGCGCGTTTGCCAGTTTCGCCACTCGCCCGCGATGTCGATTCTCGCCGAAAAGGCAGAAGGCCGGTCACCGTCGAGCGACCGGCCTTCGTCGGACATTCCTTGATGAGAGCGGCAGGAATCGAACCTGCAACCTATGGATTAAGAGTCCATTGCTCTGCCAGTTGAGCTACGCTCCCGGCGAGGCGCGCGCATATAGAGGACGGCCGTTGGCCTGTCAACGGGCCAAGGCGACCTTGCGAGCCGAGGCGATCAACCAAAGCCCGACCGCGAACAATCCCACGACGATGTACTGGGCCGGGGTGAGGCCGAGCCACCGTTTGTCGACGAAGGAAAGATCGCTGGCGCGCAGAAAGTCCATGAAGAAGCGCTGCACCGAGTAGCCGACGGCCAGAACGCCCATCAGCACGCCCTGGGGCGGCCTCCGTCGAGCGAGCGCGTACAGCACGGCCGTGAGCGCCCCGAGCACGATGGCGTCGTACAAGCCGAGGTCGTGCCGCGGTCCACCGAAGTACGAGCTCGCGGGGAAGTCGACGGCGAGGAAGAAATCGGTGCGCACCCCCGGGTGGTCGTGCACCAGAAAGCAGCCCACCCGGGCCACCGCCCATCCGGGAGCGGTGCCCAGCGCCAGCGCGTCGAGGTACGGCTTGAGCGACAGGCCGCGCCGCTGGAAGTACAGCGCGATGCCCGCCAGCGCTCCGAGCACTCCGCCCATCGACGACAGCCCGTCCCAGACCTTCAGCACCACGAGCCACCCCTGCTGCTGGATGAGCTCGGGGTGGTAGCCGAAGACGTGGAGCAGGTGCCCGCCGATGAGGCCACCCACCACGGCCCAGGTCGTCACCTCGCGCAACGGCTCGTCGTCTCCGGGCCCATACTTGCGCGCGGCCCGCATCGCCAGGTGCGCGCCGAGCAGGGTGCCGAATGCGGCCACGATGCCGAACGCGTCGAGCTTGAGACCGAGCGGGAGATCCAACCGCGGCGGTTCGAAGTAGGGAATCACGGGCGGCTCTCATAACATCGACCGCCCGAGCGCGCCCATGAACGGATCCGACCAGGGCCGACCAGCCGGCGCCCCGCCTGGCGAAATGCCGCTCGGGCCAGAGGACGAGGGCGAAAGCTACATGCGGTAGCGCAGGGTCAGCGCGCCGCCCGCATACCGGTCGGTGGCTCCGGCCGCGATGTAGAGCGAGTCGGGCTCGGGGCGGAAGGTGAGCGCGTAGTGGGTGAAGACGCCCGACGCCTGCAGGTCGATGGACGAGCTGACGGAGTAGCGCACGCCGCCGGTGGCCTCCATTCCGGCCGCGCTGGCCCCCGGGAAGAACTCGGTGGCGATCTGCCCGCTCTGGGTGACGTTCAGGTAGGCGCCCTCGGCGAACACGGCCAGCCCGTCGGTGAGGCGAAGCTCGACCGCGCCGCCCACGCGCAGGGCCCGGTAGGCCACTGCGGCCAGCCCGTCGATGGTGCTGCCGTCGGAGGCGGCGCCGAACGAGAAGTCGGCCATGCGGTAGCCGGCGACCGCCGAGAGGGTGAACGACTCGGTCGGGTTCAGGTGCAGCCGCCCGCCGATGTCGAGCCGGCTGGCCGAGGTGGGCACGTAGACCTGGTCGGAGCCGCGGCGCGAGCGGGTGCCCACCGCCATCGAGAAGTCACCCTCGAGCGAGCCGCCCAGAAAGCCTCCGCGCAAAGGGTGCACCTCGAGCCGGGCCCTCGGCGCCAGGTACAGCGGAGCGGTGTAGTTGCGCAGGTTGGGCGTCTGCACGCCGACGTACCGCAGCTCGCGCGAGAGCGCCTCGGTGCCCGCGGTGAAGGCCAGCCAGCTCGCCGAGCTCCTTCGGCCGCGCTCGATGCGCTCGCTGATGCGAGACTCGTCGGAGTCGCTCGCGGCCGGCTGCTCCTCGGGCTGGGGCGTGACCACCTCGCGCACAGCGGCGCTCGGCGATTCCTGCGAGGCCTCGGCGGACGTCGCGCCCGAGCCCTCGGACGTCGCGGCGAGCGTCTCCCTGGCCGCATCAGCCCGGTCGGGCTTGCTCGGCTCGGCCAAAGGAGAGGGAGCCTCCTCTGCCTCCTCGGGCTCGGATTTGGACGCTTCCGCCTCTTCGTCTTCGGCGGCGTTCGCCAGCGCCGACTTCACGCCCTTCGAGATCGCCGCCAGCGCGTTCGGCCACAGCCTCCCGTTGCTGCCCAGCGGGAAGGTGCGCTTGAAGGCCGCGCCCTCGTCGCCGGTGAAGACCTCGAGCGTGAGCGTCAGCTTCTTCTTCTTCTTGAGCACGGTGCCGGTCACCACCGCCGAGACCGACTCCTTCTTGCCCTTCGCCGGTTTGACGCAGTCGTACGTGCCGCACAAAGCCTTGCGGACCTGGCCGTGCGAGGCCTGTGCCTTCGGGCCCTTGAAGGGGAGAACCGAGATACGCTCCGCCGCGGCGGGCAGCGCCAGCAACGCCACCAGCGCAAAGATTCGAGGCATGCGAAGACCTCCTGCGTCGCGCAGGTGCACGGGTCGCACCAGATGCAGCGTACCGTCAACCGGGCGGAGTTACTCGTAAAGACCGCCCGACGCGGGCCGCCGTGGTGAGGGGTGGCCGGCCTCAGTGGAGCATCGGCGCTCCTACTGTGGCAGCGGGCCGGGCACGGCGTAACGCTCGTAGACGTCGTCGTGGTTGCGCAGGCCGATGGCCTCGCGCTGGACCACCAGGTAGAAGAGGTACGTCTCGGCGCGCTTGCGCAGCGTGCGGTGGGCCTCGGCGTCCTTTGGCGTCAGGTGGGCCGCGCTCGATGACGCGCGCGACGCGCCCGAAAGACGAGGCGATCTCGGCGCAAAGCTCGTTCTGGGTCTTCGCCAGCGCATCGGCGTGGTGTCGCAGCTGGGGCACGGACGGAAACATGGCGGCCAGCCCGCCATTAAGAGGGCCAGAGCCGATGGCAGACGGTCGCGGTCGGCGCCGGCCAACCGCTGGCGATGGGCTTCGCGCCGTCGCAGGCGGTCGAGGCGCTCGGCGATTTCCCGCTCGGCCGACGCTGCCCGGGCGTCGCTCGACGACGGTCCGCGCGGGTGGGGGCGCCCCATCCGGCACGACCTGATACGGTGGGCGCGATGGCGCTCGCGTTCGACCCCGACTACCGGCGCCTCGTCATCGACGCGCGGCGCATTCTGGAGATCGACCGGCTGGTGCTGCAGATTCATGCCGCGAGCTTCCCGGCGGATCCGTCCGACGACGCCGGCCGCGGGACGCCGTACTCGCGGGGTGCGGCGTCGTTCCTCGAGCTTGTGCGCGAGCTGGGCTTCGACGGGCTGCTCTTGGGGCCGATGGGAGAGCTCTCGCCGGGCAACCCCTCGCCGTACGACTCGACCGCGTTCTCGCGAAACCCGGTCGATCTGTCGCTGGAGGCGCTGGCCGATGCGGGGCTCGTCGATCGTCGCACCGCCTCGGAGTGGGCCGCCCGCGCACCTTCTTCGAGCCGCACCCGCGCGGACGATGCGTTCGCCGCGGCCGCCGCCCACGCCGCGGTCGACGAGGCCTTCGCCCGACACGCCCACCGGCTCGGCACCGAGCTGGGCTCGTTTTGCCGCGCGCAGGCGCACTGGCTCGAGCATGACGCGCTCTACTCGGTACTGACCGAGCTGCACGGCAATGGCGATTATCGGACCTGGCCTTTGCTCGACGCGCATCTCCTCTCGCCCCGCCCCGGCGAGGAGCGCGCCTGCTCGCGCCGCACCGCCGAGCTGAAACAGCGATTCGCCGGGCGCATCGACCGCTACGCGTTCGCCCAGTGGCTGGTGCACGGTCAGCACGCGGCGTTTTGGGAGCGCTGCCGAAAGATGGGGCTCGCGCTGTACGGAGATCTGCACATCGGCCTTTCGCTCAGGGACCGGTGGAGCCGCCAGGACGCGTTCCTCCCCGGCTACGCGCTGGGAGCGCCGCCCAGCCGCACCAACCCCGAGGGCCAGCCGTGGGGATACCCGGTCGGCGATCCGCAGAAACCCGCCGCGCGGACGCTCGTCACCTCGCGGCTCGAGAAGCTGTTCTCCGAGTTCGACGGCGTGCGCATCGACCACCCGCACGGGCTGGTGTGCCCGTGGGTGTACCGGGTCGACCACCCGGATGCGCTCGAGGCCGTGCAGCGCGGAGCGCGCCTGTTCGAGTCGCCCGATCTGCCCGACCACCCGCTGTTGGCCCGCTATGCCATCGCGCGACCCGAGCAGCTCGACCGCAGCCGCCCGCGGTACGCCGACGACTGGGTGCGCTCGCTCGAACCCCTGCAGATCGATCGCTACGCGGCGCTGTTCGACGAGATCGTCTCCCTGGCGCGCGGCCGGGGCCGATCGGCGGCGGACCTGTTGTGCGAGGTGTTGAGCACGCTCCCGTTCCCGCTGCGAAAGGTGCTCGAGCGGCACTCGCTGGGCCGCTTCCGGGTGACGCAGAAGATCGACCTCGACGACCCGGGCGACGTCTACCGCAGCGAGAACGCCGAGCCGCGCGACTGGATCATGGTGGGCAACCACGACACGCCGCCCATCTGGAGCGTGGCCGAGCGCTGGTGCGAACAGGCCATCGGGGAACGGCACGCATCGTACCTGGCCGAGCGCCTCTACCCTCCCGGTCAGCGCGAGCGCTTCGTCCGGACGGCGTGTCAGAGCCCCGCGCGGCTCGCCCGGGCCAAGCTGGCCGAGCTGTTCTCCAGCCGCGCGCGCAACGTGCTCGTCTTCTTCACCGACCTGCTCGGCATGCGCGAGACGTACAACGCGCCGGGCACGGTCGGGCCCGAGAACTGGACGCTGCGCGTGCCATTCGATTTTCGACGCCGGTACGAAGACCGCCTCCGCGAGGGGGCTGCGTTCGATCTCGCGGCAGCGCTGGCGCAGGCGCTCGACGCGAAGGGCAGGGCTCCCGACCTCGCGCGGGCGCTGCGCGAGCGGAGCCCTGCGGGTCGGCCGCTCACTCGTTCTGGGTGACGCCCTCTCCGTACTCCGGCGCGCCCGGCTCCGGCGGGGGCTTGGGAGCGCGTTCCTCCTCCTCGCGCTTTCTCTGCGCCTCGCGGGTCTCGGGCAGCTCCTCCTCGGCGGCTTCGCGCGGCGAGATCTCCGACTTCTTCTTCTGCGGCTCGGTCATGGCGGCTTCCTGACGGTCGAAGGGGCGAGGCGGGGGCCGCACGGGCCCCCACCCTGCCTGCGCCCGGCTACTGGATCTCCTCCTCGTAGATCTCGAGCTGCTCCTCGACGGTGGGCTCCTCGAAGCCCTCTTCGCCGGCGCCGCCGACGCCCGGCCGGGCCGGGGCCATCATCGGCATCGCGCGCGCGTCGAGGATCTGCCACTCGCCCGCGCGGCGGGTGAGCAGCGCGGTGATGTGCATGCCCTGCTCGCGCATCATCTGCATCTGGCGGCCGCCGCCCATTCCTTCCATCCGGGCGAGCACGTCGACGAACGCCAGGTTTTCGGCCGGCATGCGGATCGCCTCGAGGTCGAGCCTCAAGCGCATGTCGGCGAAGCGCTCGAGGGCGCGCCCGAAGTGCCGCTGCAGCTGATCGTGGCCGCGGATGAGGATGCCTCGCGGGGTGAGATAGGTGGCGTTGGGAGCGAAGCGCTGGACGATCTCGTCCACGTTCTGCTGCTGCCACGCATTCTCGATGTCGTCGACCAGCATCTGGATGTCTTGGACGTCCTGCCGCGAGACCCTGCCCAGCTGCACGAGCTGGCCCGGGCGCAACTTCACCTGCTCTTCGGCCGTCGGCCGGCCGAGCTCCCAGCCGCCCGCCTGTTGAGCGAACGCGGTCGCTGCCGTCAGTACCAGTGCACCACACACTCCCTTGGGCAGTTTCATGGTGTCCTCCCGTCGGAGCGCGATGCTGCGCCCCGTTCACGCCGCGACATTTCGCGGCGCCTTTGAGCGTGGTGACGCGGGAGGGGCACCCGAAGCGAGGGGAACACGCTCGTCCTCCAGTTCGCTCCGGCGCTAACGTGTCCTCGATGCGAACGGGACGGGTGCCTCCCCCGAAAGTCGTGCGGCCGGCCCACGTGACTGGCGAAGCGCCGGCGAAGAAAGCGCCCACCGACGCATTCGGCGGCGCGCCGGCCCAGCCGATTCAGTCCGGCGGCGCGTTCGTCACCTTCACGCAGTCGTTCACCCGAGACGTCGCGAAGGCGCTCGAAGTCCCTCCACCACCTGCCCCGCTTGCTCCGCCCGCAGCGAACGTCCTGCCCGATGGCCATCCGCTGCTGCGCCCCACCTGGCAGCTCGAGGGCCGCGAGGCGCTGCGCGCGCAGCTCGTCGATCAGCTGGTGCAGGCCGGAAGGGTTCGCGGCGAAGGCGAGACCAGGACCGCGTTCGTCCTCGCCGGGCCGATGGGCACGGGCAAGCTGAACGTGCTGGCGCGGCTCCAGGCCGGCGGCGCTCTGCCGAGCGAAGGCGTCGTGCGCGCAGACGCCGACTTCATCCACCCGCTCATCCCCGAGCAGCAGCAGCTGGCCGCGCTCGGAGACGCCCGGGCCAACTCGGTGGTGCACGGCGAGGCCGCGGGCATCGCCATCGAAGCGCTCCGCCGCGCGACCGAAGAGGGGCGCGAGATTCTGTGGAACAGCATGCTGTCGACGGACGAGCGCGTGGCCGAGCTGACGAAGCTTCGCGAGCGCGGCTACCGCACGGTGGTCGTGGCCGTCGTCGCGCCGATCGAAAAGTCCATCGAGCGCGCCGGCGCCAACGGCCGGTACGTGCCGATGCGCGGTCTATTGGAAAGCCACCAGGGCTTCGCGTCGCGCTTCGAGCAGATCCGCCAGGCCGCGGACGCGGTGGTGCTCATCGACTTCGACGAGAAACCCGAAGTCATCGCCGTCTCCTCGAACGGAGTGCTCGAGGTGCACGCCCCGGCGGCGTTCGCGCGGTTTCAGGAGAGCCGGTCCATCGACCCGACCACCGTCCCGCCCGATGCGGTGCAGTCGCCGTGAGGCGCTGAAGCCGGCGCGTCGCTGGAACGTCCGTGCTCCCCGAGATCGCGCGGCCGACGCAGCGGCGCACGTGACATCTCCCGTGCGCACGATCGGCCCCGCGGCCGGGCTTGTGCGCACGCGTTCCCGCACCAGCTTCTCGTGACCTCGCGGTCGGAGTAGGAATGACCATCGCTGATCACCCCCTCCACAGATCCGGACGTGCGGCATTACCGCATCCGGCTCCTG
>FWPU01004921.1_pt1 | contig 30172 bp, 25 predicted proteins | sample 2228361 | NCBI WGS metagenome assembly FWPU01 (sample SAMEA103939777, study PRJEB20133) | metagenome | reverse complement strand
TCTCTATCTACAGGAGGTCTCCTCTCTTTTTTAAATTCCACCGAAAGGGATCACACTACCACTACTACGCACAGGTTTGGGTTTTGTTCCCCATTCGTGCCAAAATAGATGGGTTTGGAGGTATCCTGCCCCACCTGGCTCCATCATAGCCCAGGTCAGGGGACCATGCCGGGCACGCGTCCGCTTCGTACACGATGCCCTGCGGACGCCCAGGATAAAGACACGGACAGCGCAGACAGCAGGGAGATCCATGCACAACCTGGGTGCACCCCATGGCGGCCCGAACCGACTCCACGGGTGGGAGCTGGCCCTCTTGGGTCTGGCGCTCCTCCTCTTTGCCGGGCAGGCACTGCTGGCCTCGCCCCAGAAGTCGGCCGCTTTCGATGAACAATACCATCTCTCCACCGGATACGCATATTTGCGCACCGGGGATTTCCGCCTGGCCACGGACCATCCCCTCCTGATGGGCACCCTGGCCGGGCTGGCCCTGCTGCCCCGGGCAGACGTGGTACTGCCCCTGGAAGACCCTTCGTGGCAGGCGGGGGACTTTTTCATCTTCTCGGACCGCTTCCTGTGGGAGGTCAACGTCGACCCCCAGGGCCTGCTGGTGGCAGCGCGCATGCCCGTGGTGGCGGTGGGTCTTCTGCTGGTGATGGCCCTCTTCCTGTGGGCCCGGGCCCTGGCCGGCGCGTGGGGGGGCTGGCTGGTGCTGGCGTTGGCCGCCTTCGACCCCAACCTGGTGGCCAACAGCCGGATGGTGACCACCGACCTGGGCATCACTGCGTTCCTCTTCCTGGCCGGCTGGCGGCTGTGGGCGTGGCTGGAAAGGCGACGCCGCCGGGACCTGCTGACCACCGGGCTCTGGGCCGGGCTGGCCATGGGCGCCAAGTACAACGGCCTGCTCTTCTGGCCGGTGGCCCTACTGGCGCTTCTGCTCTACCCACCCCGCGACCGGCACGATGCGCCGGCTTCCCGGCTGGCCTCCCTGGCTGCCATGGGCCTGGTGGCGTGGGGGGTGCTATGGGCCCTCTACCACTTTGACTTCGGCCCCATCCCCGGGTTGACCGGCTCCATTCCGGTGCCGGCGGCCTTCTACTGGCAACAGCTCTGGGATACCTACCGGGGCATCGTCGACCCCCGCGAGGTTCACTATCGCTTCCGCCTGGGCCAGACTTCCACACAGGGCTGGGTGGCCTATTTCCCGGTGGCCCTGGCGGTGAAGACCCCCCTGCCCTTGCTGCTCACCGCGGCCGTCGGTTTCTACTGCCTGGCCAGGCGACCCCGCTGGCGCCGGCTGGGGATCCTCTGGCTGCTGCCGGGCGCGTTCATGGCCCTGGGCATGACCGGGGTGCTGACCATCGGCTACCGCCACATCTTGCCGGCCATCCCCTACCTGATGCTCCTGGCCAGCCACAGCGTCCAGTTGCCCCACTTTCACCCGCGGCTGCGCCCCTGGCTGCCCTACCTGGGGGGGCTGATCCTCCTTTGGACGGCGCTGGGCCAGGCACGCATCTACCCCCACCAGGAAGCCTACTTCAACGAGCTGGCCGGCGGCTGGCAAAACTGGAGCCGCATCCTGGTAGACTCCAACCTAGACTGGGGACAAGATCTGCCGGCCCTGCGCCAGGTGATGGATGAGCTGGGCATTGAGACGGTCAACCTGGCCTACTTCGGCAAGGCAGTGCCTGAGGCCTACGGCGTGCAGTACCGGCCCCTGCCGGGCTACCTGCGTTTTGTCCAGGGCGAGGAACTCAACGCCTACAACCCATACACCCCCGCGCCGGGTTGGTACGCCATCAGCGCCACCAGCCTGCGCCTGGGGCTCACCCTGCCGGGCACGGTGGACCTCTACGCCTACTTCCGGAACCTGACGCCAGTGGCCCGGGCCGGCTACTCCATCTACCTCTATCGGGTGAGTTACCCGCCGGAGATGCCCGTGGACCGGGTGGTGCTCACCGGCGATGCCGCCTCGAACCTCCCACCCGCCGCCCTGGGCCTCCAGCCGGGACGGCGGGTGCTGGTCAAATGGCGCCGGTCCGGCGAGGCCACCATCTACCCCCTGGGCGAGGGCTTCCGGCCGCCTGCCGGGCCGGGCTTCCAGCCGGTAAACGCCAATTTCAGCGATGTCTTCACCCTGCTGGGCTACCAGCTGGATCTCCCTGCGGCCCGGCCGGGCGAGGATGTGGCGATGACCCTGGTGTGGCAGGTGGGCAGCCGCCCCATGCCCATGCCCGCGCCCACCCGAGGTGTCCCCCTCTCCAGCTTCGTCCACCTGACCGGCACCGACCCGGCCCAGATCGTGGCCCAGTTCGACGGCTGGCGCACAGCGCTGCGGGGGCTGGAGCCGGAGGACATTATCGCCCATCGTCTGACCCTCCACCTGGGGGACGATATTCCCCCGGGGAGTTACCTGCTGCGGGTGGGCCTGTATTCGCCCCAGTCAGGAGAACGGCTGCGGCTCCCGGAGGATGCCGGAGGCGAGGACCACGTCGTCCTGGGCAGCCTGGAGGTTTTGCCGTGAACCATCAAGTGCCATTTACGACTTTTGCCGGAGAGTCATTGTCAAGCCAGAAGGACGAACGCCGATGAACAAGCGACCTGTACTGTTGGGCGTCTTCGCCCACCCAGACGACGAAAGTTTTGGCCCGGGCGGGACCCTGGCCCGCTATGCGGCCCAAGGGGCGGCCGTCCACGTGATCATTGCCACCGATGGCATCGCCGGCTCCATGGAAGAGGGCCACCGCCTGCGGGATCACGAGACCCTGGCCCAGGTCCGTTCCGCCGAGCTGGCCAACGCGGCCGTGGCCCTGGGGCTGACCAGCATCTGGTCCCTCCCCTACCGAGACAGCGGCATGCGCAACTCGCCGGACAACCAGCACCCGGCCGCCCTGATCCAGCAGCCGGTGGAGAAGCTGGTGGCCGAACTGGCCGACTATTACCGGCGGCTCCAGCCCCAGGTGATCATCACCCACGATCCCTTCGGCGGCTACGGCCACCCCGACCACGTGCGGGTCTGCCAGGCGGCCACCGCGGCGTTCTACGTGACCCGCAGCCGGCCCATGCCTGGGGTCAACGGCAGCGAGTGGCCGGGCCCCCAGAAGCTCTACTACACCGCCTTTGACAAACGGATGCTGAAGATCATGGTGCGCATCATGCCCTTCATGGGCCAGGACCCGGCGGCCGTGGGCCGCAACCGGGACATCAACCTGGTGGAGATCAGCCGCTGGCACACGCCCGTCCACGCCCGCATCGACGTGGGCCCCTATCTGGCCCAGAAGCTGGCTGCCAGCCAGGCCCACGCCAGCCAGTACAGTGGCGGCCCCACCTTCATCCGGGTGTTGCCGCCCTTCCTTCGGCGGCGCTTTCTGGCCATGGACACCTACACCCGGGCCTTCCCCCCGCCCGACGGCCGGGTGGAACGGGATCTGCTGGCCGGGCTGTGAGCCCCACCCGGATCCCGATCTTCGCAATTTGTTTTTAGCCACAGATTCCACGGATTACAACGCATCCGAGGATGCCCACTCCGCACACGGACCACCATCGCGACGCGGCGTCAACATCCTCAGATGCCAACATCACCGGACGCTGCTGTAGGGGCGCTGCTTGCTGCGCCCGCCCACCCCGGACAGGGCGGCGCCCAGGGGCGCGACCGGGAGCACCCGCCTTTGGACGCGCCTCAGGGCCCCTATCCCTACATCCTGCACCGACGATCTTGAACTATATCCATGCTCCCTCGAGGCATTGATGATTGTCCCAAGACCGAGTATGATCAGCCTGTAAATCATCCACCGATCCACACCCACCCTCCCCCGGACACGGCCCGCACCGGTTCTGCCGAAACGGTGACCGGGACGTCCCGGTGGGAAGTGGGCCATCCACCAAAGGAGGAAACCATGAAGATCACCGCTGTGCGTCTCTTCCGGTTGAGCGGACTCTTGGAACACGAGGGCGAATTTTGGGAGGAACGCCTGATTCGCCCCATCGACATTTACCCGGAACACAAGCAGGAAGGCCCCAACTGGCTGGAGCCGGCCGGCGAGGGCCAATATCGCATCACCGCCCACTTCCTGGAGATCGAGACCGATGAGGGGCTGACCGGTATCGGCGGCCCCATGCCGGCTGACCAGGCCTACATCATCGGCACCCAGCTCCAGCCCCTGCTCCTGGGCCACGATCCCCTGGCCATCGAGCGCATCTGGGATCGCATGTACCGCTTCATGGTCCACGGCCGCAAGGGTGTCGCCATGATGGCCATGAGCGTGGTGGACTGCGCACTGTGGGATCTGAAGGGGAAATGGGCCAACGCGCCCGTCTACACCCTACTGGGCGGTCCCACCCGGGAACGCATCCCTGCCTACGCCAGCATGCTGGGCTACTCCCTGGACCCGGAGCTGGTCCACGAGCGGGCCCGGGAAGTGGTGCAACAGGGCTACACCGCGACCAAGTGGTTCTTCCGGGACGGCCCCACCGACGGCGTGGCCGGCATCCAGCGCAACCTGCGCCTGGTACGGACCCTGCGGGAAGCGGTCGGCCCGGACGTGGACATCATGCTGGACTGCTGGATGAGCTGGGACGTGCCCTACACCATCCAGATGGCGGCCCGGCTGGAGGAATACCACCCCCGCTGGATCGAGGAACCGGTCCTGCCGGACAAGATCGCCCAGTATGCCGAGATTCGGCGCAACGTGCGCATCCCCATCTCCGGCGGCGAACACGAGTACACCCGCTGGGGGCTGAAGGCACTCATGGACGCGGGCGCCTGCGACGTGCTACAGCCGGACATCTACTGGGCGGGCGGCATCTCCGAAACCATGAAGATCACCGCCCTGGCCTCCGCCTATGACCTGCCGGTGATCCCCCACGGCCACTCGGTGCCGGCCACCGTCCACCTCATTGCCGCCTGGCCCCAGACCACCTGCCCCCTGCTGGAATATCTGGTGAAGTGGAACGAGATCCACCAGTTTTTCCTGAAGAACCCCATCAAGCCGGTAAACGGCCACGTGACCCTGCCCACCGCCCCCGGCATCGGCATGGAGCTGGACGAGGCGAAGGTGGAAGAACGGATTGAGTTGTCCTATTGAGTCATTCACCCCCTCTCCCCTGCAAAGCTGGGGGAGAGGGGGTGAAATGAATTTGCCAAGGATTGACAAGGGCTCGCGGTTTCTGTTATGATGTCAATGCAATTTGTCGATACGCATCGACAAACTTGTATCGTCCAATTGCTCCCAGATCCAGGATCCCTGGCACAGCGGATACCGCTCGAACGGATCAAATCTCGGGCCTGGCAGGCGTTGCCGTCTACACCACGGTTACCCCAGGCACCGCTTGAACCCATTGCATTTAACCGGATCACGTTCCACGACATCAGGCAACGACAACGGGCCTCCCAGGGCCGGAAGCGAACCCCATGTCCCAATCTGGCAGCCGCCGCGTGACCCAACGGGACGTCGCCAGACGTGCCGGCGTCTCTACCTCCATCGTCTCCTATGTGATCAACCGGGGGCCCCGTTCCGTCTCCCCGGAAACCCGGGCGCGGGTGTTGAAGGCCATCGAGGAGCTAGGCTACCGCCCCAACCGGCACGCCCAGTTCCTGACCCGGGCCAAGGAACAGTCGGACGCCGTGGTCCAGGACTTTGGCATCGTCCTGGGGCGCTCCTCAGCCATGCTGGCGCGCCCCTACTACGGCGAGGTCCTGGCCGGGCTCTACGACGAAGCGGACGCACAGCACATGCGGGTGCGCTTCATCCAGTCCCTGGAACAACTGGCCGACCCCCTCCTCTTCAACGAGCTCATTCACCCGGATGAGATCGCCGGCGTCATCCTCTTCGTGGAGCCGGAGCGGGTGGCGCCGGCCGCGGCCCGGCTCATCGACAAGATGCAGAAGCGCATCGGCAACCTCATCTGCCTGGAGCAACGCTGGGGAGAACTGCCGGCCGTCACCTTTGACCGCATGGGCGCCGCCCGCACCGCCGTCTCCCACCTGCTGGGCCTGGGCCATCGCCGGGTCGGCTTCCTGGGCTACCCCGACGACCGGCTGGACGGCTACCGATTTGCCCTACTGGACCATGATGTGTCCATGGATGAGCGGCTGATTTGTCCCACCTGGGAAGGCAACACGCCGGCCGCGGGGCACCGCCACGTGCGGCCGTTGATGGCGCTGGCCGATCCCCCTACAGCCCTCTTCGCCTGCAGCGATGAGGTGGCCGTAGGCGTCATGAGCGGCCTGCACGAGCTGGGCCTGTCCGTGCCCGAGGACGTAGCCCTGGTCAGCATCGACGATATTCCCCTGGCCCGCTACCTGACCCCCAGCCTGACCACCGTCCACGTACCCAAGGCAGATCTGGGGGCCCACGCGGTGCGCATGCTGCGGGCCCGAGCCCTGAACCCCGATCAGACGCCCGTGTCGGTGGTGTTGCCCACCTCCCTGGTGGTGCGGGCCTCCTGCGGCGCCCGGCCTGCCCAGGAAGTGGCAGCCGAGGATAGGCTTCCTGTCCGGCCGGAGGTGGAGAGCATCTCCTGAGCCTGACCCCCTGGTGCATCACCGCACTTTTCAAACACGGTGAACCTGCAGTTCGTTCCGGAAACCGTTATCGCGATCCCAAACTGTAGCCAAGAAAAGGAGTAAACAATGAAACGCGAAACCAAGAACAGGTTGTCACGACGCCAGTTCCTGCAGGCCAGTTCCGCCCTGGCCCTGGGTGGCCTGTTGGCGGCCTGTCAGCCCTCGGGGGCACCCGCCGGCGGCCAGCAGACGGGTGAAGGGGAAGCCGCCGCACCCCAGGCCGAGACCAACGTGATCACCTACTGGTACGCCTGGGGTAACCTGCCGCCAGCCCTGGACGCCATCGTGGCCACCGAGGAGTGGCAGGAGCACACGGGCGGCGCCGTCCTGGAGCATAAGGGCTCCACCAGCCAGGATGCGCTGCTGACCGCCATCGCAGGCGGCACGCCGCCAGATGCCGGCTCCAACTACGGCTATGTGAACCTCTTCACCCGGGGCGCTACCATCGATGTCAAGGACATGGTGGAGAACAGCACCCTGATCAACAGCGACGATATGCTGGAGGCTGTCTGGAACAGCGCCTTCTGGCAGGGCAGCATGATCGGCATCCCCGGCATCGAGTGCTTCCTCTGGTGGGGGCTGAACATCAACACCAACGCAGCCGAGGAGGCCGGCCTGGACACCGCCACCCTGCCCAAGACCTGGGACGAAGTCTACGCCTGGCACCAGGCCATGACCAAGAAGGACAGCGCCGGCAACCTGCTCCAGTTCGGGCTGGACCCGTACGACGCCATGGCCAACGAGCCGGACTTCGTGGCGGCGTCCTACGGCTTCACCTGGTGGAACGAGGAGACCGGCGAATTCAACCTGGACAACGAGCGCATGGCCGAGGCCCTCAATACCCTGGGCGAGTTCATCCGCTACGTGGGGCCCGACCAGTTCGCCGGCATGCGCCAGGTGGAAGGCCAGGGCACCTGGGGTGCAGCCTACAACGCCGGCGTCCAGAACATGATCATCGAGGGCTACTGGCACCCGGGCGAGACCCAGATCCAGAAGCCGGAGATCGCCCAGTACAACCGGGCCACCTGGGCGCCCGTCCCCGCCGACCGCAAGGATGCCAACATCATGGCCACCGGCCTCCACGCGGTGGTCATCTTCAAGGACGCCAAGAACCCCGAAGGCGCGTTCAAGCTGGGCGAGTTCTTCCAGACGCCCACCGCCCTGGACATCATCTTCGAGCAGGTGGGCTGGATCCACGCCATCAAGTCCTGGATGGCCACCATCGACAAGAACACCTACCCCGGCCTGGACTTCTACATGGACGCCCAGGACCAGGTCACCGAGTGGACCATCGGTCGCCGCTGCCCCATCTACCAGTTCGTGACGACCCAGTACACCGAACTGCGGGAGCAGGTCTACCGGGACCTGATGACCCCCAGCGAGGCGGCTGCGGAGCTCCAGCGCCGCGCCCTGGCCGAGTGGGAAGCCCAGGGATTCACCAGCTAACCCCTGGCGTGGGATGAGCCCGGGTGCAGGACGGAGCGGCTTCTGTCCTGCACCCGGCCGACATGTGTCATCTGGAGGGTACCATGGCAGTCCTCGGCCGCCCACGCGGCATGACCAAGAACGAATGGCGGAACCAGGTCCTCGGCCTCCTCTTTGTGTCACCGTGGCTGATCGGGTTCCTGTTGTTTTCCTTCTTCCCCCTGATTGCGTCGGTCTACTACAGCCTGACCAACTACGATTTCATCCGGGAGCCCCAGTTCATTGGCCTGAAGAACTACGTGCGGCTCTTCACGGTGGACCCGGATTTCTGGACGGTGATGTACAACACCATCTACTACGTGGGCATCGGCGTGCCCCTGGGCGTGGCCACCGCCTTCGTCATCGCCAACCTGCTCAACAGCGACGTCTGGGGGCGGACGGTCTTTCGCTCCATCATCTACGTGCCGTCCATCGTGCCGGCCGTCTGCACCGCGGTGGTGTGGCTCTTCATCTTCAACGTCCAGTACGGGGTGATCAACGGTGTGCTCAAGTACTTCGAGCTCCCCACCATCCCCTTCCTCTCCAACCCATCCCTGGCCAAACCATCCCTGATCCTGATCTACATCTGGGCCCAAGGGGCGGCAGTGGTGATCTTCCTGGCCGCGCTGCAGGACGTACCCAAGGCCCTGTACGAGGCAGCCACGGTGGACGGCGCGTCCACGTGGGACAAGTTCTGGCATGTGACCGTGCCCCTGTGTACGCCGGTGATCCTCTTCAACTTCATCATGGGGATCATCAGCGCCTTCCAGGACTTCACCCTGCCCTTTGTGTTGACCGGCGGCGGCCCCATGAAGTCCACCGAGTTCTACGTGGTGAACCTGTACCGCAACGCGTTCGTCCAGTTTAGCCTGGGGAAGGCGTCGGCCATGGCCTGGATCCTCTTCCTGATCATCCTCGTCTTCTCCGTGCTGTTGTTCCGCTCTTCAGCACGCTGGGTCTACTACGGGGGCGAAAAATGACCACTGTCAGCCAACCTGTTCAGAGGCCGCGCCAGGGTCAACTGGCGCAACGGGTGCGCTCCACCTCCACCATGGCCCTGGTGGGCAAGATCACCCTGTTCGTGGTCCTGCTCATCCTGAGCATCACCTGGATCTTTCCCCTCTTCTGGATGGTGAGCTCGGCCTTGAAGGACGATCCCCAGGTCTACACCGTGCCGCCGGTACTGATTCCCAACCCGGCCTACTGGCGCAACTTCATCGACGCCTGGTATCGGCTGGACTTCAACACCGCGGCCATCAACTCGGTCTTCCGCTATGCCTTGCCGGTCACCCTGCTCACCGTGGTCTCCTCGGTGATCGTGGCCTATGGCTTTGCCAAGATCCGCTGGCGGGGGCGGGAGGCCCTCTTCTGGGTGTGCATCGCCACCATGATGTTGCCCTGGCAGGTGACCATGGTGCCCCTCTTCATCATCTTCAAGCACCTGGGCTGGATCAACACCTACCTGCCTTTCGTAGTGCCGGCCTTCTTTGGCCACCCGTATTTCATCTTCCTCCTGCGCCAGTTCTTCCGCACCATCCCGGAAGAGCTCTCGGAGGCGGCCCGCATCGAGGGAGCCAGCGAGCTGGGCATCCTCTTCCGCATCCTGGTACCCCTCTCCAAGCCGGCCCTGGCCGTGGTGATCCTCTTCCGCTTCCTGTGGGCGTGGAATGACTACCTGGGCCCCCTGATCTACATCAACCAGGAGAACATGCAGCCCCTGGCGCTGATGATCTACCGGCTGCGCACCATCGCCCTGAGCATGGGTAACACGGCCATGGCCTACCCCCACCTGATGGCTGTCAGCACCATCGTGGCCCTGCCGGTCATCCTGGCCTTTGTCTTTGCCCAACGCACCTTCATCGAGGGGATTTCCACCACCGGGCTCAAGGGCTAGCCGCCTGCCGGGCCGTGTCGTCGCAGGGGAACCCAGAAAGGGGTGTGCGACCATGGGCCTCCGCCCGTCCGACCCAACTCGACGCCTAGTAAATCCCGGCAGAAATTCGCCGATAGTTTCCACCAGAGGTAGTGCGCCCAGAGGGCACCCGGAATTTCTGCCGTGGTATTTACGCCAGACTACACTAACCTTCCTGGGTGTGTTGTTGCTCTTCACCCTGTTCTGGCTCCGGCCAGGGGACGGGGGAAGCCCGGTCGCCGCGCAAGTGAACGGCCCCACCGTCCCGGCCATTGTGGCCCGGCGCCCCTTGTCCCCAACTGGCGCCTGTGCCGGAGCCTTTGTGGCCCATCCCCTGGACTTTGCCACGGGCACCCGCCTGCGGGAGATCACCACCTACATCAGCAACGGCGCCGGCGTCGCCGTGAATGACCTGGACAACGACGGCGACCTGGACCTGGTCTTTGCCAGCGTGGACGGCCCTGGCGCCATCCTCTGGAACCAGGGTGGCCTGCGCTTTGAACCAGAACTCCTGGACGACCGCTACAGCCGGGGCGTGGCCGCGGTGGATGTGGACGGCGACGGTCGACGGGACCTGGTCTTCACCCACCGGGGCCTGGCCGGGATCTCCTTCTGGCGCAACCTGGGTCCCCACAAGGGCCGCCCCCACTTCGTGCCCGGCACCCTGCCCGGCGTGGACGTCTACGCCTACGCCATGGCCTGGGGCGACCTGGACCAGGACGGGGATCTGGACCTGGTCACCGGCTCCTACGGCGTGGAGCTCATCCAGCACGGCATCCCAGAGCCGGCCGCGGATCCCCGGGCCGGCGTCTTCCTCCACATGCAGGAAGACGGCACCTTCGTATCCAGGCGGCTGTCGGCCCAGGCCGAGGCCCTTTCCATCGGCATCCTGGACCTGGAACAGGACGGCCAGCCGGAGATCTGGGTGGCCAACGACTTCGCCGTGCGGGACGTAATCTGGCGGCTGGTGGACGACACCTGGGTCCCCACGGAGCCCCTGGACCAGACCTCCCACAGCACCATGAGCCTGGACTGGAGCGTGCTGGTGCCGGACGGGGAGCTGGCCCTCTTCAGCACTGACATGAACCCCTACGACATCTCACCGGAAACCCTGGCCCGCTGGCTGCCGGTCTTCCAGGAGATGGACGAGCACCGGGAGCGGGGCGACCCCCAGATCATGGCCAACGTGCTGGCCGTGCCCACCTGGCGGGGGTGGCAAAACCAGGCCACCCGCCGGGGGGTGGACGCCTCCGGCTGGAGCTGGGCCGGCCGCCTGGGCGACCTGGACGGCGACGGCGCGCTGGACATCTACGTCGTCAACGGCATGATCGCGGCGGACATGTTCCCCTTTCTGCCCAACGGCGAACTGGTGGAGGAGAACCAGGCCTATCGAAACCGAGGCAACGGCATCTTCGACTCCATGCCGTCCTGGGGCCTGGGGTCCACCGCCAGCGGCCGAGGCATGGTCATGGCCGACCTGGACGGCGACGGCGACCTGGACATCGTGGTGAACAACCTGCGCAGCCGGGCCCAGATCTTCGAAAACCGCCTGTGCGGCGGCCAGTACCTGCAGGTGGCCTTGGGCTGGCCCCAGAGCCGCAATCCAGACGCCATCGGCGCCCAGCTCTGGCTCCAGACGGAGCGCGGCGTCCAGTGGCGGGATGTGCGAGCTTCGGGCGGCTATCTGTCCGGCGATCCCCCCGTGGCCCACTTCGGCTTCCCGCCGGGCACCCGCCTGGAGCGCCTGAAGATCCGCTGGCCCGACGGCGCCTGGTCCCAGGTGGAATCGCCGCCGGCACAGACGTGGATGCTGATCACTCGCGAGGAGGTAGTCCCATGAACCAAAGTGTCCCCATGCAGCGCCCCAGGGCCTGGCCGCTGGCCGGGCCGGAGAGCTGGCCTCTCTGGCGACTGCTCCATCCCCGGGAGCTGACTTCGGCCATCCTCCTCTCCCTGGCCGTGGGCCTGGGCCTGAGCCTGGCTGTGACCTGGCTCTGGGCGGCGCCCCTGTGGACGGCCACCCTGGTGGTGCTCCTGGCGCTGTTGCCCGTGGGCATCCGCAAGTGGCGGCAGGATCTGCACGCCTACGGCGAAACGGTCATGTGGCTCAGCGTGCTGTTGACCGTGCAGGGGGTGCACACCGTGGAGCACCTGGCCCAGTGGATCCAGTATCACGTGCTGCTGTGGCCCAGCCGGGAGGCCAACGGTCTCCTCTCGCCGGCCAACGCCGAGTGGGTCCACTTCACCTGGAATTGGCTGGTGCTGTTGGTGGTGGTGACCCTGCTGATAGGAGGAATCCGCAACCCGTGGGTGTGGCTGTTGCTGGCCGTAGCCTTTGCCCACGCGGTGGAGCACACCTACACCTTCATCCGTTACCAACTCATCCTGGGAGAGCTGCGGGGCCTGGGCGTGGCGAATGTCTCGGCCCAGGGGCTCCCCGGGATTCTAGGGCGGGATGGCCTGCTGGCCCGGAGTGAATGGGCCCGGGGGACATTCCTCTGCTCCCTGCCCGGGCTGACCACAGCCACCCGGCTGGACCTTCACTTCTGGTGGAATGCCCTGGAGATTGGGCTGCTGGCCGTGGGCGGCCACGTCTTCCTGCGGCGTTTGCCCGCCTTCTCCGCGCCAACAGAAGCGCCCGCCGATCCATCGGAGCCCCATACCGAGGGAAGGAGACCGTCATGACCGAAACCGTCCTCCACGAACAGGAACAGCTTCGCCTGGCTGAACAGGTGCGCCAGGCCTGCATCCAGGTCGCGCTGGAAAGCTACGAGATGGCCACCCTGAGCGGCCTCTGCCACGAGGGCGCATGGGAAATGGCCGTGGACGCCATGCGCAGCTTGAACCTCCACCACATCCTTCAGCTTGGCAGGGCCGACCAGAACTCCAGGCAGTGACCTTCTGGATCCCACAGGTAAAAGACCCGCGCGCCCCAGGCATGATCCCGGACCGGCTCAGGTGCCAGTCCGGCCGCCGTCAGCCGACGCCAGGTTTCGTCGGCATCGGCCACCTGCATGGCCAACGTAATCCCCTGGCCAGCTGCACTCTGGATCGTGGCTCGCCGTTCGTCGGCCACGCTGAGCCGCGCGCCCTCGCTGATCTGAAATTCCACAAACCAGTCCGTCTCGAAGGTCACCGGCAGGGCCAGGCGCTGCCGGTAGAAATTGACAGTTTCCCGCCAATTTCGACAATAGAGAATGGTATTGGCAGTCATCACACGCATGGTCGGTCCTGTCACTATCCTTGTACTTTAGTTTTAGCCACAGATTACACGGATAGAACCGGATAAAAATCTGTGTTCATCCGGGCAATCTGTGGTTCTGGCAATGGAATCAAGGAAGGCATCATGGAAGCGGATCTCGTCCTGCTCAACGGCCGCATCTACACCCTGGACCCGCAGCACCCCACGGCCCAGGCCCTGGCCATCGCCGGCAACCGCATCGTCGCCCTGGGCGACAATCGCCAGATGCAACAGCTCCTGGCTGCCGGTGGCCAACAGGTGGACCTGGCCGACCACACGGTGGTGCCGGGCTTCATCGACGCCCACATCCATTTTCTCGCCTACGGCCTCAGCCTGCAAGAAATCGACCTGGCCGGGGTCGCCAGCCTGGCTGAAGCCCTGGACCGGGTGGCCGCCGGGGCCCGCACGACACCCCCCGGCCGGTGGCTGACCGGCCGGGGATGGGACCAGTCCCTCTGGGGAGATGGGGCCTTTCCCACCCGCCAGGAGCTGGATGAGGTGGCGCCGGATCATCCCGTCTACCTGCGTCGCAAATGCGGCCATGCCGCCTGGGCCAACAGTCGGGCCCTGGCCCTGGCCGGTATCACCGAAGCCACGCCGGATCCGCCCGGCGGCACCATCCAGCGGGATGAGGCCGGAGCGCCCACCGGCATCCTGAAGGAGCGGGCCATGGACCTGGTGGAGCGGCTGCAGCAGCGGCCGACGCCCGACCAGGCCCGTGAAGCGGTGCGCCTGGCCATGGCCGCAGTCCACCGGCTGGGCATCGTGGGCATCCACAACATGGAGGGTGCGGACGCGCTGCGGGCATTCCAGGCCCTACGGGCAGCGGGCGAGCTGAAGCTCCGGGTGCTGCAACAGATCCCCGAAGGGGACCTGGACGCCGCCATCCAGTTGGGCATCCAGACTGGCTTCGGCGACGACTTTCTCCGCTTCGGTGGCGTGAAAATTTTCGCCGACGGCGCCCTGGGCGCCCGCACGGCCCTGATGATGGCGCCCTACGAGGGCGAGTCGGATAACTACGGCATCGCCCTGGCCGAACCGGAACACCTGAAGCAGCAGGTGGAGAAGGCCGCGCGGGCCGGCCTGGCCGTCTACATCCACGCCATCGGCGACCAGGCCAACCGCAACGTCCTGGACGCCATCGAGGCGGTGTGGAGGCATCCCGCAAACGGCAGCATGGGACCCCACCTGCGCCACCGCATCGAACACGCCCAGGTGCTCCACCCGGACGACGTTTCCCGCTTTGCGGCCCTGGGCGTCATCGCCTCCATGCAGCCCATCCACTGCACCCAGGACATGGTGCTGGCCGACCGCCACTGGGGCGCCCGGGCCCGGCTGGCCTATGCCTGGAGCAGCCTGTTGAGCAGCGGCGCGGTCCTGGCCTTCGGCTCGGACGCGCCCGTGGAGACGCCCGATGTGCTCCAGGGGCTCTACGCCGCGGTCACCCGGCGCCGACCAGACGGCTACCCCGGGCCCGCGGGCTGGTACCCAGAAGAGAGCCTGAGCATCCAGGAGGCCGTCTACGCCTACACAGCCGGCGCGGCCTACGCGGGCGGCGACGAAAACCGGCGGGGCACCCTGAGCCCCGGCAAGCTGGCCGACCTGACCGTGCTCTCCCAGGACATTTTCCAGGTGGAGCCCGAGGCCCTGTTGGAGACCCGGGTGGTGGCCACCCTGGTGGACGGCGAGTGGGTCTACACCTCGTGAGCAGGCGTTCAAAGGGATCTGCCCGGCACACATAATCCCATTGAGGTGAACAAAGGAGCAACCATGAAGAAGAGCTATCTGGTACGGGCCCTCTCCAAAGAGCCAGCGCTGCGGGGACTGGCCTGCGTCACCACGGGTCTGGTGGACGAGGCCCAACATCTCCACGGGACGAGTCCGGTGGCCACGGCAGCCCTGGGCCATGGACTCACCGCCGCAGCCCTGTTGGGCGCACTGCTCAAGGTCCAGCAACGGGTGGCCCTGAAGGTGGAAGGGGATGGCCCGCTGCAGAAAATGGTGGTGGAATCGGACAGCTATGGCCATATCCGGGGCTACGTGGCCGTACCCGATGTGGAGCTGCCCCCGCCCTTCGACGGCGCGGCCGTGGTCCAGGCCTTGGGCCGGCAGGGCGTCCTGACTGTGGTCAAGGACCTTCAGCTCAAGCACCTCTACGAAGGTGTGGTGCCCCTACAGGGCGGGGAGCTGGACCAGGAATTGGTCCATTACTTCGCCCAATCGGAGCAGATCCCCTCGTTGGTGGAAATCGGCGTGCGGGTGGACGAGGCCGGCGAGGTGGTCGCCGCGGGCGGACTCCTCATCCAGCCCATGCCTGAACAGGATCCCGCCGTCCTGGAGACGGTGGCCGACCGGCTGGAGGATCTGCCCCCGGTGGAAGATTGCCTGGCCGCGGGCGACACGCCGGAGTCCCTGCTGGCCACCCTCTTTGGCCCCATCGAGTACGAGATCCTGGAGGCTCGGGACCTGGAGTACCGGTGCACCTGTAGCTGGGAACGGTCCCGGAAGGCGCTGCTGGCCCTGGGGCGGGAGGAACTCAAGGGCCTGATGGAGGAGGGACAGGCGGTCATCGACTGCCATTTCTGCCATCAGCAGTACGTCTTCGGGCCGGAAGAGCTGGAGACCATCCTGGAAGAACTGGAAGCGCAGTAAATCCCGGCAGACCACAGGAGCCGGAGGGCTCCCATGGAGATAACCCCATGCTGACACCGGAAGAACGCCGCGACCTCATAAACCAGATCCGCCGGCTGCCCGAGCAACTGGAGAACCTGCTCGCGGAGGCGCCCGCCGAAGCCCTGTACGCCCATCCCCTGCCCGGCGAGTGGAGCGTGGCCCAGAACATCCATCACCTGGCCGATGCCCACATGAACAGCTTCATCCGGCTCAAACTCATCCTGACGGAAGATGAGCCCACCTTGAAACCCTTCGACCAGGAACGCTGGGCCCAGACGGCCGACGCCCAGGCCGCGGCGGTGGCCGATTCCCTGTGCCTTCTCCACGGCATCCATCGCCGCTGGGTCACCCTGCTGGAAAGCCTGGACGAGGCCCAGTGGCAGCGCCGGGGGCTGCACCCCGAGGTGGGCTACCTCACGCCGGAGGACCTGCTGCGCAGCTACGCGGCCCACGGCCAGGCCCACCTGGACCAGATCGCCCGGCTCCTGGCCGCCGGCGGACAGTCCGGATAGGATGGAGGTAAACCAGAAGGATGAGGGATCATCCACCGGAAGCTGCCGGACAACCGGGTCGCCATCTGGCCATCCGGGTCATCAGCGTGCTCTTGATGCTCCAGGCCCTGGGCCTGCTGGGGCTTGGGCTGTACCAGGGCGCGCAGATTGAAGTCCCCCAGGCCGAGGGAAGCCCCTTCTTCTCCTTTCCCCTGCTGGAGCTGTTCCTGCTGAGCGGGCTGTTCGTGGCCGTGGGTCTCTTCGCGGCCCTCAACGCCATCAGCTTCTATCGGCTGCAGCGGGGAGCCTGGCTGCGGGCCATGATCGTGCAGGGGGTGCTGCTCCTGGTCTGCCTGGGCCTCTACGTCGGCGGCCGTCGGGCCTCGGACATCTACGCCATCATGCTCTACTGCATCATCATGGTGCTGTACATGAACAGCGAAGAGATCCGCCTGGCCTTCTACCGACGGGACCCCATGGGAACCTACCGTGAACCGTAATGTAAATCGAGAGCTGGCCCTGGCGCTCCTGCGCCGCTACGAGCCCATCCTTCGCTTTACCCGTGGAGAGCGCTTCTTCCCCATGGACGTGGAGCCCTACGTCCGGGCATGCAGCCTGTGGGTGCAGCGGCCCGGCGAGGATCCCTTCTGCCTGGTGGAGCGGGGCCGGTTGGACCTGGAGCGCCTGAGCCAGCCCCACCCGGCCGAGTTTGGCACGGTCCACTACCTGAAGTTCACCGATCCCCTTTCGGTGGCCCAACTGGCCGCCTACACCTGGCAGCAGAGCATCCATGGCCGGGGCGAGGAGGAGTTTCGACCTGGGCCGGGTCGCCTGGCCCGGGTGGGTTACTTCCCGCGGCTCATCGACGCCTTCTTCACCCTGGGGCTGCTGGCCCGGGGCCGGGTACCGGGGGATGCAGCCGCCGCAGCCGCCCAGGCCTATCGCCAAATCCTGGCCCAGGATGAGGGGTACCGCTACCATGGCCGGGTCATCGAACAGGATGGCTGGGTGGTCCTCCAGTACTGGTTCTTTTACGCCTTCAACAACTGGCGGTCGGCCTTCTTCGGGGCCAACGACCATGAAGGCGATTGGGAAATGATCAACATCTACCTCTACCAGGCCCGGCCTCCAGAGGCGGGGGAAACCCTGGCCCAGGCTGCCGAGCGCTACCGTCCCGAGTGGGTGGCCTATGCCACCCACGACTACCAGGGGGATGACCTGCGCCGCCGTTGGTACTATCCAGAGCTGGAGAAGGTGGGTGGCCATCCCGTGGTCTACGTCAGTGCCGGCTCCCATGCCAGCTACTACAGCCGGGGCGAATACCTGACGGAAATCGAGCTGCCCTTTCTGGCGCCCCTGGCCCGGGTCAGCAACCACCTGCGCCACGTGTGGCATGAATGGCTGCGCCAGTACCGCCCGGAAGAGGAGGCAGAAACGCCGCCTCCCGAGGGCAACATCTTCCGCATCCCCTTTGTGGACTATGCCCGGGGCAATGGCATCTCCATCGGGCCGGGGGAAAGCCGGGAGTGGGAGCCCCCCCACCTGTTGACGCCGCCGCCCGCCTGGGTGACCAATTATCGGGGCCTGTGGGGCCTCTACACCCGGGATCCCTTCGCCGGGGAGGATGCACCGGCCGGCCCCATGTACAACCGGGACGGAAGTGTCCGCCGAGCCTGGTACGATCCGGTGGGGTGGGCCGGCCTGGACAAGGTGGCGCCTCCCCGACAGCAGATTGAACTGGCCGTCCAGCGTCAGGATTCCCTGCGCGTCCACCAGGTGGTCCTTCAAGAGGAGATCGAGCACCGGAGTTGGGAGCTCCATCAGTTGGGCATGGAGGCGGCCGCCATGCGGACCCAGCCCCACCTGCACCGGCTCTACCAGGAACACCAGCGCCGGATCGCCGAGCTCTCTGCAGAGCTGGATCAGCTGCGAGCCCAGGCTGCCCAGGAGCGGGCGCTGCTGGCCGCGCTGGAACAGCACGAAGCCCGGCTACGGGCCGGTGACCGGGGGCCGGCCCGGGAGCATATCCGCCGGGCCCACCGGCCTGCCAGCGAACAGCGCCTGCGCCTGAGCCGATTGGCCGAAATTTGGGCGGCCGTCAGCATCAGCGTCACCATGGTGGGATTCGTGGCCCTGGTCTACCTGGCCCGGCACTACCTGGTCTTCGGCCTGACCACCATCATCGCCCTGTTCACCTTCATCGAGGCCGGGTTCCGGGGTCGCCTGTTGCGCCTGGTGGTCAGCCTGACCATCGGGCTGGCCGTGGTCGCCTCCCTGGTCCTGCTCTACGAGTTTTTCTGGCAGGTCATGACCCTGACGGTCCTGGCAATCGGCCTGTATATCATGTGGGAAAACCTGCGGGAACTACGTCAATAGGGCGGACCTCCGTGTCCGTCCGATGGTGCCACGTTCCAGGCGGGTGAAGGGACGCCAGCACCCCGGTGGATCCGGCCCCGTCTGGCGAGCCGGAGACCCACCCTACACGTGGAAGGAGAGTCAAAATCAAAAAGGAGAAGATGCCCATGCAAGCGATGGTCCTCCACCAGACGCGCCCCATCGAGGAAAACCCCCTGCAGGCGGAAGAGGTCCCCACGCCGGAGCCAGGGCCCGGCCAAATTCGCCTCCGCCTCCGGGTGTGTGGCGTCTGTCACACGGATCTCCACACCGTCGAGGGAGACCTGGAGCTGCCTCGCACGCCCCTCATCCCGGGCCACCAACTGGTGGGGGTGGTGGACCGGCTGGGCGAAGGCGTCACCCGGTTTGCCGTGGGCGACCGGGTGGGGGTGGCGTGGCTCAACTGGAGCTGTGGCGAGTGTGAGTTCTGCCGCCAGGGCCTGGAGAACCTGTGCCAGCGGGCCCGGTTCACCGGGCTCCAGGCCGATGGTGGCTACGCGCAGTACGCCGTGGTGGACCAGGGCTTCGCCTACCCCATCCCGGACCGCTTCGCCGACGCGGAGGCGGCCCCCCTGCTCTGCGCCGGCATTGTGGGCTACCGGGCCCTGCGCCTGAGCCAGATCCGGCCGGGCGAACGGTTGGGGCTCTACGGCTTCGGGGCCAGCGCCCACCTGGTGATCCAGGTGGCCCGCCACTGGGACTGCCAGGTCTACGTCTTCACCCGTTCCCAGGAGCACCGGGAGCTGGCCCGGCAGCTGGGGGCCGCCTGGGCCGGTCGGGCCGAAGAGCAGCCCCCCGCGCCCTGCCACAGCAGCATCATCTTTGCACCGGCGGGCCACATCGTCCCCCTGGCCCTGCAACACCTGCGGCCCGGCGGTACCGTGGCCATCAACGCCATCCACATGAGCCCCATCCCCCAGATGGACTACCGGCTGATCTACGGCGAGCGCACCCTGCGCAGCGTCACCAACTTCACCCGGCAGGACGCTACGGACTTCCTGCAGCTGGCCGCGTCCATCGCCATCCACGTCCAGGCAGAAACCTTTCCGCTACACGAAGCTAACCACGCCCTGCAGCGCCTCAAAGCCAGCCAGATCCGGGGAGCTGCAGTCTTGACCATTCCATGAAGTAGCTCCGCTGGAAAAAGGGGAGTAACTACACCCCCTTGACCCCAGCCCCTCTCCACCCGCAAAGTGGGTGGAGAGGGGAGAAGAATCGTTCGTTTATGCGGAGTGCTGCGCCGCATAAACGCCATTGCGAAATCTGTGGTTTCTACATTGGAGCCATGAGGTCCATGGGAGACGGCCCGCTTTTCCATGCACGTGCGGGCCGTCTTCCCGAGGGTTCAAAGGGGGTGAGAGGAGGATGTGAAGAGGATTGGTTGCACGTTGCGAGTGTTGATTTTTGCTCCCCAGGTATTCCTCGCAAGCATCCATAGCGTACCGGGCAGAGGTTAACGGCATGGTAACGCCCGGTTAACGTTTCGCCCTCCTGTCCGCCATCACGTCCGATAGTCCCCGTTGATGCTCACATATTCGTGACTGAGGTCGGTGGTCCAGACGGTCGCCCGCCCCTGGCCCAGGCCCAGCTCTACCCGCACGTCGATCTCCGGCTGGGCAAAGCGCTCAGCCGCATCGGCCTCGGCATAGGGCAGGGGCGTCCCCGCCTCCACCAGCTGCAGCTCCGGCAGATGCTGCCCCGGCGCCGGCCCCCCGCTGACGAAGAGGGAACACTTCTCCGGCTCCACCTGGATGCCGGCTCGCCCTACCGCAGCCAGGATACGCCCCCAGTTGGCATCGTTGCCGAAGAAGGCGGTCTTCACCAGGGGGCTGGTGGCGATGGTGTTGGCCGCCTGGTGGGCCTCCTGGTCGCTGACTGCGCCGTTGACCTGGATGGTCACGAACTTGGTGGCGCCCTCGCCGTCCCGGACAATGGCCTGGGCCAACTCAGTGCACAGCGCGGTCAGGGTCTCCACAAAGTCCCCATAGGCCGGCTCGTCCGGGCCCTGAATCTCTGGATGGCCGGCCAGCCCGTTGGCCAGCAGGAGCACCGTGTCATTGGTGCTGGTGTCGCCGTCGATGCTGATCCGGTTGAAACTGCGGTTGACCGCGGCATGCAGGGCCTGCTGAAGCAGGGGCTGGGCCATGTGCACATCGGTGGCCAGGGTGCTCAGCATGGTGGCCATGTTGGGATGGATCATGCCGGCCCCCTTGGCAATACCGGTCAGGCGCACCGTCTCCCCGCCGATCTGGACCGAGCGGGTGGCCAGCTTGGGCCGGGTGTCGGTGGTCATAATGGCTCGGGCGGCATCGGGCCACCCCTCCGGCCGGAGCTGCTGCACTACGGCCGGGATGCCGTCCAGCAGCCGGTCCATGGGCAGCTGCACGCCGATGACCCCGGTGCTCATCACGAAGACCGTCTGATCGCCCGCGCCCAGGGCCCGTTCCACGGCCTCGGCTGTGCGGCGGGCGTTGGCCGCCCCTTCCACGCCCGTGCAGGCGTTGGCACAGCCGCTGTTGATGACGACGCCGTGGACGGCCGTGGGGTTAAAGGCCAGCAGTTGTCGGTCATACTGGACGGGCGCAGCGGGAAAGCGGTTGAGGGTGAAGACCGCGGCGGCCCGGCAGGGAACCCGGCTGGCAATCAGGGCCAGGTCCAGGGCGCCGTTCTTCTTGATGCCGGCTGCCACGCCGGCTGCGTCAAATCCAGGAACAACAAACTCGGATGCTTGCATGGGATCCACCTTTTCCTGTGGTCGATTAATGATGGGATGATGGGCGCCTGTCTTCCGGGACAGAGGCCACGAAACAGCCGAAGCCGCCCGTCTGCAGGGTGCACGCCACCGGGGCAAAACCGTGTTGCCGCAACAAGGCCAGGTGCCGTCGGACAGAGAGGCGGCCGGGGTTCTTGGGATCGGGAGGAGAAGTGGCCAGCAGATCGGCGTTGATAAAGAGGCCGCCGGGCGCCAGGATGCGCCGGACCAGGCCGTAGATGCGGTCCACGCAGCGTTCATCGCCCAAATCGTGGAGGGATTGCATGGAGACTACCCCATGCACCATCGGGGGGAGGTGGGCCAGCCACCCATCCTGGTTCAGGTCTGCCTGGATCAGGCGAAACCGGCCCCGGTGGGGAGCCAGCCGCGCCCGGGCAAAGGCCAGGGCGGGCCCGGAGATGTCGAAGCCGGTGAGGAAGAGGTGGGAATGGTCGGCCAACAGCCGCGCGGCCAGTCGCCCGGGTCCAATACACAGCTCCACCACCTGAAGGAGGGGAGGCGGCGAAACGTGTGAAAAAAAACGAGAAGAGAGGTCGGCCAACTGTCCGCTGATATGGCTGGCCACGGCTTCCCGTTCCGGCCAGCGTTCATCCAGCCCTTGGGCGTATTCGGCCACTTCCTCCAGGCTCTGGAATTGACGATAGGGCATGGCGGTCTACTCCATGGCGCCAGGAAGGATGAATGCCGGGCGCATTACCAGGGGCCGGCATAGGTGACTGGACAGTCCGGTGCCACCACGCCGATGAATTGCCAGTGAAGCTGGGTCAACTGGCGGATGTGCAGGAAATCGTGGGCCAGCCACGAGGCCAACAGGGTGCCGGCCGTGACGGCGCCGGCCCTGGGGTGGGTGTGGGTGGCCGACCAGTTGGGCGCCTGGAGGCTGCGGAGCCAGGCGATGGAGCGACGCCGCTCGGCCAGGAAGTTGTCCAGGGAAGGCTGCAGCTCCCGGCTGTTGTAGCTGCGGGCCACCACCCAACCCTCGGGATCGATGGGGGGCCACGGTTGGCCAGGCCTGTGCAGGGTGTAATCCAACCGGGTGCGGAAGTCCTCCCGCTCCTCGTCGTAGAGGTGGTTGATCACCTCCAGGATGGACCACTCCGTCGGCGACGGCTTCCAGCGGGCCTGATCCTCCCCCACACTCCGGGCCAGACTTTCCACAGTGGCTGCGTTATCCGCCATCCGCTCCAATAGATAGTCCAGATACATCCTTACCTCCTTGGGCCGCGGTCGCTGCCCGCCTGCAGTGCGTGCATTTTGAGATCAAGGGCCATCGGGCGGGGCAAGCCCCGCCCCTACGGGAATGGCGCCTCGTCGTAGGCGCAGCTCGTAGCTGTGCATCGTCCCCACCCCTTCATCCGTCTGGGGCCCGGCACCAGCGGGCGGCTGGGAGCCGCCCCTACGGCAAACCGGTCCCCTTTCGCGATTGGCGTCAGCGGGCGGGCACGGGGGCCCGCCCCTACGGGACCCGGCCCAGGAGATAGCGATGATGGGCCCAGATGGCCTTGGCCTGCCAGGGGAGGGGCGCCTGGTCCAGCCAGGCATAGCGCATCACCTGCTCCCGCAGGTCGGGCTCCTGGCCCAGGTAGTAGGCCATGGTGCTCCAGTGCCAGCTTTCGCCAGAGAACCGGGCCTCCAGCCGGGGGCTGTGGATACCCAGGCGCCGGAGCACTTCCCGGGCCGGCATGACCGTGTCCGGCCAGGGAGGGACATCCAACACGCCCTCCTCGATAATCTCCAGGCCGGCATCCTCCAGGATGCGCCGGATACGCCCCATGTCGGTCCAGCCTTCGTCGTGGACGGCGAAAAATTCCCGGTCCAGGATCCACTTGCGCATCCAGTAGCCCACCTGCAGCCGGTTGGGCATGGCCACAAAGACCAGCTTCCGGCTGGTGCGCACCAGCTCCCGCAAAAGCCCGGCCGGGTCCGCGATGTGCCAGAGGGCCGCCCATTCCCAGGTCAGGTCAAAGGAACGGTCGGCAAAGGGCAGCCGGTTCCAGCTATTGGACGGCACCAGGACGAAGTCGGCGGGCAGGCCCAATTCCTCCGTCCAGATGCGGCGGACGCCGGCCAGCCGCTCCGGCTGATCGTCCACCAGGGTCACAGGGACCCCATGTTGGGCAAAGATGACGCCGTTGATGCCGCTGACGCCGGCCATGCCGTAGAGGGGCGCCTCCAACACCGAGCCGATCTGATGGCGACGGCGCAGGGAGTCAAGGAAATCGTTGAGGACAAAACGCTCGTAGACCAGACCCAGGCCTTCGTTGTAGTCGGTCAAATACTTCCGCCAGGAATCTGTTGGTTTCATGAAAAGATCAACACCAATCGCAATGGATGATTGACTCCTCTGCAAAAAGGGCATTTTTGAACGCAAAGGCGCAAAGAAACGCAGGAGAGAGTAACCCGAATCAGCGTTCATCTGCGTGGGTCAGCGTCCTCATTTGACCTTTGTGCAGTAGAGCCATGATTAAGTCGTTGACGATGAAGCCTGGTCCACAGGCCGGACCAGCAGGCGATATCCCCGCCGGCCCACCACCTGGACCGGCTCCCCCGCCTCTACATTGCCTTCCAGCAGCTCGGCATTCCACCATTCGCCGGCCACAAAGATCGCGCCGGGTTCCCCTGGGCGCAGGGCCTGCTTGGCCGTGGCGATCTGGCCGATGAGGGCATCGCCGCCGGTGAGGGGGGGCCGCCGCTGGATGGCCAGGGCTTTAGCACCGATGAAGATGGCGAAGCCGCCCAGGCCAACCGCCAGGCCGATGATGGTGGGCCAGGGCACCTCCACCCCCGGCGCGTCAAAGAGGAGCACCCCGCCCAGGACAAAGGCAATGGCGCCGCCGGCCGCCAATACCCCGAAGGTGGGGGTAAACGCTTCGGCCAGGAACAGGGCCAGGGCCAGGGCAATCAGAGCCAGCCCGGCAAAGTTGGCGTCCAGTTGGCCCAGGGCATAGAAGGCCAGCAGCAGGGAGATGATGCCCACGATGCCCGGCACACCGAAGCCAGGCGTGCGCAGCTCCACCACCAGCCCCAGGATGCCCAGGCTCAGCAAGATGGAGGCGATGCTGGGGTCGCTGATGAAGTTCAAAAATTGCTCGATGGCATTCAGTTCCACCGGAATGATGGTGGCATCCGCGGTGTGGAGGGTGCGGGTCTCCCCGGCCACGGTTACCTGGAAGCCGTCCATCTGGGCCAGCAGGTCGTCCAGATCTTCCGCGATGAAATCGATGACCCCCAGCTCCAGGGCCTGGCGGGCCGTGGCGGCAGCCGCCTCCTGGACCGCGGCGATGGCCCACTCGGTGGCCCGTTCCCCGCGGCGGGAGGCCAGGTTCTCGATGTCGGCGGCCAGGATGTTCTTGACCTTGGCCGCCATGGTCTCGCCCATGTCGGTGCCGTCGGCTGTCACCGGGCTGGCCGCGCCGATGCTGCTCCCCGGGGCCATGGCGGCCACGTGGGCGGCCAGGGTGATGAAGGTCCCGGCACTGCCGGCGTGGGCGCCGCTGGGGGAGACGTAGACCACCAGAGGCACAGGGGAAGCCAGCATCTTCTGGGTGATGGATTTGGTGATGTCCACGCTGCCGCCGGGCGTGTCCAGCTGAAGGATCACCGCCTCCGCCTGGTTTTCCACCGCCAGCCGGATGCCGTCCTCGATGTAGCTGGCCAACACCGGCGTGACCGCCCCCTCGAAGGTGAGCACGTAGACGATGGGGGATTCCCTGGGCGCATCGGCAGCCGGGGCCTCGGCAGTTGGCGTGGAAGGCGCCTGGGCACGGGCGATCCCGACGCCCGTGGCCATGGCTGCCAGCCCCAGGAGGAGCCCGGCCAGGAAGAAGGCCAGGAGCAGCCGGGCTGCCCATGGGCTGGCACAGCCTGGGGAAAATACTCGGGTAACACTCCGGCCCTGTTCTCTCCGGCTGGGACACCCAGTGGATTTCCGCCGGAATTGATGGGGGGTCAAGCCTGCGGTAAGAAATGGAAACTGCCTGGAAATGCTCATTTATCCTTTCGGGACGGAGGACAGAATCCCGCCATGCCGGGTCCCGGCCTTCACCGAGGCCACCTCGGCCATCATCTCCTCCACAGAGCGACGGCCTGCGGCTGTGGCGGCTCCCAACATCTGGGCCAGCTCATCGATGCGTGCCTCTCCCTCCAGGCAACGGACGACGGTGCTGGTGCGTTCCACGCCGTCCACCTGCTGGACCTGCTTGTTGACGGTGAAGTGGCGATCGCCAAAGGCGGCCAATTGGGGCAGGTGGGTAATGCAGAGCACCTGATGGGTCATCCCAGGGCCGTCCCCCTGGGCCGCGCGGTTCTGGCCGGTCAGCCGCCACAATTTCTGGCCCACCACCGCACCGATGCGGCCGCCGATGCCCTGGTCGATCTCGTCAAAGATCAGGGTGGGCGTGGCGTCGGCCTGGCTGAGGACGCTCTTTAAGGCCAGCATCAGCCGTGCCGTCTCGCCACCGGAGGCGACCCGGGCCATGGGCTTCAGGGGTTCACCGGGGTTGGCGCTGATCAGGAACTCCACCTGGTCTACGCCGGTGGCGTCGAAGGCCACCCGGCGGCCGTCGGGCAGGTAGGCGCCATCCTCCCGGGGGGTCTGGTCCACGGCCACCGCGAAGCGGGCCCGGGCCATCTGGAGATCGGCCAGCTCGGCCTCCACCTGCCGGGCCAGTTGTTTCCCGGCGATCTGGCGCTGGGCGCTCAGTTCGGCCGCCAACTGGCCGATCTCGTGGAGTAGGCGCTCCTCGGCTTCCTCCAGCTGGGAGGTGCGCACCTCCCAGTTGCTGAGCTCCTCCAGTTCTTCCCGGGCTTTTTGGCCGAAAGCCAGGATCTGCTCCAGAGTATCGCCGTACTTGCGCTTCAGGTTGTGGATAAGCTCCAGCCGCTCCTCCACTTCCTGGAGCCGTTCCGGGTTAAACTCCAGCCCTTCCGCGTAATCCTGGAGGTGGCGGGCCAGCTCGGCCAGTTGTTCCAACAGTGCCTGGGCATCCTCGGCCGCGGCGTTCATGTCCGGATCGATCCGGGCCAGCCGTTCCAGCCGGCCGACGGCTTCGCTCACCAGGTCGATGGCGCCGGGCATTTCTCCCTCGCCTTCGCTGAGGATGGCCGTGGCGGCCTGGGCCAGGGAGAGGAGGGCCTCTGCATTGGCCAGGCGCCGGCGCTCCCCCTCCAGCTCCTCATCCTCGCCGGGCTGGAGATCGGCGGCAAAGATCTCCTCCACCTGAAACTGGAGCAGATCCATGCGCTGGGCGATGGAACGGGCGTCCTGGCGTAGGCGGTCCAATTCGGCGCGCACCTTGCGCAGGGCAGCCACCCGGCTGGCCACTTCCCGGCGCAGGGGCAAAAGGCCAGCGTAGCGATCCAGCAAATGGAGATGGGTGCGGGGCCGCAGCAGGTTCAGGTGTTCGCCCTGGCCGTGGACGTCGATGAGGTGGCCGGCGATTTCGCTCAGGATCTGGAGGCTGACCACCCGGCCGTTGACCCGGCAGATGTTGCGGCCGTTCAGGCGCACCTCCCGGCTCAACACCAGCCATTGGGGCGAATCCGGCTCATCCAGCCCCTGGGCTTGCAGCAGGCGCTGGACCTCCACGGTAACTTCGTTGGCCTGTTCATTTTCATTAACGTGTTCATTGACCTGGGCCAGGTAGAAGGTGGCCTCGATCTCGGCCACGTCGGCGCCAGCCCGCACCCACTCGGCCGTGGCCCGGTCCCCCAGCAGCAGGCTGAGGGCGTCGATGATGATGGACTTGCCCGCGCCCGTTTCCCCGGTCAGGATGTTGAGCCCTGGATCGAAGGTCAGCTGCAGATCGTCGATGATGGCAAAGTTGCGGATGGACAGCTCGTGTAGCATGCCATTATTGTATCACAGCCCCCTCCTTTCCTGAACAAAATCCTCTTTTGCATCTATCCATGATGGTGCTATAATGCAGCCAACGACGGCTTACCCCATGCAGCTCCGTCTGCATCTTTGTCACGCTCTAGAATTGGAGGCAAACGCATGTTACCGAATTTTGGCCCGGTCGAGTTGATCTTGATCCTGGTGATTGTAACCATGCTCTTTGGCGTGGGGAAGTTGCCAGAGGTCTTCGGTGCCGTCGGCAAGGGGATCCGGGAATTCCGCCGCCAGTCGTCCTTGGAGGATGAGAAGCAGAAGGCCGAGCAGAAGGCCGAGGCAACATCGGGAGAGACCCAGGAAGCTTCCTGACGCCCGCATCGGTCGTTTGCAACAGACATTTGCCACGGAGATCCATCTCTCCCAGCTCCTGCTGTGTGGTTGACCACCAGAGCCCTCCGGGAGCTCTGGAGATCCCCATGAACACTTCCTGGCGGGTTCGTCTTCCCTCCTGAACCGCAGTGAACAGCCCGGTTGTCAGCATCGCGTCAACCGGGTTTGTTTTGTCCCATATCCAGGACCCGTCGGCCAGCCCGAAGACGTTCCCCGCCGCCCAAGGAGGCGCAGACGCGCATAAGGTAGACCGCGTGAGGCTCTTGCACTTCCTGTTGCTGGCAGCCGCTCTGCTGACGGCCTATTTTGCTCAGCACATCTTCGACCAGCGAAGCATGGCCGGTTTTTTCCCCGCTGGTTGGCTGAGCGCGTGGCCGGCCCTCTACCGCCTCAATTTCTGGCTGCCCGCGGATCTCATCCGGCTGGCCTTCTGGCTATCGGCCCTCAGCAGTCTGACCTTTGGCTGGCTGGCGCCGCCCTGGCCGGCGGCGGCGTGGTCCCGGCGACGGTCGAACCCGAATTCGGCGGTGGATACCAGGGGGACGTGGGGAGCTGCCGGCCTGGCCGTCGGCCTCTGTTTGGGCGGACTGGTGGCCCTGCTTCTGGCCAGCGGTCACGCCGAACAGCGCTGGATGCACCTGGCCTGGCCGATGGGGATGGCCAGCTACGTGTTGGGAGCAGCCTGGACGCTGCCCCGCCACCGGGAGCCGGCCAACCAGAGGGAGAGCCGGGGCAGTTCCCTGCTTCCCCTGCTGCTGATCCTGGGCGGCGCGTTCTTCCTTTTCACCCACCAGTGGATTGACGTGCCGGTCCGGGTGGACAGCCGCGTGGCCCAGATGGGCCTGCAGGCCCGGGCCGGGCTGGAGACCGGTTGGCGCCATCTCTTCCAGGCCCATGGGGAAGGTCAGCCATCCCTGGCCTACCTGACCACGGGCCTGGGCATCTGGCTCACGGGCGATAACCTGCTGGGCATCCGCCTGGCCGGCCTTCTGGCCGGTGTGCTGGCCACCCTGGCCACCTGGCTTGTGGGCCGGGAGATCTTTCGGCGGATCCCCCTCTACGGCCCCTATGGCGAATGGCTGGAAGACGATGGGCGCTGGCTGTGCTGGCTGGCGGCCGCCCTCTTTGCCACCAACCACGCCACCCTCCATTTCAGCCGCCACCCCCTCCACATGGAGGTGGTGGCATGGGGCAGTCTGGGGCTGTGGGCCCTGGCCCGAGGGTTGCGCACGGGCAACGGCCTGTCCCTGGCCGGCAGCGGGGTACTCTTGGGGGTGGCACTCCTCCTCCATCCCAGCGGGCTGGGCCTGGTGGCCGGGGCCGGGGCCTGGTGGCTGGGTAGCTGGCTCCTGGGCCGGGAGTGGCCGGTCCGGGGCCGGGGTCGTTCCCGCTTCCTGACCTGGCTCGGTGGTGTGGCGGTGGCCCTGGCTCCCTGGCTGGGCACGTGGGTGGCCGATCCCCAACGGCTCCTGGGCTATCTCTTCCAGGCACACCTGTGGACAACCGCCAGCGCCGAAGGGACGCCGACGGGGCTGTGGACCCTGGTGCAACAGTCAGCCTGGCTAAACCTGCGCCTGGGCCTACTCACCTTCAACCTGCTGCCGGACCAAAGCCCCTGGTTCGGCTATCCCGGGTCCCTGCTGGGCAGCCTGGTTGCGCCCCTATTTGTCCTGGCGGTCGGCGGCCTGCTCCTCAACCTGGACCGCTGGCCCGGCTGGAGCCTGGTGACCTGGCTCATGGGCGCGCTGATCGGCTACGCGCTGCTGACCTCCGGCACCGTCCAGTGGACCTGGCTGTTGCCCGCGCTGCCGGCGGCCATGCTGGCAGTGGCCTTTGGCGTGGACCGGATACGGGTCATGCTCATGCATAACTTGGGCACCTGGAGCGGCCAGGCCTTTCTGTACGTGGTGTTGGGATTGGTGGTTGGGGTGGGGCTCTTCAACTGGGTGGACTACTACCAGTTCGTCCAGTCCGACGACGATCTGGTCAGCTACGTGGGACGGGTCCTCCGGGAGACGGGCGAGCAGACGCCCGTCCTGTTGTTGGGGGAAGTGGATGCTCAGGCGATGTGGTCCCATCCCACGGTGACCTTTCTGGCCAATGGCAGACTCCCCCAAGGGCTGGCGATGCCCGCCGAAGGGTGGAACGAATTGCAGTTGCCTCCGGGCACCCGGGTACTGATCACAGCCCGCGATCCCGCGGCCCTGGTGGCTGTGGAGCAACGGCATCCTGGCGGCACCCTGACCGTGTACCGCAACCAGCACAACAACCCGGTCCTGTATGTCTACGACCTGCCGCCGGCCCGGCCCGAGGAGCAGAGCTCTCATGCACAACGGCGTCAATCCCGGCGGACGTAGGTTGTGCACCCTCTGTGCTCTGGGCGTATGTGCGCCTCTCGATCCTGACCTGTTGGAAGAGGCGCCCCCGAGGGGGTATAGT
>FWPU01003262.1_pt1 | contig 30174 bp, 24 predicted proteins | sample 2228361 | NCBI WGS metagenome assembly FWPU01 (sample SAMEA103939777, study PRJEB20133) | metagenome | reverse complement strand
GACCGCACTGTGCGCAATTTCGAGTCCGGCTATTCGCCGGCGGAGATCGAGAAGGCGCGCACCTTCGTGGCCAAGCCCGACTGGGACGCCATGCTGCGCGACACCGACGCCGCCATCAAGGAGCTGAAATCGGTCGGCCCCGTGGGCATCATCGGCTTCTGCATGGGCGGCACGATTGCGTTTCTGTCGGCCTGCCGGCTTTCGGGGTTGAGCGCGGCGGTCGCCTACTACGGTGGTCGCATCGTCGCCTTTGCCGACGAGAAGCCCAAATGCCCGACCCAGATGCATTTCGGCGAGCAGGATCACTCGATCCCGATGACTGATGTGGAGACCATCAAGCAGAAGCGGCCGGACTGCGAGATCTATGTGTACAAGGACGCCGGCCACGGCTTTCATTGCGACGAGCGCGGCAGCTTCCACCAGCCGAGCCGTGATTTGGCCTGGCAGCGCTCGATGGCCTTCCTGCAGAAGCACATGAAGGGTTGACCGCTTGACGCCACGTCGTTCGGCCGCGCCGCTTTGGCGCGGCCCCTTCATTCCGGCATGCCGGCCTTGCGCAGGGCGAGAGTGAGCCGCTGGCGATCCCTCTCGCGCCGCAGCGGATAGAAGCCGCAGACCTTCGCGACATTCAATGTGGGATCGACGCGGAGCAACAGCTTCAGCGCCGGCGCGACCGACCTGGAGCAGATCGTGATGTTCCTCGTCGATGCCACACGACCGTTTTCGTCGCCCGCCAAGCTGCCCTAGGCCGCAACGCGCCGAATACGATCACGCGCAGCCTGCGCGCCTCAGCGTTCTGCTGTCACCGTCACGATGTCGCCGGGGCGGACCGTTGTCTCGAGCGACGCGGCCTCGCGCGCACCGCCTTGCGCGCTGCTGATGATCACGGCGGCGTTCTCCGCCCCGCGCTTCAGGCCGCCGGCGATCGCGATCGCGGTCTCCGCCGTCATGTTGTTGACGTAGGGGTACTGGCCGGGATTGAGGACCGCGCCGCGAATGGTGAACGGGCGATACGTCTCGATTTGCACCGCGACGTGGGCATCGCGCTTGTTGTGCTGCTTGAGTTGCCGCGCAATGGCGGCGGAGAGCTGCACTGTGTTCAGCCCGCGCGCCGCAATCGTGCCGACCGACGGAATGTCGATCGTGCCGCCCGGGCCGACCTCATAGGAGCCGCTCAGCGCATCGTCGCCGGCCACCACGACGCGCACGCGGTCGCCCGCGTCGAGCTTGTACGGATCCCCGGATTCGCCGGCGGTGCTGCGCGCAACCTGCGGGCTGCGGCTTGCCGCTTTCGGCACCGACGCTTCGACCTCCTGCCGCGACGCGCTCGGCGACCATTGCGCCTGTCCGGCGCAGCCGCAGAGCGCGAGCGCAAGGAGCAGAACGGGAAAGCGGAGCGTCCCCATGAGCCACGTCCGATCGGCCAAAGGCCCTCGCCGAATAAGGCGCGTGTATGGTTAAGGAAGTTTTACGGAGAGCATTAACGAAGTCTTAACGCGCCGCGGCGGGCTGCCGCGCTCACTGCACGGCCACGCCCACCGGACAGGCCACGCCCGTGCCGCCGAGGCCGCAGTAGCCGTGCGGATTCTTGGCGAGATACTGCTGGTGATAGTCCTCGGCGAAATAGAACTCGGGCGCATCCAGGATTTCGGTGGTGATCGGGCCGTAGCGTCGGCTCGCCAGCGCCTTTTCGTACGTCGCCTTCGACGCCTCCGCGGCTCTGCGCTGCGCCTCCGAAAACACGTAGATGCCTGAGCGGTACTGCGTGCCGACGTCGTTGCCCTGCCGCATGCCCTGCGTCGGGTCGTGGTTCTCCCAGAACGTCTTCAACAGCCGCGCGTAGGGAATCGTCTTGGGATCGAACACCACCAGCACCACTTCGTTGTGGCCGGTGAGCCCGCTGCACACTTCTTCGTAGGTGGGATTGGGCGTGTAACCGCCGGCATAGCCCACCGCCGTGATGTGGACGCCGTCGCCGAGCTCCCAGAATTTGCGCTCCGCGCCCCAGAAACAGCCCATGCCGAACATCGCCTTCTCCAGGCCCTCCGGATACGGGCCTTTGAGCGGGCGGCCGTTCACAAAGTGGTTCTTCGCCGTGGGAATTGGCATGGCGCGACCCGGCAGCGCCTCGCTGCGCGTCGGCATGGTGGTCTTCTTGAACAGGAACATGCGATGCTCTCCGGCGCTCGTCCGCTCCAAATATAGGCGGCAAACATCCTTTCTGCACGCGACTTGCCGGGAGTTTTCCAGGATGCATCGGGCCGAGCGGCTTCACGGCCGCGCAGGCGCGGCCTATGCTGGCCGCGCGATTGAGTCGCCACGAGATGCGGAGCACCCATGACCGTCCTTATGACGATCTCGCGCGCCCTTGCGCTTGCCGTTGCCTTGGCAGGTCAGTTTGGCGCCGCGCCGGCGCCGGCGCAAACTCTGCCGCCGCCCTACGGCCCGCCCATTACGCTTGCCGCCGCCAAGCAGATCGTGGCCGCCGCGGAAGCGGAAGCCGAAAAGAACAACTGGCCGGTGGTGATCGCGGTCATCGATTCCGGCGGCAACCTGGTAATGCTGCTGCGGCGCGATGATGCCCAGCTCTCGGCGATCGCGACCGCGGAAGGCAAGGCCCGCACCGCGCTCTACTTCAAGCGGCCGACCAAACTGCTCGACGATGTGATTTCCGGCGGCGGCAGCGGCCTGCGCTTTCTCGCGCTGAAGGATTTCACGCCGCTCGAAGGCGGCCTGCCGATCGTGGCCGACGGCAAGATCATCGGCGCCATCGGCGTCTCCGGGGTGGTATCGGCGCAGAACAGTCAAATCGCGCGCGCCGGCATCGACGCGCTCGGCAAATAGCCGCGGCCTCCTTTCATTCGTCATGCGCGGGCTTGTCCCGCGCATCCCGATTCATGTGGCACGGCCGTGCCTCACGAAGCGGGATCGCCGGGACAAGCCCGGCGATGACGTTCCCGTCTAAGGCTTCGCAACCAACTCCGTTCACCCCCGCGCAAGCGGGGGTCCAGGAATCAAATGCCAAGCGCATGCGTTCTTGGCCCTGGGTCCCCGCTTGCGCGGGGACGAACGGGAACGCGCCTCGCAGCCTCGCTCGCCAGCGTCAATTTTTCAGTCGGTGATCGCTCGTACGATCCCGGGTCAGCAGCGCGCCGCTCCGCTTCGCTTCGCTTCGTGCTGCGCCCGCCCGGGCCACGGACAGGAGGCGCCGCCGCAGGGACGCAAATGGTGCGCACGGCGCCAGACCGCGCCGCGTTCGAGATTCTGAGTTGAAATCGTCGATCGCGCTTAATCGCGCGCGTAGCCGATCAGCGGCTTCTTCTTGCGGCCGAGCAGGATGAGGATCAGGCTCAGCACGCCGAACACCAGCGCCGCCGGCTGATTGAGCACCGGCTGCACCACCCAGCGCCACAACGGCGCCCCCGCCGCCTGCTCGATGCTGTCGCGCAGCGCCTGCAGGCTGCCGCTGTTCACCTCGATCCAGAACTGCTCGATCCGCGTGGCATACACCCCGTGGTCGGCAATCGACTTCACGCCGTCATAAACGAAGAACACAAACGCCAACGCGAGCAGCACCATACCGAGGAAGCGGAGCACAAACCGTATCATTGGTTCCTCTCCGTTATGGCCGCGTCCGTTGTATCGAATACCGCGGGCGGTCTGGCAATTCAAGCCGGGCGACCCTTGCGTGCAATCGCCGCTTGCGACCACGCGCGCCCTTGAGTTGCCTATACCGCATCCGTTAACGTTTGTTATTCGGCCTGTTGGCCGGGGGAGTAGCAATGTCAGTCAAATCGAACGGCCGCGGCAACCGTCCGACCATTACCGATCAGGAGGCGTTGCAGTTCCACAGCCAGGGGCGCCCGGGCAAGCTTGAAGTGGTGGCGACCAAGCCCATGGCGACCCAGCGCGATCTTTCGCTCGCCTATTCGCCCGGCGTTGCGGTTCCGGTGTTGGCGATCGCCTCCGATGAATCGCTTGCTTTCGAATACACAACCAAGGGCAATTTCGTCGCGGTGATCACCAACGGTACCGCGATTCTCGGTCTCGGTAACCGCGGCGCGCTTGCCGCAAAGCCGGTGATGGAAGGCAAGGCGGTGCTGTTCAAGCGCTTTGCCGACATCGACTCCATTGACCTCGAAGTCTCGACCGAGGACCCGAACGAATTTATCAATTGTGTAAAATATCTCGGCAAGGGTTGGGGTGGCATTAACCTCGAGGACATCAAGGCGCCCGAGTGCTTCATCATCGAGGAGAAGCTGCGCACGCTGCTCGACATTCCGGTGTTCCACGACGATCAGCATGGCACCGCGATCATCGCCGCCGCCGGCTTGCTCAACGCGCTTCATCTCACCGGCCGCGACATCAAGACCACCAAGCTCGTGTGCAACGGCGCCGGCGCCGCCGGCATCGCCTGCCTCGAACTATTGCGCGCCATCGGCTTTGCGCCGGAGAACCTGATCCTGTGCGACACCAAGGGCGTGATTTATCAGGGCCGCAAGGAGGGTATGAACCAGTGGAAGTCGGCCTACGCGGTGAAGACTTCCGCCCGCACGCTCGCCGAAGCGCTGGAAGGCGCCGACGTGTTCTTCGGTCTTTCCGCCAAGGGCGCCGTGACCAAGGAGATGGTCAAGTCCATGGCGGCCAAGCCGATCATCTTCGCCATGGCCAATCCCGATCCGGAGATTACCGTGGAGGAGGTTGCCGAAGTGCGCACCGACGCGATCATGGCGACCGGCCGCTCCGACTACCCGAATCAGATCAACAACGTGCTCGGCTTCCCCTACATCTTCCGCGGCGCGCTCGACGTGCGTGCCACCACCATCAACATGGAGATGAAGATCGCCGCCGCGCGCGCGCTGGCCGAGCTCGCGCGCGAGGATGTGCCGGACGAGGTTGCCGCCGCCTATGGCACGCGGCCGAAATACGGCCCCGACTACATCATCCCGGTTCCGTTCGATCCGCGGCTGATCTCGCACGTGCCGCCGGCGGTCGCCAAGGCCGCCATGGACACCGGCGTCGCCCGCAAGCCGATCGCCAACATGGATGCCTACCGTTCGCAACTGCGCACCCGGCGCGATCCGGTGGCCGGCGTTCTGGCGCGCGTGTTTGAGCGCCTGCGGCGCGCGCCCAAGCGCGTGGTCTTTGCCGAAGGCGAGGAGGAGCAGGTGATCCGCGCGGCCGCGAGCTTTGTGCACCAGGGCCTCGGCACCGCGCTGCTGGTCGGCCGCGAGGCGCCGATCCGCGAGACCGCGCAGAATCTCGGCATCGCGCTCGACGGCGGCATCGAGATCATCAACGCCGCTCTCTCGCGCCGCAACGCCACCTACGCGGCGTATCTCTACGAGCGGCTGCAACGCCAGGGCTATCTCGCCCGCGACTGCCAGCGCCTGATCAACACCGACCGCAACCACTTTGCCGCCTGCATGGTGGCGCTTGACGACGCCGACGCCATGATCACCGGCGTCACCCGCAATTTTTCCGTGGCGCTCGACGACGTGCGCCGCTGCATCGACCCCAAGCCCGGCCACCGCGTGATCGGCGTGTCGCTCGTGCTGGCGCGCGGCCGCACCGTGCTCGTGGCCGACACCGCCGTCAACGAGATGCCGGACGCCGAATCCCTTGCCGACATCGCCGTCGAGGCCGCCGGGGTTGCGCGCCGGCTCGGCTACGTGCCGCGCCTTGCGCTGCTTGCCTTTTCCACCTTCGGCCATCCGCCCGGCGAGCGCTCCGCCCACGTGCAGGGCGCCGTGAAGATACTCGATCAGCGCCGCGTCGATTTCGAATACGATGGCGAGATGGCGGCGGATGTTGCGCTCAACCCCGAGGCCGCCGCGGCCTATCCGTTCTGCCGCCTCTCCGGACCGGCCAACGTGCTGATCATGCCGGCCTTCCACTCAGCGTCGATCTCGACCAAGCTATTGCAGGAGCTCGGCGGCGCGACGGTGATCGGACCGATTCTGGTCGGCCTCGACCGCTCGGTCCAGATCGTGCCGCTCACCGCGAAAGACAGCCAACTCGTCAACATGGCGGCGCTCGCGGCCTTCAACGTAAGCGGCTGATCGCGCCGCTCTGTCAGAAGATTTTATCCACCGGCAACCCGAGCGCCATCGCGCCGGCGTATTCCGCCTGCGGCCCCGCCTGCAGGGGGTGATAGCGCGCGGCCTGGATGTCGCGGAACCGCTGTTCCAGTCCCGCCGAGCGATAGAATCCGGCTCCGCCCGCAAGCTCCATGGCATGCTCGACGGCGGCGATGGCATGCCGCGCGACCAGCTGCCGCCCGATCATCACCTGGTTGATTGTTTCCGCCGACGGCGCATTACGGCGCACCGCCGCCAGCATCGATTCGTGCGCGAGCCGCGCTGCGGCAAGTTCCGTCTCCATCCGCCCCGCAAGACTAAGCGTGTGCTGATTCGGCATCTTTCGTTTGGCGAGTCCGATCGCGATGTCGCGCGCGCCTTCCGCCACTCCGAGATACACCGCATAGATCAATGGAAATGCGATGGTGGCGATGATCTGGAACAGGGGATGCCATTCGCCCGCCTTGCGACGTGCGGCGACGGCCGCTTCCGGCACCACATGGCCCTCGATCAGCACGTCGTGCGAACCCGTACCGCGCATGCCCAACGTGCGCCAGGTATCGAGGATCTTCACATGCGGGGAGCTCATCGGAATGCCGAAATGCAGCACGATCGGCCCCTCGTCCGTATCCAGGATCGCGCCTGTCATCAGGATGTCGCCGGTCGGCGCACCGGACGTAAAGATTTTCCGCGCATTGATGCGGTAGCCGCCTTCGACCTTTTCCGCCTTACCGGAGCCGGCGATCCAGTCCGATCCGCCGCTCGACAACAGCAGGATGCGCTCGCTTGCCACGCGCCTGAGCAGCGGCTCGACCGCCGTTGCGTTCTGGTGCTTCCAGCGCCAGGCCGGCACGGCGACCTGGTGTGTATGCATGGAGAAGGTAAGCGCCGTCGAGCCACAGTGATAGGCGAGCGCCCGCAGCATTGCGGCCAGTTCGTCGACATCGGCACCCCCGCCGCCGAGCTCGCGCGGCACTCCCGCTTCGATCAGGCCCGACGATTTCAGCAAGTTGATGTTGTCGCCGACGTAGCAGTCTTCGTCGTTCGTCGCCTCCGCGCGGCGCGCGAGCGTCGCGCCGAGCTCGCGCGCGATCTCGCTTGCGCGGCGGCCGGCGGGGGTGACTTTCGCGGTGGATGTGGTGCTCATGACGAAACTCCGTTCGATGGGGAAATGACGCGGACGATCCTGCCTCGCCCTCATTGTCGTCATGATTGTCGTGCGCGGCGCCGCCGGCCAGTCCAGAAAGTGTAGCTACCCCATCAATTCGCTTCGAACTGGCGCGGCCTCTGCAATTCACGGTGACGCAGCCGCTCGAGGCCGCTACAGTATTTGTATCCGTCAGACACTGCAGGTAATCAGGTCCCGACGCTGGAGGGGGCATGCCTTATCGCGATATCGGCAGTTATGGGCAGTTCTGCCCGGTGGCCATGGCGGCGGAAATCGTCTGCTCGCGCTGGACCGCGCTCATCGTGCGCGAACTGCTTTGCGGCTCAACCCGGTTCAACGATCTGCGCCGCGGGGTTCCGCTCATGTCGCCCACGCTGCTTTCGAAGCGGCTGAAGGAGCTGGAAGAAGCCGGAGTGATTGTGACAGTGCCGACCGGCCAGGCCGGGGTAGTCGAGTACCGACTGACCGAGGCCGGCGAAGACCTGCGGCCGGTCATCATGTCGCTCGGCATCTGGGGCCAGCGTTGGGTGGAGTCTTCGGTATCGCTCGAAAATCTCGATCCGTCGCTCCTGATGTGGGACATGCGCCGCCGACTCAACCCCAAGCCGCTACCGCCGCGGCGCTGCACGATCAACTTCTTGTATGTTGATGCACCCTCTTCGCGGCGTTCCTGGTGGCTCGTAGTCGACGGCGGTCGGGAAGGCGGCCAAGTCGATCTGTGCGCTACCGATCCCGGCTTCGACGTCGATCTTTACGTGCGCGGCTCGCTCCGTAGCATGACCGCGATATGGATGGGGCTTTCGACTGTGCAGAAGGAAATCGCCGCCGGCCACATCGAACTCATTGGCGACAAGGATCTGGCAAAATCCATGCAGCAGTGGCTGGGTTTGAGTATCTTCGGCAAGGAAGGCAACCGCGCCTCGGCCTAGCGAACACCGGCCGCGCGAACCAGGTTTGGACAACGACGGACCACAGGCAAATGACCGCAAGCAAACTGAAGGGCGTCATCGCCGCCATCGCTACGCCGATCGAGGAATCCGGCGCACCCGATCTCGCGCGCGCCACCAAGCTGGCCCGCTTTCTGCTCGACAACGGTTGCGACGGACTGAACGTGCTTGGCACGACCGGCGAAGCCACGTCGTTCTCGGTCGAGGAACGCAAGCGGGTGATGACCGCTTATCGCGACTTTGGCCTCCCCCTCGATCGCATGATGGTCGGCACCGGCGCCGCCGCGGTCGCCGATGCCGTTGCCCTCACCCGCCACGCCGCCGAGCTGAATTTCGCTGGCGCGCTGGTGCTGCCGCCGTTCTATTACAAGGGCGTACCCGACGACGGTCTGTTCGCCTATATCGACGCCATCGTCCAAGCGACGGCGCCGCAGCCAATCCCGATCTACCTCTATCACTTCCCCCAGCAATCCGGCCTGCACTGGCACGTCAAGCTGGTGCGACGGCTGCGCGATGCCTTCCCCGACCGCATCGTCGGCTTGAAGGATTCCTCGGGCGACATGGCCTATGCCCGGGACGCGGCGGCGATTGCGAAGGATTTCGCCGTCTTCCCGTCCACCGAAGCGGTCCTCCTCGAAGCCCGCGACGGCGCTTTCGCCGGCTGCATTTCCGCCACCGCTAACCTCAACGCCGACCTCTGCCAGCGCGCTTGGTCCGCCGGCGACCGGCGGGCGCACGAGGCGGCCGTCGCCATCCGCAAGTTGTTTGACGGCAAGCCGTTGGTGCCCGGCGTCAAGGCGCTGCTTGCGCACATTCACGGCGACCCGGCGCTCGCGCGGGTTAAACCGCCGCTGAGCCCCTTTTCCCCCGCCGACCGCGCTGCGGTGGTCGCCGGCTACGACCAGCTGCGCGGCAAGCGGGTAGCGTGAGCGGCGCGTTGACGCCCCGAGCACCCGTGACTATAAGCACGCCGTCAGGCGGCGAGCGCCCTCGCCGCCGTTGAATTTTGAGCCCGCATGGCCCGCACCAAATCCGCCCGCAAGGCTGCACGGCAGATCGCCCGCCGCACCGCCATCAACAAGGCCCGCCGCTCGCGCGTGCGCACGGCGGTCCGCAAGGTGGAAGACGCGATCAAGGCCGGCGACCGCGAGCGGGCGCTGGCCGCGTTCAAGCAAGCCGAACCGGAATTGATGCGCGCGGCGAGCAAGGGCGTGCTGCACAAGAACACCGCGAGCCGGAAGGTCTCCCGCTTGGCCCACGCCATCGCCAAGCTCGGCCAGTAGAGCGCTGTTTTCGGCTGCCGATTCCCGCTTTTACTTCGACGCAACGCCGCGCTCGCAAGATGCTGGACGTGGGTACCCTCCCTTGGCGATGTGACAGATTTGCAACACCACGCCGTGGTGGAACTGTCGCAAAACCGTGCAAATACGTATTTCTACTTAGTCCTCCGGATACCGTTTCGGGCCGCTCCGCAGCCAGCGGCGTGGGGGGTTACCCTGCAGAATTGCTCACAGAAACAAGAGCCTGAGCAAGCGCTTACGAGGAAAGCCGGGGCGAGGAGTCGGAATTTTTTGCGTCGCGGGCGGGCTTTCGCCATGTGGCCCGCGATGCCCTTGGCGCGCTCCGCGGCGCGTGAAGGGGCGAATTGGCACCTAGGAATTCTTGCGCTTTGCCAACAATTTATCCACAGCCGAGAAGGCTGCCTCTTAATTGCCGTCTTCGCGGCTGGGGCGACTGAACCGGCGCCTTCGGCTTGCGCGGCGTTGCGGCTGCCGTCCCCTCTGTGTATTTTTCCCGGGCTTTCGGGCAAACGGGGGTGTCAGTAAAAGCTTCGTATTTACAGGGACTAAGCAAGAGAGCCAGCAACCAATATGTGGTTGTTCTCGAGCCGGACCTGTATTCGCAAGAAAAACCTTGCGCGAGAGCTTGGACTGCATTTCCGAACACTGGCTGCCGCCCGGAAGTGAGTGCGGCGTAAGGAAAAAAGTCAGAAGTAACATACGACCATCGTGGCGCTGCCGCGGTGGGGAGGGGGTCTATCAATGTCGACAGAGCGGCTGTTTTTGCCACAGGCGAGTGCGCGCGCGGCGCCGAGGCGGGCGCTGGCGCGCAACAATCCGATCGAGCGCGCCGCTGGCGCGTGCGTTGGCGCATCCCTGAGCTGTTTGCCGCTTAACGGCGGCTGAAGCGCGCGCCTGCGCTGCGCGCTGCGAAGCTGCCTTCGCCGCCGCGGCGGAGGCGAGTCCTGCCCATCAAAGATCACATCTTTGTATCGCGTGATGTGACCGCATTCGAACGGATAGCGGATCAATGTCGACCTCACATGCCACCAACGAGTGTCCGGGCGAGGGTCAGCTCCGCGAGCCCGAGAAGGCCAGCAGCATCGATGCCGAGCGCTGGACCCGTGTCAAAGGCCGGCTGCGTGCCGATGTCGGCGAAGACGTATTCTTGAGTTGGTTCGCGCGCATGGACCTTGAACGCGTTGAAGACCACACTGTCCACCTGTCGGTCCCCACGCGTTTTCTGAAGAGTTGGATCCAGTCGCACTATGCCGACCGGATGCTGGCCTGCTGGCAGGCCGAGCAGCCGGACGTGCAGCGGATTGAGCTTTCCGTGCGCGGCGCCATCATCCGACTGAACCCGCCAAAGACCAAGGTTGCCGAGCAGCTCGACGGTGGGCGCGAGCCTCGCGCCGCAAAGTCCGACGCCGAGCAGCGTCTGGCGCTCACGCCGGTTTCCGCGGGCCACGAGGCGCTCGGCGGCTCTCCGCTTGATCAGCGGCTTACGTTCGAGACCTTCATCGTCGGGCGTTCCAATACGTTGGCGCATGCGGCGGCAAGGCAGGTGGCCTCGGCCAAGCGCGGCGACGTGGTGATGTTCAACCCCCTGTACATTCACGCCGGCGTTGGGCTCGGCAAGACCCACCTGCTTCAGGCGATCACTTGGGCCGGCAATGCTGCGGGCGAACGGAAGGTGCTGTATCTGACCGCCGAGAAATTCATGTACGGCTTCGTCTCGGCGCTGCGCACGCAGACGGCGCTGGCCTTCAAGGATGCGCTGCGCGGCATCGACGTGCTGGTGATCGACGACCTGCAGTTTCTGCAGGGCAAGTCCACGCAGGCCGAATTCTGTCACACCCTTAATGCCCTGATCGACGCCGGCCGGCAGGTGGTGATCGCCGCCGACCGACCGCCGACCGACCTTGAGAGTCTTGACGACCGCGTGCGTTCGCGCCTTGCCGGCGGGCTTGTGGTCGAGATGGGCGCTCTCGGCGAGGAACTGCGGCTGGAGATCCTGAAGGCACGCGTTGCGGCGGCGCGCGCACACCATCCGAGCTTTGACGTGCCGCCGCCGGTGCTGGCCTACATCGCCAAGACCGTGACCCACAACGGCCGCGATCTCGAAGGGGCTGTCAACCGCCTGCTCGCCCATTCCAAGCTCACCGGCCAGACCGTGACCATGGAGATGGCCGAACGCGAGGTGCGCGATCTGATCCGCCCGCAGGAGCCCAAGCGGGTGAAGATCGAGGAGATTCAGCGCATCGTTGCGCGCCAATACAACGTCAGCCGCGCCGATTTGCTGTCCTCCCGGCGCACGGCGAACGTGGTGCGTCCGCGCCAGGTGGCGATGTATCTGGCCAAGACGCTGACGCTCCGCTCGCTGCCCGAGATCGGGCGGCGCTTTGGCGGCCGTGACCACACCACCGTGCTGCACGCCGTGCGCAAGATCGAAAATCTGGTCAGCAGCGACACGGCGCTTGCCGACGAGATCGAATTGCTCAAGCGGCAGCTGCAGGAGTGAGCCGGATCCGCGGGCGCCGGCCGCGCGTTTGGGCTTTGGCGCCCGCTGAAACGGCTGGGTAAAACGTCCTCGCGCGTTTTTGTTCTCCCTTGCGAAAGCTTTGGGTTCGCGCCAATTTGCTATTCCCATGAATGTCGCTTTGGCATCCGCGCAGACAGGCGCCCGCATGAAGATCACGGTGGAACGCGCAGAGCTTCTCAAAGCGCTGTCGCATATGCATCACGTGGTCGAGCGCCGCAACACAATTCCGATTCTCGCCAACGTGCTGCTGCGCGCGGAAAGATCCACGCTGCAGCTCAAGGTCACTGACCTCGATCTGGAAATGACGGAAACCATCGCCGCGGAAGCCTCGCCCGGCGGCGCGACCACCGTACCGGCGCACCTGTTTTACGAGATTGTGCGCAAGCTGCCCGAGGGCTCGCAGCTGGCGCTGGAGACCACCGGCGAACGGGCGACCTTGTCGATCCGCGCCGGCCGCTCGCGTTTCACGTTGCAGACGCTGCCGGAGGGCGATTTTCCCGACTTTGCCGCCGGCGACATGACCCACAGGTTCAAGCTCGCCGCCGGCGACTTGAAGCGTCTGATCGACAAGACGCAGTTCGCGATCTCGACCGAAGAGACGCGCTATTACTTGAACGGCATCTACCTGCACACTGCGGGTTCCGGCAAAGCCGCCATGCTGCGGGGAGTGGCGACCGATGGTCATCGCCTCGCACAATACGAACTGCCGCTCCCCGCCGGCGCGGCCGGCATGCCCGGGGTAATCGTGCCGCGCAAGACCGTCGGCGAGGTGCAGCGGCTGATCGAGGACAGCGAGGCGGAAGTTGAGATCGAGCTCTCGCAGACCAAGATCCGGTTCAAGATCGGCGATGTTGTGCTCATCTCCAAGCTGATCGACGGCACCTTTCCCGACTACGCGCGCGTTATTCCGCTCGGCAACGACAAGGAACTGCAAGTCCAGAAGAGGGAATTCCAGGCTGCCGTTGACCGTGTCTCCACCGTCTCGAGCGAGCGCGGCCGCGCGGTGAAACTCTCGCTCAGCAACGGGCGGCTCCTGCTTTCGGTGACCAACCCCGATTCCGGCAGCGCCACGGAAGAACTCGAAGTCGAATACGGCGCCGAGCCGCTCGAAATCGGTTTCAACTCACGCTATCTGCTTGACATCGCCGGCCAGCTCGACGGCGAGGTGGCGGTGCTCAAGTTCGCCGACCCCGGCTCGCCGACGCTGATCCAGGACAGGGACTTAAAAGGCGCGCTCTACGTGCTCATGCCCATGCGGGTGTGAAATTTTTTGCATCGTAGAACCGTCATGCCCGGGCTTGTCCCACGGTTGGCCGTTTTGCGTTTTCCCTCATGCATCGAATACTGTGCCGCAATCGTCGCAAGTCTGCGGAGCGAGTTCCGTCACCCTGAGGCGCGAGCGAAGCGAGCCTCGAGGGATGACGAAGACAGCGCGACATTGATGCCAGGTTGTCAGCGAAGGCTGGTGCCACGACCATTTTCGTTAAACCGGACAGCCGTGCGCTTGTCCGGGGCATCCACGCCTTCGGCGCCTCCCAGGAGCAGGACGTGGATTGCTGGGACAAGCCTGGCAATGAGGGATAAAAGCCGCGTCATGCCTTCCGCCGTCATCCGCCGCCTTGCGCTGACCAATTTCCGCAGCTACCGCGCGGCGACCCTGGAGGTGAGCGGCGGTCTGATCCTGCTGCTCGGCCCGAACGGCGCCGGCAAGACCAACCTGCTGGAAGCGATCTCTCTGCTCGCGCCCGGCCGCGGCCTGCGCCGCGCCACCCTCGACGAGATGGCCTTCTCCGAAGGCGATGGCTCGTGGGCGGTCTCCGCGCAGGTCGAAGGCATGTTGGGCCTTGCCACCCTCGGCACCGGCATCGAACCGCCGAGCAACGACGGCGCCGTCGCCCGCATCTGCCGCATCGACCGCGAGCCGGTCGCTTCCGCGGCCGCCTTTGCCGACCATCTGCGGCTCGTCTGGCTCACGCCTGCCATGGACCAGCTATTTGCTGGCCCCGCCTCCGAGCGACGCCGTTTTCTCGACCGCCTAGTGCTTGCGGTCGATGCCGAGCATTCGAGTCGCGTCAACGCGCTCGAACGCGCGCTGCGCTCGCGCAACCGGCTGCTGGAGGATCCCCGGCCCGACCCCCATTGGCTTGACGCCATCGAGCGCGAGACTGCGGAACTCGGCGTCGCGATCGCGGCCGCCCGCGCGGAAACGGTCCGGCGGCTTGCAGCCGCACTTGCCAGGCGCCAAGTCAGCGCCTTTCCTTCCGCTCAAGTAGCGCTCGATGGTTGGATTGAGCGCATGCTGCCCGACCATCCGGCGGCCGAGATCGAGGACCGCTATCGCGCGGTGCTGAAAGAGAACCGCGCCCGCGATGCCGCCATGGGCCGCACCAGCGACGGACCGCACTTGACCGACTTGTCGGTCACCTATGTGCCGAAGAACCTGCCTGCGGCCGAGGCCTCGACCGGCGAGCAGAAGGCGCTCCTGATCGGGCTCGTGCTGGCGCACGCGGGGCTGATCCATTCCATGACCGGCTTTGCCCCTCTGCTTCTGCTCGACGAAGTGGTGGCCCATCTCGATCCGGCCCGCCGCGCCGCGCTGTATGACGAACTCGCCCGTCTTGACGCCCAGGTGTGGATCACCGGCGCCGATCCGGCAGTGTTTGCCGATATCAGCGCGCGCGCCCAAATCTTCGACATTAGCCCCGGCCGCGCCCAAGCGCGGCGCTGAGCCTTCACCGAAAATTTACGCTCGAAATCGAGGCTTCCTGCCGGCGCCCTTGCCGCCCAAGGCGATGCGGATTTTCCGCCCCGCGGCTCTTCAAAAACCGCCGTCGAATCAACATATTAGGGGTGTGACTTTGGGCTGTACGACACCCGCTATTCGTGCCACACCAATATCGATTCTTCTGCCGTGAATTTCGCTTCCTCAAAGGCTCACAAGATGGCCGAAGCCGCCCGCAAATCAGGCCCCGCTGTCCCCACCGACTATGACGCCGAGTCGATCAAGGTCCTCAAGGGCCTCGACGCCGTGCGCAAACGGCCGGGCATGTACATCGGCGACACCGACGACGGGTCCGGCCTGCACCATATGGTCTACGAGGTGGTGGACAATTCCATCGACGAGGCGCTGGCCGGCTTCGCGAAAGAAGTAATCGTCACGCTCAACCCTGACGGCTCCTGCACCGTGCGCGACGACGGTCGCGGCATCCCGACCGACATCCACAAGACCGAGGGCGTGTCGGCCGCCGAGGTCATCATGACCCAGCTGCACGCCGGCGGAAAATTCGACCACAACGCCTACAAGGTCTCGGGCGGTTTGCATGGTGTGGGCGTTTCGGTTGTCAACGCCCTCTCCAGTTGGCTGAAGCTCACCATTTGGCGCGACGGCAAGGAGCACTTCATGGAGTTCCGCGACGGCGTGCCGCAGGCGCCGTTGAAGGTGGTGGGCGAGGCGCAAGGCCGCCGCGGCACCGAGGTGACGTTCCTGCCCTCGCCGAAAACCTTCAGCATGACGGAGTTCGATTTCGCCACCCTGGAGCACCGGCTGCGCGAGCTGGCGTTTCTGAATTCCGGGGTGCTGATCGTGTTGTCCGACAAGCGGCATGCTGTCGAGCGGCGCGAAGAGATGCGCTACGAGGGTGGCGTTGAGGCCTTTGTCCGCTATCTCGACCGCAACAAGACCTCGATCATCCCTGCGCCCATCGTCATCCGGGGCGAACGCGACGGCATGCACGTCGAATGCGCGCTCACCTGGAACGACGGCTACCACGAGACCGTGCTCTGCTTCACCAACAACATTCCGCAGCGCGACGGCGGCACGCACCTTGCCGGCTTTCGCGGCGCCCTCACCCGCCAGATCACGAGTTATGCCGAGTCAAGCGGGCTCGTTCAGAAGGAGAAGGTGACGCTCACCGGCGATGATTGCCGCGAAGGTCTCACCTGCGTGCTGTCGGTGAAGATGCCGGATCCGAAATTCTCCTCGCAGACCAAGGACAAGCTGGTTTCCTCGGAAGTGCGCCCGGTGGTCGAGGGCATCGTCAACGACCGGCTTGCCGCCTGGTTCGAGACCCATCCGACCGAAGCCAGGGTAATCGTCGGCAAGGTGGTGGAGGCGGCTGCCGCGCGGGAGGCCGCGCGCAAGGCGCGCGAGCTCACCCGTCGCAAGGGCGCGCTCGATGTCTCCTCGCTTCCCGGCAAGCTTGCCGACTGCCAGGAGCGCGACCCGGCGAAGTCCGAATTGTTCATCGTCGAAGGCGACTCCGCCGGCGGCTCCGCCAAGCAGGGCCGCAACCGCGAGTTCCAGGCGGTGCTGCCGCTGCGCGGCAAAATCCTCAACGTCGAGCGCGCGCGTTTCGACAAGATGCTCTCCAGCCAGGAGATCGGCACGCTCATCGCCGCGCTCGGCACCGGCATCGGCCGCGAGGAGTTCAACCCCGATAAATTGCGCTATCACAAGATCATCATCATGACCGACGCCGACGTCGACGGCGCCCACATCCGCACGCTCTTGCTCACGTTCTTCTTCCGCCAGATGCCGCAGCTGATCGAGCGGGGTCATCTCTACATCGCCCAGCCGCCGCTTTACAAAGTGACCCGCGGTAAGTCCGAGCAATATCTGAAGGACGAGCGGGCGCTTGAGGATTATCTCATCGCCGCCGGCCTCGAGGGCGCCGTGCTGCGCCTGTCCTCCGGCGAGGAGCGCGCCGGCGAGGATTTGCGCCGTCTGGTCGACGATGCACGCGCGATCCGCAACATCCTGCACGGCCTGCACAGCCGCTACAGCCGCAAGGTGATCGAGCAGGCGGCGATTGCCGGCGTGCTCACGCCGAACATCACCGGCGACGCCAGGGCCGCCAGCGAGGCCGCCGCCTACATCGCCAAGCGCCTCGACGCGCTTGAGGACGAGACCGAGCGCGGCTGGCAGGGCCGCTTCAGCGAGCGCGAGGGCTTTGCCTTCGAGCGCACCGTGCGCGGCGTGAAGGAAGTTGCCGTCATCGACCAGGCGCTGCTCGGCTCCGCCGAAGCCCGCAAGCTCGACGAATTCGCCGCCTCTCTGCAGCAGACCTATCCGCGTCCGACTCCCCCCGCCACGCTGCGCCGCGGCGGCGAGACCACTCCGATCTACGGCCCGGTCGGCCTGTTCGAGGCGGTAACCGCCGCCGGCCGCAAGGGCGCGACCCTGCAGCGTTACAAGGGCCTCGGTGAGATGAATCCCGAGCAGCTCTGGAGCACCACGCTCGACGTGAACGGCCGCTCGCTCTTGCAGGTGAAGATCAAGGAGGTCGACGAGGCCGACGACATCTTCACCAAGCTGATGGGCGAACTGGTGGACCCGCGGCGGGACTTCATCCAGGAGAACGCGCTCTCCGCCAGCATCGACGCGTGAGGCGCGCGCAGCGTTCTGCGAGACGAATTCGGTCGCACCCTGAAACGGCGTGTCGCCGATTCGCCGCAGCACGCGGCGCGGCGGTCCGGCAATGCGCGGGCTGAATTGACCCTCAACCCCAAGCCGCCGCCGTCTCCGGAACCTCCGCTTTGCGCAAGCCTTCGCAGTACCGCTCCATGATGTCCTCGGTGCCGAACAGGTGCGTTTCGCGCACGAATGCGATGGAAAAATCCGGCCGCTGCTGAATGACTTCCCTCAAGTAGCGTTGCGCCTCGTCGCGCCGGCCGAGCCGGCCCAGCGCCGCGATCAGCACCGCATAGCGCGACCACTGGAAGTTTGGCTGCCCGAGCGCCTTGAGCGCGCAGGCCACGGCCGCCTCGTAGTCGCCGGTAAAATATTTGGCGTCGGCGATGCGAACGAGAAACGAACCCATGTTCGGGTCATGCGGGCTGAGACGGATCGCCGCTTCCAGATGGGCGAATGCTTCCGGCGATCGCCCCGAGAACACCAGTGCCGCTCCCAGGCCGTAGTGCGCGAGCGCAAGGCTGGGGTTGAGCTCAAGCGCAGTTTCCAGCTCCGAAATCGCCGGCGCATATTCGCGCCTCAGATAACGGACGCGACCGAGCGTGCAGTGCGCCCCCGCATCGCCCGCATCCAGCGTGACGGCACGCTGTGCCGGCCCGATCGCCTTTTCGCGGTTTTCCTGATTTGACGCGGCAAATCCATAAACGACCTCGTAGTAATAGGCCTCCCCAAGTCCGGAGTACGCCGGGCCGAGCTCGGGATCGATCATGGTCGCATGTTCGAACAGCCTGCGCGCCTCCGTAAGGTCGCCGCGGGTGCAGCGGTAGAGGTGAAACATGCCGCGCTGGTAAGTGGTCCATGCGTCGAGGCTGTCGCGCGCCTTGACTTTGGCGCGCTCGCGTTCGGCGCGGCTCAGTTCGGGCTCGATGGCGCCGACGATCGTCTGCGTCATCTCGTCCTCCACGGCAAAGATGTCGGCAGCCGCGCGATCGTAGCGCCGCGCCCACATGTTGCTGCCGGCAATGCCGTCGATCAGCTGCACGCTCACGCGTACCCGCTCCTCCGCGCGCCGCGCGCTTCCCACGATCACGTAGCGCACGCCGAGCTCACGCGCGATCTGCTTCACGTCCATGTCCCGGTTCTTGTATGCGAACGTGGAATGGCGGGCGATCACGAAAAACCAGCGCACGCGCGACAACGCGGTGATGATCTCCTCCGTAAAGCCGTCGACGAAATAGTCCTGTTCGGGATCGCCGCTCAAGTTTACGAAGGGCAACACCGCGATCGACGGCTTATCGGGCACCGCGAGCGCGGGCGTCTGCGTTTGCGTAACACCCGGCCTTTCGACTGCCATCAACTCTTCAACCTTGCCGACGAAACGGATGCCCTTGCGGGCGACCGTACGAATAAACTCCTGCCGCTCGCCGCTATCACCGATCGCCTTGCGCACCGCATTGATGCGGCTGGTAAGCGTGGATTCCGAGACGATCCGCCCTTTCCAGACCGACTCGATCAGATCGTCCTTGCTCACCACGCGGTCGCGGTTCCGGATCAGATAGACGAGGAGATCAAACACCTGCGGCTCGAGCGCGATCAGTTCGGCGCCGCGCCGCAGTTCGCGCCGATCGGTATCAAGTACATGATTGTGAAATAGAAACTGCAACGGCGCATCCCGGTTGGCGGTCAAGTAATACTCAAGCCAATCTCAATGGCAAATCAAGCCGCGCTCAAAGCATTGGCACGCTGCCTCCGGCATTCTCGGCCGCGCTTTGCAGGGGGCCTTCGACAAGGTGCCGGCCATGACCGCGGTTCTTCGTTTGCGCGACTTCAACATGGCCGCCTTCTGGGCGGGCGTCACCGGATTCGTCTGGTATGCGTGCGGGGCCGTACCCTTGCATATTGCGGTTTCCGGACAGCTCGGCCTCACCACCGTCCAGTCGTCGAGTTGGATGTTCATCGTCTGGTTCAGCGGCGCGGTCTCCTCGGTCCTCTTGAGTCTTTGCTATCGGCAGCCGATTCCCATTACCTGGACGATTCCCGGCTTGCTCTATCTCGGGGCGCTCGCCGACAAATATACCATCGCCGAGATGGTCGGCGCCAATCTTGTCGCCGGAGTCCTGATCATGGTGCTCGGTCTGTTCGGCGCCGGCGCACGCATCATGACCTGGCTGCCGCTGCCGATCGTGATGGGTATGTTTGCCGGGAGCATTCTCGAGTACATGACGCGCATGGTAGGCGCGACCGTTTCCGACGTGGCAGTGGCCGGGACTACAGCCGCCGCCTTTCTGCTCGGTCGCGCGCTGCAGAACCCGAGGGTGCCGCCCCTCGGGCTCGCCGTGCTTGCGGGCGCCGCCGCCGTCTCCGTGAACGGCACCTTCGCCGCAACGCCGATCGAGTGGGAATTGCCGACGATCGCAGCGCCCGCGATGGCATTCTCGTTGCCTGCGATCATCGGGATCTCGCTGCCCATGCTTGTTTTTGCCCTGGGGCTCGGCAACGTGCAGGGCCTCGGTTTTCTACTCGCCCAGGGCTATCGCGTGCCGATCAATCCCGTCACCGTTGCGGTGGGCATCAATTCCATTGTCAATGCCCTATTCGGCGGCCACAGCGCCATTGTCGCGCGCACCGGTGTTGCCATTTTTGCCGCATCGGAGGCCGGCCCGCGTAACGGCCGCTATTGGGCCAACGTCGTGGCCGCGAGCCTGACGGTGCTGTTGGCGATCGCCGCGACGCCGGTGATGTCGCTGATCGGCGCGCTCCCGAAATCGTATATCTTCGCGCTTGCCGGCCTTGCGGTTTTGTCCGCCCTGCAAGACGCCTTCGAAAAATCCTTTGCCGGCGCGCTGCGCTTCTCCGCGCTGGTCGCCCTCGGCATCGCCGCCACCCCGTTCACCATCCTGGGCATAACATCCGCGTTCTGGGCCATCGTTGTCGGTCTCCTTGTAGCGTTGATCGTCGAGCGCAGGGAATTGGCCGCCCACTGGCGCGGCGACCGACCATCCCGCGGCTCGTAAATCATCAGCAATGAGATCAAACGCCTTCCGACCGCCCTTGACAGCCCGAACAAGCGACCTGAGCGGAACCTCTCATTGCCCGCCAATTTCCGGTCGCCGCCCCCGCGCCGATTCCGGCCTATCGTTTCACCATCGTGAACGTCCCGGTGGCCCCGACGTACGCCTGATATGTGCCGCTCACGGTCCTGCCGTCAGCCGCGGCGATCCCTTCCATGCGGATATCCCATCTCGGGCATCGGATTGTCAGTGCCACGCGCCTCGTCTCCCCGATCATGCCCCTGTCACGCTGCATTGATCCCTGGCGTCATTGACGTAGGTTCCCGAGAACCGCCCGTCGATGAATCGCAGCGACAGCGCATTCTGCGTGCCGTTCGGCCATCCTGCGACCCAGGATCCGGCAAGCTCTGCCGGCTCCAGGGCCGGCGCACTCTGAGAGAGTATCAACGCAAGAATTGCACCCAAGAAGAACCGGTTCATTGATTTCTCTCCCTGCGCGGCCCGAAGCCCCGCTTGCCCGCCGCAAAGTCTACGGCGCCATTCCCAGGACCTTGAGCCCATCCTTGGCTGCGGCAAGGTTCGGGTTGATGGCCAGCGCCCGCCTGTAGTCGGCGGCGGCTTTCTCGCGCTCGCCCTTGGCCTGATAGGCGTTGCCGCGGCTCACATAAGCCGCGGTGAAACCGGGCTGGATTTTGATCGCAGCGGTAAAATCCGCGATCGCCCGATCAAGATCGCCCTTCCTCTGAAACACAAGGCCGCGGTTGAAGAAGGCGGTGGTGTGCTTCGGGTACAGGCGGATCGCCTCGCTGTAGTCCGCGATCGCAAGATCGTGCTCGCCTTTGTCCTCGTAGGCGTTGCCGCGCGTAAAATAGATTGAGGCATACTTCGGATTGAGCCGGATCGCCTCGCTGTAGTCGGCGATCGCCCGGTCTTTCTCGCCGCGCGCCTCGTAAATGAGCCCGCGGCTGACGAAGAACTCGTAGTTTTTTGGATTGAGCCGTATCGCCTCGCTATAGTCGGCGAGCGCGCGGGTGTAATCGCTGCGCTCCCCGTACGCACTGCCCCGGCTGTAGTAGGCGGCTGCAAGCTGCGCCGGCGGCGCCTTGCGCGACTCGATGATCCTAGTGCAGCCGGCGATGTTGCGGTCCGGATGGTCGGCACGGCAGTCCTGCCAGTCCTGCTTGCTGGCGGCCCAGGCCGACCCGGCGAGCGCAAGCCCGACCCCGATCGAAAGCGCCAAACGCATCCCTTCCCCGCCCCGTCCACGCGTCGGAAAATCCTACCAGAGTTCGATGCCGCACGAAACGTCGCGGATCACGGCGCGTGTCGCCGCATCTCAGAACAAGTCGAAATACTCGCGGTGCTCCCAGGCGGTGACCGCAGCGGGATCTGCAGGCGCGCCGCCCTCTTTTCGGAAACGCGCAAGCTCCGCCTCTTTGATGTGGGCGAAGTAGTTGACGAACGGCTCGCCGAAGCCCGCGCGCAGGCACGCGCTCTGGCGCAGCGCCGCGATCGCCTCCTCCAACGTCTTCGGCAGCGGCTCGGCGGACAACTGATACGGCGCGTCCGCCGACGGTCCCGGATCGAGCTTGCGCGCCATTCCATCGAGCCCGGCGTGGATCTGCGAGGCCATGTAGAGATACGGGTTGGCGAGCGGTTCGCCGATGCGGTTTTCCAGATGGGTTGCCGGATCGCCCGCTTCCCCCAGCACGCGGATCATGACGCCGCGATTGTCGCGCGCCCAGATCGCCTGGATCGGCGCCATGGTGTTGACGCCGTGGTAGCGTTTGTACCCGTTGATCGTCGGCGTGGTGAACGCCGACGCCGCGCGCGCGTGCGCTAGCAGGCCGGCCAAGAACGCGCGTCCGAGCGGCGAGAGCAATTCCCGTTTCTCCGTCGTCACAAACGCGTTCGCCCGCGACTTACGGTCGACCAGCGACTGATGTAGATGCCACCCGCTCGCCATCGTGTTCGGCAAGCCCGGCCGGCACATGAAGCTGACCAGATACCCGTGCCGCCGCGCCGCCTGTTTTAAGGCGCTGCGCAAGAGCACCATGGTGTCGGCCGCCGCCAGCCCCGCCTCCGGCGCGAACGTGAACTCGTACTGGCTTGGGCCCAGCTCCACTTCGAGCGAGCGCAGCGGCAGTCCGAGCGCCGCCACCGTCTTGCGCAGCACATCCAGGATCGGCCCCACCTGATCGAAGCGCCCCTCGGTGAGGTACTGGAAGCCGTGCGTGGTGTGGCTCACCGTCGGCGGCTCCGGCGGCCACGTCAGCGTCTCCGGCGCGAGCTGGAAATTTTCGATCTTGAACAGATGGAACTCGACTTCGAGCCCGGCCAGATAGTCGAAACCGGCCCGCGCCAGCTTCTCCAGCGCCGCGCGATACAGCGCGCGCGTCGAGATCGGCACCGGCCGACCGTTGGTGAAGAAAATATCGCACAGCATCCAGCCGCTGCTCTCCGCCCACGGCAGCACGCGGAAGGTCGCCGGATCCGCAACCATGACGATGTTGCCGGCGCCTTCCATTTCCCGGATGTCCATGCCGCCGCCCGGCCCGAACACCGCAAACACGTTGCGATGCGAGGTGTCTTTCGCCAGCAGCGTGCTCGTCATGGTGACGCCCGCGCGCATGGCGCGCGCCGCATCTTTCGCCACCACCGTCTTGCCGCGCAGAATTCCGTGCTGATCGACGAACGAGAAGCGCACGAGCTCGAGCTTGCGCTTTGTGATCTCAGTCTCAACCGCGCGCGCGGCCTTCTCTTGCGCGGCGCTCCAGAGCCCATGCCGCTCGACGAAGCTCGCGCGCGCGAATTTGGAATGACGCGGGGACATTGTTTTTATCTCCCCCTTTCAGGGGGAGGTGGGTTCGCAAAGCGAACCGGGTGGGAGTGGCTGGTTGTCCACGGAGATGACCCCTCCCCGCCGCGCTCCGCGCGGCGACCCTCCCCTTTCCGGGCAGGGCGAAGAATGGAACTGCGCGGGCGAAACCGCGGCAGCTCGAAGTCACCGTCCATTGGCCCAGCTCGCGGCCTGCCGCTTGCTCGCGTCGGTCTTCTGCCAGTAACCCTGCCAGTCGTCGGTTGGCCCGATGCCGTCGATCGCCGCAGGGCCCGTGATGCGCGGCGCCGACTGCGCATCAAGCACCATGAGCGGCCGGCCGCCCTTCTCAGCTTCATCGATCGCCGTCCGCAGCATGCGCCGATAGAACGTGATCGCCCTGTCCGACTGCCCGAGATGCTCTTGCGTGCGGTCGGCAATGGCGCCCATCGACTCGCAGGCCCACTGGTCGTGCACATTGATGTCGGCGCCCATGCCCGTGTAGGTCTCGTGCTCTTGCTCGTGCGGGTCGAAGCCGTAGTTGTTGCTCTTGTTCTTGCGCGGGATGTAGTCGGGCAGTTCGTACAGTTCGAGTCGCTGCCGCCGCATCTCGTCCTTGTTGACCGGCGCCCCGAAGCTCGTGAATATCGCGTACCAGTAGTGCTTGTAGTCGTCGATCGGCACGTGCCATTGGGTGATCGTCATCTCCCGGCTCATCGGGATGACGAAGGCGTTGGGAAACATCAGGTTGGTGACCCGCACGTGGGTGTTCTTGTCGCTGATTTTGCGCAGCGAGATGATGCGGAAGCCGTAGTCCGTCGGCTCCACTTCGATGCGCGGGCGCGGAAACTCGCGCATGATCCGCGTCATCGGCATTTCCGAATCGATTGAGGTGTCGCGGAACAGCTTTCCGTAGCCCTGCTTCGGGTCCTCGTCCTGGAAGAAGCGATGCAGGAACGAAGTATGCGCTGGATCGATGCCGACCTCGAGCGACTGCAGCCAGTTGCAGTCGATGAGCCCCTTGAACGCGAACGTGTGCGTCGCCGGCGCGATGAAGCAGTCGAAGTGCGGAAACTCCGGCGGCTCCCCCGGACCCATGTAGGCGAACAGAATGCCGCTCTTCTCCACCACCGGATAGGATTTGTGGCGTACGTTGGCGCACAGGTTGCTGCCCTCCGGCTCCGCCGGCGTCTCCAGGCACTTTCCGGCAACGTCGAACAGCCAGCCGTGGAAGGAACACCTTAAGCCGCCGTCCTCGAGCCGCCCGTAGGCCAGATCGGTGCCGCGGTGCGGGCAGTGGCGGCCGATCAGCCCGTAACGGCCCTTGTCGTCCTTGAAGATGACCAGGTCTTCGCCCAACAGCCGGACCCCTTTCACCGGGCGATTTCCGGCCAGCTCGTCGACCAGCGCCGCCGGCTGCCAGTAGCGACGCAAGAGTTTTCCCGCCGGCCGGTCCGGCCCGGTGCGGGTGAGGCGTTCGTTCTGCTCCGCGCTCAACATGCGATTGGCTCCCTCAACTGCAAATTTAACGCCGGCCGCTGGCGCCGTCTATTTGCGCAGCGTGCGCGGATCGCGCGGCGGCCAGCGGCCGGCCTCGACCCGCGCAATGAAATCTTCGAGCGTGGCATTGAACAAGGCCGGCTCCTCCTGATTGACCACGTGTCCCGTCTTGGGAAACACCGCAAGCCCGGACGGCGCGATCCACTGCTTGAGCTTCAGGCTCGGTTCAAGGCACGGGTCGTCCTCGTCACCGACAACGATCAGCGTTGGCACGGTGATACGCCGGATTTCCGCCTCGAAGTCATACAGCGATGGCCGCTCAGCCTGAAACCCGCGCATGGTATGGGCCGAGCCCTGTGCGTCATGCTCTGCGAACATCCTGGTGAATTCCTCGAACCCGCGCGGATCCTTCACCAGAAACGGAATGCGCGCCGGACCGTAGCCGTAGGTGCGCGCCACCGCTTCCGAGCCTTGCTTCTCGAACTGCTCGGCGAGCGCCCGCGCGCTGCGGCGGAACTCCTCCGTGTAATGCCGTTCCGACCCCGAACCCGCGCCGGCGGCCGTCAGCGACCGGGCGCGTTGCGGAAAATTCACGCCGATCAGCACCGTGGTGTATCCGCCCATCGACAGGCCGACGATGTGCGCTTTCTCGATCTGCAGATGGTCGAGCACCGCGATCGCATCGCTGATCCAGTGCTTGTAGCTGTACGCCTTGCCGTCTGAGGGCACATCGGAAGGCCTATAGCCGCGCGCGGAATACGCAATGCACCGGTGCGGGCGGGAGAAATACCGCATCTGCGGCTCCCAATTCCGATGATCTCCGGCAAATTCGTGGATGAACAGGATCGGCGTGCCGCTGCCGGTTTCCTCGTAGTAGAGCCGCACATTGTCACGCGTGGTCGCATACGGCATTTGCTCACTCCTACTCATCCTCGAACGGCAGCCCGACGTAGTTTTCGGCCACCATCTGCCGCGCCGCCCTGGAGCTCAAAAGATATTCGAGCTCGGTGTATTGCAGCCTGCGGTCGAACGGCGTGTGCTCCTCGAAGCGATGCAAGAGCGTGGTGAGATAGTTGGAATAGCGCACGCCCTTCCACACCCGCTTCAGGCAGACTTCCGAATACCGCTCCAGCCGCTGACGCGCACCGGTGCGAAAATACTCCACCAGCGCCCGCGCCAGCACCCGCACGTCGGCCACCGCCAGGTTCAATCCCTTGGCGCCGGTGGGCGGCACAATATGCGCGGCGTCGCCGGCAAGATAGAGCCGCCCGAATTGCATCGGAGCCGCCACATAGGCCCGCACCGGCGTCACCGCCTTCTGCAGGATGGGTCCTTCGCCGAGCTGTCCTACGTTCTCGTCCTTGAGGCGGATGTGCAGCTCCTTCCAGATGCGCTCGTCCGACCATAGCGAAAGATCCTCGTCCAGCGCGCACTGCAGATAGTTGCGCGCGATATGCGGCCCGCGGCGGCTGGCGAGCGCAAAGCCGTGCTCGTGGTTGGCATAAGTCATTTCGAAGAACGGCCGCGCCTCCGCCACGATGCCGAGCCAGCCGAACGGAAAGATGCGGTCGTAGACCGTGAGCAGATGTTCTGGGATCGCCGCTCGGCATATGCCGTGGAACCCGTCGCAGCCGGCGACGAATTCACACTCGACGACATCCTCCCGGCCGTGCTGGCGGAAGGCAATGCGCGGCCGCTCGCTGTCCAACCCCTCAAGCCCGATTGCCTCCGCCTCGAATTCGAGCTTGCCGCCGCGCTCAAGCCAAGAGGCGATCAGGTCTTTGACCACCTCCTGCTGGCCGTACACGGTGACGATACGGCCCGGCGTCAATTCCGGCAGGTCAATGTGGATCGTGCCGCCGGCAAAGCGGATGTCGAGCCGCTTGTCCGGCATGCCCTCGCGCTTCAGTCTGTCGCCCGCGCCGAGCTCGCACATCAGATCGACAGTGCCCTGCTCGAGCACACCCGCCCGCACCCGGTTCTCGACGTATTCGCGGCTGCGCGATTCCAGAATGACGCAATCGACACTCTCCCGATGTAACAGGTGTGCAAGGAAGAGCCCCGCCGGCCCCGCCCCGACGATCCCGACCTGCGTGCGCATAAAGCCTCCGAAAGCTTACGATTTTGGCGCGAGGAATTTCTTCAACGCCTCGATTTCTTTCTTTTCGCCCTCGAAATCCATTGCCATGCGCCGGTAGAAGTCGGCAAACGCCAGGTGCATCTGCCGGGCGGCCGTATCCTCGCCGACGAAATCGGCGATCTCCCGCATTTCCGGCGCGAAGCGGTAGGCCTTGCCGAACATGTCGGGCACCGCGCGCCTAAAATTTTGCACGAACGCCGGATGACTCCGTTCGAGCTCCGCGCTGAGCTCATTGGCAACGCCTGCGCGCGCTGCGGCGAGCATCATCATCGAGCCGAGCGCGGTGAACCCCTTGGTGATGCCGGCATAAGACATCTTCACTGCCGCGGCGGCCCCGACCGGCCCTTCGATGGCGCGAATTTTCAGGCCAAACTCGCTCAGCGGCACGAACCGCGCCGCCTCCGGCCCCGCCGCGATGAACACCGGCCCGTCATAGCCCGTCCGCGGCGGCAGACCGATGATGCCCACATCGACGAACGGCGCCCCCGCTTTCGTCACGACGCTGCCGATCTGGACTTTTGTGGGCGGGCTGACCGCGTTGCAGTCCACATAGATTGGCTTCTTGTTGCTCGGCCCGATCAGCGCCGCCATCTTTTCGGCGAGCGAGAGCGCGTCCCCCGGCGGCACGATCGACAGAAAAAGGTCGGCGCGTGCGGCTTCCTCATCGGACACCGCAATCATGCCGGCCGCCGCGGCCCGCCTCGCGCTTGCCTCGCTCCGGCCGGCGAGCGAAGTAACCACCCGCACCCCCCGCTCGGTGAGGCGCGCGCCGACGCCTGCGCCCATGGCGCCCTGTGCAACGACCGCAACAATCGGTGTCATTGTGTCATTCCTCTCAGCGAGCGGAAATTCTGTACTATAGGATGGTCGCATCATACAGGCAGAAATCGTGGACAACAGACTGGACTGCGCCGTTCTCATCATCGGTGGCGGACCGTGCGGGCTGATGCTTGCCATCGAGCTTGGCCGCCGCGGCATTTCTGCTTTCGTGCTTGAGGAGAGGACCTCGCCCGCGCGTTTTCCCGCCGCCAATGCAACGCAGGCGCGCACCATGGAGCACTATCGGCGGCTCGGCTTTGCCGAAAAGGTCCGTGCCCAGGGTCTCCCGCCCGACTATCCCACCGACATTGCCTACTTTACCCGTCTCACCAAGCACGAGCTTGCGCGCTTCAGCCTGCCCTCCGCGCGTGCCGCGACCGAAATCGTTCGCACGCTGTCCGGCTCTTGGAGCGCCGCCGAGCTGCCGCACCGCTGCTCGCAGATGTATGTCGAGCGCGTGCTGCGCGCAGTGGCCGAAGCCGAAAAGACCGTTTCCATCCTGCCCGGATGGCGCGCGACCGCGCTCCGCGAGGTCGAAGGCGCCGTCGAAGTGGAGGCTGAAGACGCCGCCGCGCGCAACCGAAGAATCTTTCGCGCGCGCTATGTGGTCGGCGCCGACGGCGCGCGCAGTCTGACGCGCAAGGCGCTCGGCGTCACCTACATCGGCGAGACGAGCGCGGTGCGCGATTTCATGGGCGGCCGCATGTTCGCCTTCTATTTCCGCAGCCCGAAGCTCTATGAGCTGATCCCGCATGCGCGCGCCTGGATGTATTGGACCGTGAACCGCGAGCGGCGCTGCTTCATGCCGGCGATCAATGGCCGCGACGAGTTCGCCTTCCATACCCAGATCGAAATCAATCGCCGCGCCGACGACATAACCGAAGGCGAGGCCAAGGCGATGTTTCAGGCCGCGCTCGGCGCTCCGCTCGACATCGAGATCATCGCCCGCTCGTCCTGGAACGCCGGCTACACGCTGGTGGCGGAGAAATTCCAGCGCGGGCGCATCTTCATCGGCGGCGACGCCGCGCATCTGTTCACGCCGACCGGCGGGCTTGGCTACAACACCGCCGTCGAGGATGCGGTCAACCTCGGTTGGAAGCTTGCCGCCGTGCTCAAGGGCTGGGCCGGACCGCGGCTGTTGGAAAGCTACGAGCCCGAGCGGCAGGCGATCGCCAAGCGCAACACCGCCTACGCGCGCACCTTCGCCGACTCGGTCGGGCTGTTCGTGCCGCCGCCCGAGCTTGAGGACGACACCCCGGCCGGCGCGGCCGCCCGCAAGCTCACCGGCGACCACTTCAACTATCACGCCCGGTTCGAATTCAACATTCCCGGCATTACCTTCGGCGGCCGCTACGACGGCTCGGCTATCATCGTGCCGGACGGCACCACGCCGCCGCCCGATGCGCCCAACAGCTACGTTCCGACCGCCTGCCCCGGCGGCCGCGCGCCACATCTGTGGCTTGCCGACGGCCGCTCGCTCTATGACGCGCTCGGTTTCGAATTCACCCTCCTGAGGCTTGGTAAGCGTACGCCAAGCGCCGCGCCGTTTGTATCCGCCGCGGCCTCCTTCGGTCTGCCGCTCACCGTGTTGGATCTGCCGACCGACGAAGCACGCGACCTGTATCAGGCTGACCTCGCCCTCATCCGCCCCGACCAGATCGTCGCCTGGCGCGGCAATTTTGCGCACGACGCCCCGCGCGTGCTGCGCACCGTGAGCGGTCACTAAGCATGTTCCGCTTTCGCGGAAGCACACCGGTTCGTTCCCGCCGCCGATCAGGTCGAGGGGAAGAGGGGAAATAAACGGAAACGGGCAAGGCGATTCGATTTGAACTTTCCCGTCACCGCCCGGGCAGAACCAGCACCTTCGGCTTGCTCGGCAGCGTGGTCTTCGACACGACCGTCGACGGCAGCTCGGCCATCTCCACGTCGTACTTCTGGCCGAGCGCGGTTAGAAAGCGTTGCAGCGTATAGGTGCTGAAGTAGTGCATCGGGATCATCAGCGGTGCCTTGAGCGCGTCGAGCACCTCGATCATGCCCTCAAGATCGAGCGTAGCCCCGCCGTCCACCGGCACCATCACCACATCGATGCGGCCGATCTCGTTGAGCTGCTGTTGATTGAGGGTGTGATGCAGGTGCCCGAGATGCGCAATGCACATGTTGGCGATCTCGAAAATGAAGATCGAATTGCCGTGCCGCTCCGTGCCGCCGGTGATCCAGCTCCGGATGTTGGTTGGCACGTTGCGTACACGCACGTCTCCGACCTGCAGGTCGTGCCGCGCCGGCTGCTCCGGCGTCGGCCCCCATCCGCGCAGCACGTGCTTGATGCCCGGGTCGGGATTGTCGGTGTAGTGCGTCGAGTGCGCATGGTTCATGGTCACGATCGTCGGCAGCACCGGCGGCCGCACATAGTCGTTGTAGTCGGTGGCAATCCGCACGAGCCGTGGACTTTCAATCAGAAA
>FWPU01004918.1_pt1 | contig 30176 bp, 21 predicted proteins | sample 2228361 | NCBI WGS metagenome assembly FWPU01 (sample SAMEA103939777, study PRJEB20133) | metagenome | reverse complement strand
AGATAGCTGGCCAGGTCGGCCTCGCTCACGAGCTGGCTCTGGGCGATTCGGTGCAACAGCTTGGTCGGAAGCGTCACGTTGGTCGCCCGCTTCAGCCGGTCCCGGCGGGCGTACGCAGCGGCGATGCCGGCGATGTCGCGCGAGGGACGGACGACCAGGTCCTTCACCACCCGGTACGGCTGGCCCCGCAGCGCGCGTACCGCCTCGTTGATCTGCGGCACGAAGCCGGGTCCGAAGGCGGCGGTTCCGGCCTGCAGCAGCGCGTTGAAGCGCCGGAGTCGATCGAGATCGTAATCGGTGTGGTCGAGCATCAGCGCGTTGAGGACCTTGCCCATCAGCACCGGAGTGCTCGGGTAGCCATTCAGCTTCGGCGCGGGCAGCCCATCGGGAGGCCGGTGCCGCAGCGAAACGATGAGCACCTTCTCGGCTCCGAGGCGCAGGGCCGGCGAGAGCGGCGTGTTCTGCCGAACCGAGCCGTCGCAGTAGTACTCGTCGCCGATCCGCACCGATCGGAACAGCAGCGGGATGGCGGCCGAGGCGAGCGCGTGCTCCGGGCCGATGATGGCCTCGCGGCCCTCGTTGTACGGGTCGCGGCTCCACGCCGGAATCCCGCCCTCGCGACGCTGCACGAAGACGACGGTGTGGCCGGTGCTGATCTTCGTCGCCGAGACCGACAGGGCGGAGAACAGCCCTCGGGCCAGGTTCGCCGAGATGCGCGGCCAGCTCGCCCGGGTGCGCACCATCTCCTCGAGCGGCTCGGGGTGCAGGATGTCGTAGAGCCTCCACCCCTCGGGCCGCAGCGGCTCGTTCGTCGCCGCGCGCCACATCTTGCGGGTCAGCGTCCACAGGTCTTCGCCGTGGACTTTGTAGAAGCGCTCGAGCTCGAGGCCGGCCCACAGCTCGTAGAGCGCCCGCCCCTGCTGATCGGGCGTGTCCATCGTCGACGCCAGAAAGCACGCGGTGATCGCGCCCACCGACGTGCCGCAGAGGATGTCGAAGCGAACGCGCCGGCGGACGTCGGGCGGCAGCTCTTCGCGAAGATAGCGGATCAGGCCCGCTTCGTAGGCTCCGCGCGCTCCGCCGCCCGAAAGGACGAGCGCGACCGGTGATGAGCTCACCCGACGAACATCGCACGTGATCCGACCCTGACCAGCCAAAAAGTTGCGGGTGCGGCGGGCTGCTTCACACTGCTCCAGGCCTGTAACGGGGAGGGGCCATGGTTTCGTTCGACGAGCCCAAGACGGGCGAGCGCTATCACCCGCGCGTACCGGCCGGCTTCATGGTGAAGCTCTTGATGGACGGCAAGGCGGTGCTGGCCAAGGCACGCGACGTGTCGATGAACGGCGTGCGCGTCGCCGGCGCGGGGTGGCTCGAGCGCGACTGGGTCACCATCGCGATTCCCCTGCCGAACGATCGCGAGGTGGTCACCGGCTGCAAGGTTCGGCGCCGCGAGCAGGACGAGCTGGCCCTCGAGTTCGACGAGCTCGACTGGGACGACATGTTCGCGCTGGCGCGCTTCCTCCACCCGCGGCTGCCGTAGTCAGGCAGAGCGGGGGCGCTTGAGCCGCTCGACGAGCTCCATCAGCTCGGCGCCGCGGAACGGTTTGTGGATATAGCCGTCGGCGCCAGCGCGCGTGGCCGCATCGACGTCCGACTTCTTCTGCTTCGCGGTGAGCATGTACAGCGGCACACCCGCGGTGTGCGGATCGCTCTTGAGCATGCGGCAGAGGGTGATGCCGTCCATCTGCGGCAGCACCACGTCGAGCAGGATCAGATCGAACTGCCGCTGCCGCGCGAGCTTGAGCCCTTCGACGCCGTTGGCGGCGCACTCGACGTGCACGTGGCCGTCGGAGAGCATGCTGCGCACGAGCTCGCGGATGACGGGCTCGTCCTCGACCAGCAGGATGTGAAAGCCCTTCTCCTGCGGCTCCGCCATGACCGGATTGTAGCTGCGTGCGTCATTCGTAGGCGAGGGCCTCGACCACGTCGAGCGACGCGGCCCGCCGCGCGGGGTACAGGCCGGCGATCACCGCGCACACCGTGGCCGCGGTCACCATCTGCAGCGCCACGTTCGTGGGGAAGACGTAAGGGAACGACCAGCCGGTCGACTGCACGCCCACCACCTTGGTCACGGTCAGGCCCATGATCCACCCGGAGACGACGCCGATCAGGCCGCCGCTCAGGCCGATGAACGCCGCCTCGCCGGTGAACAGCCGGATCACGTGCGAGCGGGCCGCTCCGATGGCACGCAGAAGACCGATCTCGCGCGTGCGGTCGAGCACCGCCGCGAGCAGCGTGTTCACCACGCCGAGCAGCGCCAGGAGCACCGCCACCGCCTCCATGGCGTAGGTCACGCCGAACGCGCCGTCGATCAGCTCGTGCGCTTCCTCGCGCAGCTCGCGGTTCGAGAGCACGTACAGGTCGTATGCCTCGCCGAACCGGCGGGTGATCTCCTCACGCACGCTCTCGAGCCGGCTCTGATCCGACAGGTAGATGTCGAACGTGTCGACCCGGTCGTCCTGGAAGTGCTCGATGAAGATGCGCCGGTCCATGAAGATCGTCCCCTGGTCCGACGTGTAGTCGACGATCACCGCGCCGACGGTGTACTGCCGCACTCCGGTCGGCGTGCTCATCTCGAACGTCTTCCCCGCGTGCAGCCCGCGCCGGCGGGCCAGATTCTCGGAGATGGTCACCAGCCCACGCTGCCGCTCCTCGGCGGTCGGCAGGCTGCCCTCGAGCACCCGGGGCTTGCCGCGCGAGTGGTAGATCTCCGGCGTCAACGAGATGATGTAGATGCGCAGACCCATCAGGTCGTGAGGGAAGATGCGGATCTTGTCGACCGCTTCGACGCCCGCCATGCGCTCCATCTCGGCGCCGATGTCCGGCTTCATCGGCGTGTTCTGCACGCCGCCGAGCTTCGCCGACGAGGTGACGAACAGGTCCGCGGGCACGGAGTGGTCGATCCACTCCTGCGAGCTGTGCTGGAACGAGCCGACGAACCCGGCGATGCACAACGTCATCGCCACTCCGATCGCCAGCGCCGAGACGGGAACGGCCGTGCGCACCGGAGCCCGCGCGAAGTTGTCGGCGGCGATGCGGCCGGCCACGCCGAGGACGAGCTCGCCGGGCCGCTGATAGACGCGCTGGAGCAACCGCAAGAGCAGCGGCGACACGAGCGACGTCCCCATCAGGGTGAGGAAGATCGACAGATACCCGCCGAGCGGAAAGTTCTCGATCGGCGGTGGAATCAGGGTCGCCGGCCACACGAGCGCCAGCATGGCCAGACCGGCGAGCAGCGGCGCCGACCTGAGCCCCACCACGTCGGCTCCGGCCGCGATGTCCCGCCGCAGCGCCTCGACCGGCTGCACGCGCGAGGCGATGACCGCGGGGCGGAGCGCGGCGAAGGCGCTCCCGCCGATGCCCAGCACCAGTCCGGCGATCCACTCGTAGGCACCCGCCTGCACGTCGCGCGCGTTCACCTGCACGTAGAGCGACGAGATGGTGTCGGAGACGGTGCCGATGGCTCCCCGGGCCACGGCGATGCCGAGCGGTATGCCGAGAGCGGTGCCGAGCGCTCCCATGAGCAGGGCCTCGAGCGTGAACATCGTGCGGAGCCGGACGCGCGAGGCGCCGAGCGCGCGCAGGGTGCCGATCTCGCGGCGGCGCTGCACCACGCCGATGGCCACCGTGTTGTAGACGAGGAACACGCCGACCAAGAGCGCCACGGCAGAGCCCAGGTTCAGCCCCATGCGGAAGGAGAGCACCATGCGCTCGACGCTCCCGCCGCGTCGGCTGGGTCGCTCGACCTCGAACGACGGGCCGAGCTCCTTCTCGAGCGCGGCCTTCACCGCGTCCACGCCGACCGCCGGATCCACCGCCACGTCGATGCGGTCGATGCGGCCCGTTCGCCCGAACGCCTCCTGGGCCGAGCCGACGTACATGACGGCCACCCAGCCGCCGAAGGCCTTCACCGGGCCGGACTCCTTGATCAGCCCGTGGACGTAGAACGTTTTGGCGCCCTCGTGCGTCATCAGCGAGAACCCATCGCCCACCTTCAGCCGGTGGTCGGCCGCGAACCGCTCGGAGACGAGCATGCGGTCGGTGGAGTTCAGAAACTCGAGGTCGTCCGCCAGCTCGCCGATGTCCCGGTCGACGCCTTCGTAGGTGCGGAAGTAGCCGTCGTCGAGCAGGTCGACTCCCATGACGCAGAGCGCCTGGCCGGGAGAATCCTTCACCGGCGCCACCACGGTGAGGCCGCCCGAGGCGTGGGTAACCCCCTTCACCCCCCTCACCTTCTCGACCAACGAGTCGTCGAAGCCCGCCTGGGTTCCGGCCACGGTGAGGTCGGCCTTGCCGGCGATGGTGTCGACCGTCGAGCGGAACGCCTCCATCACCGAGCGGTTGATGGCGGTGATGCCCACCATCGTGGCCACGCCGACGGCGACTCCGATGACGGTCAGGGCCGAGCGCAGAGGTGCGCCGACGAGGTGACGCAACGAGATCATTCGCAACAGGTGCAGCACGCGCGACACCATAGACCCGATTCTTCGCGCCGATCGATCGCGGCGAGTGCGCGCAGCGACGGAGGTGCCGCCGGGTGCCGGCTCGACCCGGTGGGCGCGGCCGGAGTCGCCGCTCGAGTGGGCGAGCCGTGGCGGGCCGTGCTCGAATGGGAGCGATGGCCCACTGGAAACCGCGCCTGGCCGCCGGCGTCGACCTGCGCGCGCTGAACCTCACTCCCGAGCAGGGGTTTCTGCTCTCGCGCCTCGACGGCAACACCACGGTCACCGAGCTCGCCGCGCTCACCCATGCGAGCGAAGCGGACGTGCGCGCATCGCTCGAGCACCTGACCGCGCTGGGAGCCGTGGCTCCGCCCTCGGCCGACATGCCGCAGCAAAAAATCGCCCAGCCCGATGGCGCGCTGGCCGAGTCGCCGCCGCATGAGCCCGCATGCGACTCGCAGCCGCTCGAGGAGTCGGCGATCGACGACGGCCTCAACCACCGCAGGCTCTTCGAGACCGAGCTGCACCCGTTGCCCGAGGACGAGCGCGCGCGCCTGGCGCAGAGCTGCGGCGAGCCGCACCTGTCGGCCCTGTGCTTCGACCCGCTGCCGTCGGTGGTGAAGCGGGTGCTCGAGAGCTCCCACGCGGGCCTCTCGCACGCCCGGCTCATCGCGGCCCACCACCAGAACCCCGTGGGCCTCGAGGCGCTCGCGCACCGCGCCGAGCTGTTCCGAGACGGACAGGTGCAGCGGCTGCTCATGCGCAACCCGCAGTTGCCGGAGTCGCTGCTCAAGCGCATCGGCCAGCCCAAGCGCATGCTCGACGTCTACAAGCTCGCCATCAGTCGCGAAGTGCCCGAGAAGAACCGCCATGGCGCGCTGCGGCTGCTCCGGAGCAAGTTCGCCACCGGCGCGGCCGAGGAGCGCGTCGAGCTCATCTTCCACACGGAAGGCCGGGCGCTGGCCAGCCTTGCGGGCATCGCCATCGACGGCAAGACCACCGCCCTGCTCTGCCAGCGGCCCTACCACTCGACGATGCTCATCCAGAACATTGCTCGCTGGGCGTCGGCGCCCCCGGCCCTGATCGCCCACCTGCTGAAGCAGCCGGTGGTGAAGCGGCAGCCCAGCCTGCGCCAGGCGCTGTTGCGTCATCCGAACGCGCCATCGTCGGCCGAGCGGTAGAACGGGCGCGTCCTGTGACCGGCAGCCGTGGCTCCAATGCCGGCGCGAGGTGAGCTGAGCCCAAAGCTACTGCCGCAGCCGCGTTTCGAGCGACGCGCGGCAGTCGCGAATCGCCTGGCTGGTGGTGGGTCGATCGAGGAAGGCGCACAGCTCCTTCAGGTCGCTGCCCGGCAGCACTCCTCGCCGTCCGCCTCGCCGACGACGAGCTCTGGCGGCAGATCAAGGCAGGCGAGCTGACGGGCTTCAGCATCATTGGCGGCGCGATCAGGGGCGCCCGCGGGTGGCTGAGCTCTCCCTTCGCATCGCCGATGGTCGCCCGCTCCCCACACCGCGTTACAATGCGCCGGTGCTGGACCGCGTTCTGCCGGCCTGGGTGGAGCCAGACCCGCTGCGTTCGCGAGCCACCGATGCGCTCGGCCTACAGGTCGTCGCCGATCGGCTCGCGGAGAGGCTCGTCCCGGGCCTCTCGGTCCTGACGACGAGGGCACGCTACTTCACGTTCCTCTGCTGGGCCCGCGATCAGGTCGGTCGCGATCATGATGAGGTCGGCATTCACCGCTGGGAGGTCGCGCTTGCGCTGGCGGAGGCCCGCATCTCGGACAAGGAGCCGACACACGGCGAGACGTGCAGGTTCGTTGGTTCCCGAAACGTGAAGGGGCTCGCGCGCGACCGCCTGCCGCGCGATCCCAAGCGCCTCTACAAGGTGCCGGCGTGGCGCGCGTACCGCGCCTCGATGTTCGCCTTGGGCCTCGTGCACGCACCTCCGCGCTTTTGGCTTCGGGACGAGGGTAAAGACGCGGCGAGCCGATTCCAAGCAAGCGTGCGCGTTCGCGGTGGCGCCACTCGCCCTCTTTCAGATCGCGCTTGCCTCTCGCGCATCTCCTGGCGCGAGCGCCACCTTCTTCGCGATCTACTTGGGCTCTCGCTGCGAGGACGCCTCGACGCCGAGTCCACCGACCAACGAAGTCGTCGTGCCGCCTTCGCCAGGGAGGTTCGACATATCTTCCGCCGACAAGGCCTATCGCCAGAGAACGTTTTGCCGAAGTACGAGACCATTCGCTCGAGATCCCTCGGAGAGCCAGCAGCCACCCTGCGCGCGGCGGCTCTCTGGGAGCGGCTGGCGCTGGGCATGAACGTCATCTTCACGTCGTGGGTCCGCGCCATCGAAGCCGGTCGCCCCGGCCGGGTGGAGCGCGCGCTCGCTGAGTTGCTCACCTTGGGCTTGCGTCCGGCGGCGCTCGCCGACGTCGAGCTGGTCGACTTCGAGCCCGCCCTCGCAAAGGCGGTTGCCAACCTTCGCGTCGCCGTCCGGCTGCACGACGAGCTGCGTGACTGCGGGGTCGCGCTTCGAGAGCTTCGAGAAGGCGAGTGGTTCGACGTCGCGCGTGACCTCTTCCAACGGACGAGCAGCGCGCAGACTCGTGCGCGCAACGCTCTCGAACGCCTTCGGCAGGCTCACTTCGCCGCGAAGGGCGACGACGCGTGGATCGACGGCAACCGACTGGAGCTGTCCCGGCCGCCGGGAGGAGGCTGGAAGGTCCCCGCGCGTGTTCGGCTCCACGGCTATCGCATGGCTGCCTTCGACAGCATCGTCCGCGATCTCGGGGGTATCTGATCTCGGCTCGCGCTCGAGGCCTGCGATGGCAACGCACGTCGGACGCCATCCGCACCTTTGTGTCACGCGACGGCGCCGGTCCACCTCGGCGTGCGGTGCTCTTGACCTACGATATCGATCTTCCGCGTTTCGAAGCGGTCCTGCTGCCAGAGCTCACACGTCGCGGACGGCAGTTCCGTACCCTCGTGATGGCGGACGCGGGCGCCTTGCAGACCCACCTGAAGCAGATCGGCGGCTGGCAGTTCGGCCGATTCGAGATGGCGCCCGTCCGTTGTCGTGACGCAGGGGTGTTTCACCCGAAGCTCGTGCTCCTTTCCGCAGGCGCGCGACGACTCGTGGGGATCGGCTCTGCGAACCTGACCGCGGGTGGACTCGGCGGCAACCTCGAGCTCATGCTGTTCGCGGATGATCGCGCGGAGGCGGGGCGGCGCCTTCTCGCGGGCGCGGCCGCATTTCTTGACGCCCTTCTCGGGTCGGATGCGGTTTTCTTTCCGGAGTCGGCCCGTCGCTTTCTGCACCTCATCCTCGCTGGTCTTCCCAGGTCACGCGGCGGTGCTGTGCTCCACTCACTCTCCGAGCCGCTGCTCGATCAGATGCAGCGGATCTCGAAGGTCGCTGTCGGACGAGCACAGCACGTGTCGGTCGTATCGCCCTGGCACTCGAACGCGCGATCGCCCGACGCGACGGATGCGTCGGTCATCCGGTGCATCGAGCACAGGCTTGGGAAACCTGTGGTGCTGTACACCGACGGCCAAGAGGGGCGCGGGCCTGACGTGGGCTCAGCAATCGACGTCCGCGTCCGAGCCGAACGCGCCACCTCCGACGAAGAGGACGACGCTCCATACTCCCGCAGGCCTCTTCGGGTACATGCGAAGGCCTACCTCGTAGAGGGATCGCGGGCTGCGGCTCTCTTCCTTGGCAGCCCGAACTGCACGCACCCAGCGCTGACCATGACCGCGGCGAAGGGCGGCAACGTGGAGATCCTCGTTGGCACGCGCCTCGGCGCGCCCGAGACCAGCGCCTTCAAGAGCGACTTGGACGATCTCTTCGAGCCCGCATCCGGTCGGTTCGTCGCGAGCGCCCCGCCGCGCTCCACCCCCGCACAAGGCCGTATCCTCTCCGGCTGCTTGCTCAAGAGTCGGGCTGGGATGCGCCTCGAGCTCCAGGCGCCCGGGGTCCACGCCGCCGACGTCCGTGTCGCAGGCCGAGTCGGTGCGCGCGAGCTCACCGTACGCGTTCGACACTCCGCCGGAGTCGTAACCGACGACGGCGCGCTTCGGTTGCTCTTTGCCGGACAGCGGCTGCCAGAGCGGGCAGCTGCTTCGTGGGGCTCGGTCCTTTGGGAGCACGTTGACGGCAGATGGCTGCCGTTCCCCGTCACGGTCCCCCTGCATGGTGGCGGCGATGCGGGGCCAGACAACCTCTTCGAGGACCTCCTGCTCGAAGAGATCGGAGCGTGGCCCTCGGCACCGAACGGCGAGATCGAAGAGCAAGCGGAACACGAAGCCAATGACGTCAATGACGACGCGCTCTCCGACGAGTTGGAAGCGCTCGCCGCCGCCCGCCACCAGGGGCATCTCGATCGACTGGCCGTCGCGGTGGCCCTCCTACGTAGGCGCATCCTGCGCGCGAAGGCGGGCCCGGCGTACACGAGAGCGCGGCTAAAGCTGCTTCGCGAGCAGGTGGAGCGTGTGGATCTCAATCCGGGACTCCGCCGCATCGTCCTCAAGTACCTCGACGGTGGACCGCGATGAGGCGCGCCACGTTCTCAACAGGACTCTTGTCGCATCAGGCGATGATGGCCGTGTGGGCACGGAAGCGTCTCGTCGATCGCGATGCTGGCCGGTTCGAGACCGTCAACTCCAAGGTCCCTCAGTACGGCGTCATCGCTGCCGACGGTGTCGGGCTTGGAAAAACATGGGAGGCACTCGCCGCGACCGCGCTTCTCCTCGTCGAGCGAGGCAAGGAGAGGAAGGGCGGCGGTAAGCGCAAGAACGTCCGTCGTCAGCCGGCCCGCGTGCTCGTCATCTGCCCGCCCGGCCTCGTATCGAAGTGGTCGCGAGAGGTACGGGATCCTGAAGGCTTCTCGGCCCACCTCCGATCGTGGGCTGGAACGAGGCGAAATCGACAGTTCGTCCTCGAAACACTCACGACGCCGTTCGAGATTCGACGACGTTCCGATCTTCCCCGGACGAGCGCCGCGCGCGCGGGGCTCGCGATGCCAGCGGGCACCTACGTCTGCAACTGGAACGTCCTGCGGCGTGGCGTTGGCCCCGGCCGCAGCCGGCTCGCCGCTCTTCGGGCGCAGCGCTGGGACGTCGTCGTCGTTGATGAGGCACACCACAGGGAGGCTCGGGAGGCGATCAACACCATACGCTGCTGGTCCCCGATGCTGCTCCTCACCGCCACGCCGTTCCAACTCGAGCCCCGTGAGATCCACGATCTTTTGCGCTCCGTCCTCGACGCTCACCACGGCGAGCACAAGGTGCTCGCGCGGGCACCGGTGCGCCCGTACGTCGAGGCGCTCAGCCGCTTCTTCGACGGTGGCGCCGCCCCTCTCGTGCGCCAGAAGAAGGACGCCGAGCGCGTCTTACGGCAGGTCATCGCACGCAGCGATGTCAGATCGCGCGGACGGCAGCATTTCCTGATCGCTGACGGCGGACGTCTCGCCGCGATTTCTTCTCCGGATCGGCTGCGAGAGGAAGCCCTGCAGAGCTTGGTCGACAAGCTGATTCGACCCTCTCCCGAATTCGAGGAGTGGTATCTCCAACGTCGCCTTCGGCTCGCCGACGGCGACCGCACCTTCCTCCCCACCAAGCTCCGGCAGGCTCTATCGACGCCGCGGCAGGCTTCAGCGGCGGGTGGTAGAGCGCCGCCCATGTCGCCCCGCCTCGATGCCCTCGTCGCGTGGGTGCAGAGCCAGGTGGAGGAGGACCTGCTGAAGACCGCGCGCGATGGCCGCCCCCGCAAGCTCCTGGTCTTCACGAGCTTCGTGGGTGGCGCGGCGCGCGAGTTGAAACACGCCGTCGCGGCAGCGTTTCACGTCGCCTGGGATCGCGCCCGGACCCAACCCGTCTGGCGCCGCTTGGCGAGCCGTGCGGATCGCGGCATCGAGCAGGTCGTGCGCCGGCTCCGAGGCTACGTCGAAGAAGACGAGGTCCTGGCGCGCTCGCCGGAAGCAGTTGAGCTTCTCGACGCCGTTGCTGCCTTCCGCGACCGCGACAGCCAGCCATTTCGGGAGCTCTTCGGTCACCCCACCTTCCGCCGCTTCGTCGGCGCGGATCTGAAGCGCCGGCTCAAGGCGTTGGCTCTCGTTCCCAGAGAGGCAGCCCGCGACGAGGGTTGGTGGGCCCGGCTGCACCGTGAAGAGCGCCGGAGCCTCCGCGCGACAATCCAAGCGCTCGGCCGGTCCGATCTCGTGGGAACCTACACTGGTCACGACGATCGCCGCGAACGCGATGCGGTGGGTGAGGCATTTCGGACTCCGCTGGCGCCCTGGGCCCTCGTGGCCAGCAACGTCGGCTCGGAGGGGATCGACCTCCATACGTTCAGCGCCCATCTCGTCCACTTCGACATCGAGTGGAATCCAGCCCGGATGGAGCAACGCGAGGGCCGCAGCGATCGCCTCGGGCGCGCACTCGACGAGCCAGTGAACGTCTACTACGTCCTCGTCCGCGGGACGTATGACGAACGGATGTTGCATCAGTTGGTCGCTCGCCAGCGCTGGCACGGCGTTCTCCTCGGTCGACCAGGCGCGACTCTCGCGCGCGATCGCGAAGGCAAGCTCGACGCCCGCTGGCTGGAGATCGAGGAGGCGCGGAAGCTCACGCTCGATCTTAGGCCCGCCGTGCGCCGTGGCTGAAGCCGCCTTGGCGCCCCCAGTATCCGCTGGCGCGGCCGGTCGCGGTTCGGGGCGGAGCGGCAGAAGCGAGAGATGACGCGCGCCAGCGCGCGGGCGCGATCGGCTTTCGCCGAAAAGCGCTCGGCTTCACAGAGCTGAGTAACCGGGCTGGCAGGCCTGGGGAGGCGCTGGTCCTCGTCGCTCAGGCGGCAACGCCCTGCACGGCCTCGTCCCCCACGATGGCGCCGTCGGCGAGCCGGACGATGCGGTCACCCACCGCCGCAGCCTTCGAATCGTGCGTCACCATCACCACGGTGAGGTTGCGCGCTCGCGTGGCATCGCGGATCAGCGCGAGCACCTCGGCCCCGGTGCGCGAGTCGAGGTTGCCGGTGGGCTCGTCGGCGAGCAAGAGCGCCGGCTCGGTGAGGAGCGCCCTGGCCACGGCCACGCGCTGCATCTCGCCGCCGGAGAGCTCGTCGGGCCGGTGGTGCTCGCGGCCGGAAAGACCGACGGACTCGAGCAGCGCGCTCGCCTTCGGCATCACCTCCGAGCGCGACCGGCCCGACAAGAGCGCCGGGAGCGCCACGTTCTCGAGCGCGGTCAGCGTCGGCAGCAGGTTGAAGAACTGGAAGATGAACCCCAATCGGTCGCGGCGGAACTGCGAGAGCTCGCGATCGGAGAGCTTCGAGATCTCCCTCCCGTCGATGGTGATGGTGCCCGAGGTGGGCACGTCGAGCGCTCCGAGCAGGTTGAGCAGCGTGCTCTTGCCCGAGCCCGACGGCCCCATCACCGAGAGGAACTGGCCCCGCGGGACCACCAGCGAGCCGACCGACAGAGCGCGCAGCTCGGTCTTGCCGCGGCGGTACACCTTGGTGACGTTCTTCACCTCGATCATAGCGCCGCCACGCCTTCCTTCTCCGTCCACCCCTCGAGCCCGTTGGGGAGGCGGATCTTCACGAACCGGCCCGAGTCCTCGATGAGCCGCACCTTGAGGCCGGCGTGCACCTCGAACGACACCTTGCCGCCGTCCTTCGGCAGCTCTCGTACCTTGAGCGAGTCGGCCAGCACCACCGCTTCGTGGACGGTGCGGGCGACGTACGCGTGCGCGGCCACCAGCCCTCCCAGAAGCAGCGCGGCCAAGAGCGCGAGCGACCCGACGGCGACGGGAAGGGCGCGGCGGCCCGGCCGGAAGAAGCGCGACGCGAAGAGCAGCCCCAACCCGCCGCACCAGCTCGAAAGGAATGCCCACGACACCAGAGGCTCGGGCGTGGCGGCGGCGAGGCGCTGCAGGAAGGGCTCGTCGGCATGCGAGCCGACGACCTGGTCGAGCTGCCGCGAGCGCGCCACCGCCAGGTTGGCCTCGATGTCCTCGGACCGGCCGCCGGCCCTCCGCGCCCGCTCGAGATAGAGCACCGCCTCGCCGAGCTTGCCCTCGGCGAGGTACGCGGTGCCGAGGTTGAACAACACGTCGGGGCCTCCGTAGCCGCGCTCGAGGAGCCGCTCGTACAGCTTCTGCGCCTCGCCGTACTGCTCGCGGTAATAGGCGTCGTTGGCCTGCTGGAACAACGCCTGAGCCTCCTCGGGCGTGTAGTACTGAGCGAGCGCCAAGGAAGCTATGAGCCAGAGCACCGGTCAGCCCTCCATCGCCGACGCCGCCTCGTTCAGCACCTGACCGCGCACGGCGTCGCCACCGCCCGGCGCGTACCGGCCCGCCTCGCACTGCTCGAGGACGGACAGAATCTTCGTCCGGCGCTCCTCCGCGATTCCGGCCGCGACGAGCTTCTCCCCGAGGCGATCCCGCGTCAGCCCGGCCACCGGCTCGCCGAGCCTGGCCTCGAGCCACTCGTAGAGCGCCTTCTCGATCTCGCCGTAGAAGGCGTCGGCCGCTCCGGAGGCCTTCAGCTTCTCGGCGGCGGCGAGCCGGGCATATGCCATGCGCGCCTGCTTCTTCTTGCGCGCGGCCTCGTCCTGTTTGCCCAGCGAGGATCGGAGCAGGCTGAACGCAGCGGAACCGAGCCAGAGCGCGACCGGCGCCAGCGTGATGGGCAAGAAGTACGGGCGGCTCCACACGGGAGCGCGCGCCGGCTCGAAGCTGGCCTTGTGGCGCAGCGGCTTGAGCCCGGTGGCCTCGAGCTTGTTGCGCGCGACTTCGTCGGCAGCCGCGGTGCCGGGCGAAAGGCTGATGGCGTTCTGCCCGCTGGTCGAAGGCTGCACGGTCAGCGTGATGGGGTCGGCTTTCGACGTCTCGTACCGGCCGCCTTCCGGGTCGAAGTAGACGAGGGTCAGCCCGGGCAGCGTGAAGGTACCGGTCTTTTGCGGCATGACGAGGTACTCCTGCACGCGTCGGCCGCCGAGCCGCCCGCGCGCACTGGCCAGCTTGTCGGTGGTGGTCGGCTCGTAGATGCGCAGCCCCGGAGGGCCGGACAGCGCGGGCAGACTGACGTTCTTCAAGTTGCCGCGGCCCTCGAGAATCACCTTCACCGTCACCGGGTTCCCCAGCGCGACCTCGGTCGGAGTTGCCTCGACAGACAGCCGCCATTGGCCGACGTTGCCGGGCGAGAAGCCGGCGGGCGCTCCGGGCGGGAGCGGCTTCACGCTCACCTCGAGCGCGTTGCCCTTTCGGTGCACCCGGCGGCCGGCGAAGAGGAAGCCGGTGGTGATGTCGGCCTCGGCCGCGGCGATGGGCAGCTTCCCCGGCTTCACCGGGAAGAGCGCCCTTCGCTTGAGGAGGTAGGCCCGGTACGGGACTCCGCCGATGACCTTCTGCTCGGCGGAGAGCTGGGTGGGGCTGTCGAGGTCCTCGCTCCAGAAGCCGTCGAGCTTGGGCATGGTGACCGCGTCGACGCTGGAGAGATCCACCCGCGAGTAGATGTAGACCGAGAGCGTGGTCTGCTCGCCGACGTAGACCTCTTCGCGGTCCACGTACGAGCGGATGAAGAGATCCGAATCCGACCGCGGAATGTCGGGCTCGAAGAAATCCTCTTCCGGGAGATCTCCGAACGGGTCGGGCACCGGGAAGGGGAAGGCCGCGAATGGATCCGGCAATTGCTGCTGCGGCGGCGCATTCTGGCGCAGCCGCCCGCGTCTGACCTCGACGCGAATCGCCTCGGTCTTGTACGTCTTGTCCGCGGTGGTCAGCACCGCGGGCGGGATGGTCAGCGTGCCGGTGCGGTTGGCCCTGAGCACCAGCGTGTACCGGGTGACGCGCTTGATGGACGTGCCGCCGCCGGCGATCTGCACCGACATCTGCGTGCTCTGCGAACGCGACAGCACCTCGAAGTCCTGCGGCGCGGGCAGCTGCACCTGGGCGGTGTCGGGGGCGCCGGAGACGATGACGGTCAGCCGCAGCGTGTCCTCGGTGCCGACCTCGTCGCGATCGACCGTCTGGTAGAACTCGATGTCGTCGGCCAGCGCGGAGGACGACAGGAGCGCGCACGAAAGCAGGGCCGCGCCACTTCCGGTAAGCCGGCATGCGCTGTCACCAGTCCTTCTCACTCGGCTTCCTCTGCCTCTGCTGGAACCGCCAGAGCTGGAGATTCTTCTCGTTGTTCTTCATCGAGTCCAAGAGCTTCTCGGCGTCGCGCTTCGAGAGGTCGGCACCGCCGTCGACAGCCGTCGCCAGGCTCCCACCGTCGGTGGAGCCGCCGTCCGTGCCCTCGTCGGGCAGCCCGCCGTCGATGCCCCCGTCGTTCCCGCTCGAGCCCGCGTCGATTCGGCTCTGGCCCTGCTCGCTCTGGCCTCCATCGCTGCCGCCGTCGCCCTGGCCTCCGTCGGCCGACCGCTTCTGGCCACCGTCCTGACGCCCGCCGTCCTCTTGTCCACCATCCTCGACCCCGCCGTCGCCGCGGCCGCCGTCCGCTCCTCCGTCGCGGCCTCCGTCCTGCCCGCCGTCGCGCTGGCCGCCGTCGCTTCCGGCATCGCTGCGTCCACCATCGGAGGAGCCGCCGTCGGGCGTGCCGCCGTCCGGGCCGCTCGACTGCTTCGGCGGCAGCCTTCGCAGGAGCACCTCGAGGTTGTGACGCGCGAGCTGGTCGTTCGGGTCCAGCGTGAGGGCCTTGCGGAACGCGGCGATGGCCTCGTCGCGGTTGCCCATCGCGGCCCAGGCGTTGCCGAGGTTGTAGTAGTCCTTCTGCCGGAGCGAGCCCTGATCGACCTCGGCCACGTGGCGGAAGGCCTCCTTGGCCTCGTCGTACCGGCCGAGCTTGAAGAGCGCCGCGCCGCGGTTGTACTCGACGGTCGCCGACCGAGGCAGCTGCTTCTTCGCCGCCTCGAAGCGCTCGAGCGCCCGCTGGTAGTCGCCCTTGTCGTAGGCCTCCATGCCTTCTTCGACCAGCGGGTGGTTCTTCTCGAACGGGCCGAGCGCTCCCAGCGAGAGCCCCACCGAGAGGGCCGAGGCGACGACGGCGCGCGCGAGCATCATTGCCTGCCCCCCGCCGGCCGGTGCCAGGAGGCGGGCACGAACAGCGCCAGCGCGAAAAGGACGACGCCCGGCCACAACAGGTACTGAAAGCCCTCGGCGTAGCGGACGGTAAGCCGGCTCTCGAGCTCGTCCTTCTGCAGCTTGTCGATGATCTCGACCACCTTGCCCATGGCCACGCCGCGCGCCTCGTAGAAGAGCTCGCCGCCGGTGGCCTCGGCGATGGCGGTCAGCCCGGCCCGGTCGAGCCGGGTCAGCACCGTGTTACCGGCCGAGTCCTTCTTGTAGCCGACCACCTCGCCGCGCTTGTTGATGAGCGGAATCGGCTCGCCCTGCTCGCTCCCGATGCCCACGGCCAGAACGCGCGCGCCGATCTCCTTGAGCGCGTCGATGCCCTCGCGCACCTCGCCGACCAGGTCCTCGCCGTCGGAGACGAGCACCACCACCTTCTCCTTCGCGCCCCGGTCGGCGTTGTCGAACACCTGCCGGGCGAGCAGCAGCGCTGCGCCGATGTTGGTGCCGCCCTGCGGCATGTGCTCGGGGTCGACCGCGCGCAGAAACATCTTCGCCGCCTCGTAGTCCGAGGTGAGCGGGCACTGGATGAAGGCGTCGCCGGCGAAGACGACGATGCCCACGCGGTCGCCCTTGAGCTCGTCGAGCAGGGTGCCCAGCTCGAGCCGCGCCCGGTCGATGCGCGAGGGCTGCACGTCGCGGGCGAGCATGGACTTCGAGGCGTCGAGCGCCACCACCACGTCGATGCCGCGCCGTTTGAGAAGCTCCGAGTGGCTGCCACACTGAGGCTGCGCCAGCGCCAGGCCGAAGAAGAACAAAGCCAGACCCGACAGCGTCGACTGCACCGCCGGAGGCACCACCGACACGCCCGGAGCGAGGCGATCGGCGAGCCGGTCGGGCACGATGCGCAAGAGGCGCCTTCGGCGGCCCAGCGCCGAGACGAGCGCCAACGCCAGCACCGCCAGGGCCACCAGCGCGAGCAACAGGTACGCAGGCTGCGCGATCTGCAGCGGGTACCCCAGCAGGGTGAACTTCCACGGTGCGAACAGGCTCACGGCAGCACCCTCAACGCGCTCCAGCGGAGGAGGAGCTCGGCGGCGGCGAGCGCGAAGGCCCAGAGCAGGTACGGGTGGTAGCCCTCGCGGTAGTTGGCCATGGCCCCGCCTTCCATCAGCTTCGAGCGCTCGAGCGAGTCGAGCACCTTCTGCAGGCCCGCTCGCAGCTCCTCGCGGTCGGTGGCGCGGTAGTACTCGCCGCCGGTGATGTCGGCGATCTGCTCGAGCAGCTCCGGGTTGATGGGAATCTCCATGTCCCGCCAGGCGGTGTTGCCGAACAGGTCCTGTCCGGCGGGGAACGGCACCTTGCCGCCCTTGCCGACGAGGATGGTGTAGACGGGAATGCCGAGCGATCTGGCCATCGCCGCCGCATCGAGGGGAGAGATCATCCCCGCGTTGTTGTCGCCGTCGGTGATGAGCACGACCACGCGGCTCTTGGCGTCGCTGTCGCGCAGGCGGTTGAGCGAGGTCGCCGATGGCGGTGCCGTCCTCGAGCACGCGCGTGCGGAGCTGCCGCACCACCTCGCGCAGCACGTTGTAGTCGAGGGTCAAGGGCGCCTGCGTGTACGCGGCTCCCGCGAAGACCACCAGGCCGATGCGGTCGTTGGTGCGCTTGGAGATGAATTCGGTGAGCACCTCCTTTGCCACGTGCAGCCGGTCGCGCGGCTTGAAGTCGCCGGCCTCCATCGAGGTCGACAGGTCGAGCGCGATCATGATGTCGATGCCTTCGACCGAGAGGTCCCTCACCTTGGCGTCGCGCTCCTGGGGCCGGGAGAGGGCCACCACCGCGAGCGCGAAGGCAGCGATGCGCAAGAGTGGCAAAAGCGACGACAGATACGGCCTGATTCCGCGCCGCGTGCGAACGAAGACGTGGGCGGCGGAGAAGCGCAGCACCGCGCGGCGCTTGTGCGCGACGTACTCCCAGGCGGCCCAGGCCGGAACGAGCAACAGCAGCCACAACACCTGCGGGCTATGGAGCTCGAACGTCGGCATGGCCCTCTTGCGGCAAGAGTGCCGCGGTGGTGAGGTGGACGATGCGGTAGCCCAGCTCGAGCGCCGATTTGCACTCGTTCTGGCCGACCGTCGCCTTGGCGAACTTCACCAGGTCGGCCTCGTGGCAGAACGCGGCCAGATCCTCCATGGGGAGGCCCGGCGTGTGGAGCGCGCGCAGCTTGTCGAGCAGCTCGCCGCTGGTGCTCTCGAGCGCCTCGAACCGGTAGCGCTCGCCGAGGTAGCCGCGGACGATCTCCGAGAGGCGGAAGTAGAACTCCTTGTAGCGGCCCTGCTCAGGCAGGCCTTCAGAGGCCAGCTCGTCGAGCGCGGCGAGCGTGCGCACGTGGAGCGGCTCGGGAGGCTTCGCCGGCAACGCCGGAGCAGGCCGGGGCCGCTTGACGAAGCGGTAGATGCCGTACGCCAAAAGACCGCCGAGCAAGAGGCCTCCGAGCACGTAGAGCAGCGTCCACGAGCGCACCGGCACGACCTCGGGCGGGCGGATGTCGTAGAGGTCGGCCCCCTTCTCCTCGGCATCGGGAGGCAGCGACGATTTGCCCTCGACCTCGAGGCCTTCGGCGACCCACTGGAAGTGCCCGGTCTCGGTGGCCACGTCGAACGAAAGGTCGGGCAGCTTCTGCTTGCCCAGCTCGAACAGCGAAAGGCGCACCACGAAGGTGGTGGTGGCGTCGCCCTCGCCGTCGACGCGCCTGCGCTGGTGCTCGAGCAGCTCGAACGGGCCCAGCGCGCTCGGGGTGATCAGCTCGTAGCGCTGGTCCTTCGGGTGGGTGATGACCAGTCGGTACTCGAACGGCTCGCCCAGAAGAACGGACTTCGGCTCGACGTGGCGCTTCACCGAGAGCGGACCCTGCCCGGCGTCGGCGGACGCTGGCACGGAGAGCAGACACGCAAGAAGCACCGAGGACAGCACCGAAGGTCCCCGCCTCGAAGGCGCATTCAACGGACGACCGGGCGAAAAATGCCCGGCGGCGGCCGAGCGAGTCGGACCACCACGGGGGCCTTATCGCACGGCGCGACGGGGGCCGGAAGAGACCGGAACCGCCGCCGCTGGCCGAGCTACCACCCTCGGACGAGGAGACCGGCGCGCCCGCCGGGCATCTGCGTCACCGAGCGCCAGACGCCGGCTGGTCGAACCGCGACGGCACGCTCTTGATCTTGTCCACCGCGGTGTCGACGAGGGCCGCGTCCCAGCCCATCTTCGTGCCGAAGTCCTTCACCAGGTTGATCAGCTCGCGCTTGTCCTCGTCGGAGATGGCGTCGGTCGTGCGCCCGAGCTGCGCCGCCACCGCCGAAAGGTAGGCCTTCATGGCCGCGCCCTTGGCCGCGCGTTCGATGGCCTTGCCCTTCTCCTCGGGCGTCAGCTTGTCGTTGGTGAGGATCGTCACCACGTCCTGCTCGAAGCTCTTGGCGTACTCCCACGCCGCGGTGCGGATTCCGTTCGCCAACACGCTGCTGGTCGAGCCGCCGGTGATTTTCGAGCCGAGCGCCGAGTCGATGCCGGCGACGAAGGCGCGGTTGAGCGCATCCGTGCCGGTGATTTCGCCGTCGGCGTAGCGCAGGCCAGCCTCCAGGCCTTTGAACGTGAAGCCCAGAATCTTGCCCCACGGGCCGGGAATCGCTCCGGCAACGTCGCCGACCTTGCCGAGCATCTTCAGGTTGTACTCGCGCTCCTCGGCCAGATGCGCGACCGGATCCTTCCCGCGCGGGAACGACTTGAGCGCGTCGAGGCCCCGTTCCATCGCCAGCCGCACCTGGTTCGGCTTGGTGGGATCGGAATCCGGCAGGTTCAGCGCCGCAGTGAGCTCGGGGAGCGCGCGGCGCGCCGAATAGACCGCGCCGGCCAGGTACCCGCCCGAGTGCAGCCCGCCATTCACCTTTCGATAGTAGTCGTCGATCGCTTGCAACCTGGCCTGCACCCCGCGCGCGTCGTCGTACAGCTTTTGTCGCTCGGCTTGGGCGCTGGCCCGCGCGGCCGGGGCGTTGAGCTCCTGCCGCTTGATGGTGCCTTCGTACTCCTTCACGAACGCCTCGAGCGCCGAGAGCGATTCGCGCGAGATGTGTCCCTTGCCGGCCATGCCCTCGAGCGTGCGGAGGCGCGTCTTCAGTTGCGCGAGGTGCTCCTTCGCCTCGTTCGTCGAGAACGGGAAGCGGGTCGCGACCTTGTAGGCGTCCCAGAGGGCATTCGACAGCTCGCTCTTCACGTCCTTCGGCAGCGCCTCATACTCGGGAGATTTCTCCAGCCTCCGCATTTGCGCCGACATGTCCGCGGGCGACAGGTCGTAGTGGTAGCGCCGAACCGTGTCGACGAGCGAGGCGAGCTGCGGCACCGCGCCCTTTTGGTTCAGCGCGCCTCCAGGCCGAAAGGCTGCGGCGATTCGCCTCAGCGCCGCTGCATCCGAAGCGCTCAGCCACCCGTTCCGGACCCCCTCGGAGATGCGCCGCCTCATGTCGGCGATGTTCGACTCCACCGCGCCCGCGTCTCCGCGGTTCGACGCCGCCGCCAGCTTCTGCACCGTCCAGAGAATGTTCGCCAGCGCCGGCTTGTCGGCGAAGTAGCCGGTGACGGTCTGCATGTCGGCGCGGCTCCAGTTTTCCTGCACGTACTGGAGCGACTGCCAGAAGTGATCGGATGCCTGCGTCGGTACCGCTGCGGAATGGCGATGGGTTCGGGTGACTCGGGTCATGGCACCCATCATACGCGCCAGGACGGAAAGCGGATTCACCGGCTGGCCATGGCTTGCCAGCCTCATCCTGCGCCGAGCAGCCGTCGAAGCTCCGGGCCGGCGTACCGCACGAGGTGCCAGCCGTCGCCGACCAGCACCGAGTCGATGCGGGGAAAATCGAGGAGGCGCCGCGCGCTCCGTCTGGCCGCGGCCGGATTCTCGAGCTTCGCGTCCGGCAGCCAGTGCAGCGTGCCCGCGCAATGCGAGCGGATGAGATCGCCCGTCACCAGCGTGGTCTCTTCGAGGACGAAGGCCAGCTCGCCGGGCGTCTTGCTCCCCTCGAAGGCGACCGTGCGCAGACCGCTCACGAGCTCGTCGCCGTCGGAGAGCCAGCGTTCGACCGAAAGCTGGATGAGGTCGCGCTCCTTTGCCGGAGCGGCGATCTTCGCGCCGAAGGTACGGGCCACCGCCAGAGCGTCGCGCACGTGGTGAGCGTTCGTCAGCGCAATCCACTGCACGCCGCCGAGACGACGCAGGTGCTGCTCGTCGTGCGCCGAGCGCGGGAGCGGATCGAACACCACATTCCCGCCCGGGCGAATCCACGCCACGCTGTGGAAGTCGACGTCGCGCTCTTCGTCGAAGCGCGACCAGCAGAACAGATCGGGCCGATGGAGTGCCTTCATCACGCCGCCATGCGTTTCGCCCGCGCGCGGAAGAAGCGGGCGAGGGCCGAAGTGTAGTCTTCTCCGCCGCGGAGCTCGACGTGCTCGAGCTCGAGCTTCTTGAACAGATTGACGCGCTCGTCCTTGAGCCGCTGCATCGCGCGCGCGAACTCTCCACGAACCACCGGATCCGACGAGTCGACGCAGACGCGCTCGCCGGTCTCCGGGTCCTCGAGCCAGACGACGCCGAGCTTCGCGAAGCGCTCCTCGAGCGGGTCGACCACCACCACCGGCACGAGATCGTGGCGGCGCCCGACGATGCGCAGGGCCTGCTCGTAGCTCTGAGTCGGCGCGAGGAAGTCCGACACGAGGAACGTCACCGAGCGGCGCTTGACCACGCGCGAGACGTAGTTGAGCCCCGCCTCGAGGCTGGTGCCCTTGCCCTCTGGCCGGAACGAGAGGATGTCGCTGATGACCCGCAGCGCGTGTTTCCTTCCCTTCTTCGGCGGGATGACCTTCTCCACCCGGTCGGAGAACAGGATGAGCCCCACCCGATCGTTGTTGGCGATGGCGCTGAAGGCGATCTGCGCGGCGACCTCGGCGGCCATCTCCGACTTGGCGCGCTCGGTGGTGCCGAAGTCCTCCGAGGCCGAGACGTCGACCAGAAGCATCACCGTGAGCTCGCGCTCCTCGGTGAAGACCTTGACGTAGGGCTCGTTCATGCGCGCGGTGACGTTCCAGTCGATGAGGCGGATCTCGTCGCCGACCTGGTACTGCCGCACCTCGGAGAAAGCCATGCCCCGGCCCTTGAAGACCGAGTGGTATTGGCCCGCGAGCAGATCGCTCACCGCCTTGCGAGTGGCAATCTCGAGCTTTCTGATGCGCTTGATGAGCTCCTTGGGCAGCATGGAGCGCTACGGCACCTCGACGCGGTCGAACACGCGCTGGATGATCTTCTCCGGGGTGAGCTCTTCGGCCTCGGCCTCGTAGGTGAGCGAGATGCGGTGGCGGAGCACGTCGAAGCCGACCGCCTTGACGTCTTCCGGAGTGACGAAGCCGCGGTGCCGGAGGAAGGCGTGGGCCTTGGCCGCCAGGTTGAGGAAGATGGTGGCGCGGGGGCTGGCCCCGTACTCGATGTAGTCGGCGAGCTCCTTGAGGCCGTACCTGGCCGGCTCGCGCGTGGCGAACACCACGTTGAGAATGTAGTCCTTCACCTTCTCGTCGACGTAGATGGCGTGCATCACCGAGCGGGCGCGGGCGATCTGCTCGGGGCCGATGACCTTGGCCGCCTTGGGCGAGGTCTCGCCCGACATGCGGTCCATGATCTGTTTCTCCTCGTCGCGGGTCGGGTAGCCCACGCGCACCTTCAGCATGAAGCGGTCGACCTGGGCCTCGGGCAGAGGATAGGTGCCCTCCTGTTCGATCGGGTTCTGGGTGGCGAGCACGATGAACGGGCTCGGCAGCGGGAAGGTCTGGTTGCCGATGGTGACCTGGCGCTCCTGCATCGACTCGAGGAGCGCCGACTGCACCTTGGCCGGAGCGCGGTTGATTTCGTCCGCGAGGATGACGTTGGCGAAGATCGGGCCCTTGCGCACCGCGAAGCTGGCCGTCTGCTGGTTGTAGATGATGGTGCCGATGAGATCGGCCGGCAGGAGGTCGGGCGTGAACTGAATGCGCTGGAACGCGGCGCTGATGGCGTCGGCGAAGGTGCGCACGGTGAGCGTCTTGGCGAGCCCCGGCACGCCCTCGAGCAGCACGTGGCCATTGCAGAGCAGGCCGATGAGGACGCGCTCGAGCACGTAGCGCTGGCCGACGATGACCTTGCCGACCTCGGCGGTGAGGAGCTCGACGAAGGCCGATTCCTTGTGCACCTGCTCGGTCAGCGCGCGGATGTCGGTGTTCATATCGCGCGAAGGAAACGCGCCGGCCGAGGCCGAGTCAACGCATTCCGGGCGGCCGGCTGCGGCGGTGGACGCGAGAGGTCGGCCGGGCTCCTGGATGGCGCGCTTGCCGACGGTCGGGCGGGGAAACCTGCGTCACGGCTTCTCGGTCACGAGGAGCGAGAGCCCGGCGGCGAGGTTCGCTGGGTCGCCGCAGCTCGGGTCTTCCAGCCGCCGGCCGCACACCGGAATGGCGCCCCGCTTCCACCTCGCCTCCGAGAGGCACCGCGCTCCCTCCGGCAGCCATTCGGCCTCGGCGGCCCACGGCTCGGTGTCGACCTGGATGCCGTACGCGTCGTACACGTTGATCAGCAACCCATCGCGGGTCCACGCGCGACCGTCGCCGCAATAATCGGCCCGCAGCAAGCGCGTGCACGCCTGGTGCGCGCTCGCCAACGACTCCCGCAGGCATCTTGCCGAAACGCAGCGCTCGGCCGAGCGCCAGGGCGCATAGCCCATCTCGGCGCACTTCGCGAGGACGAACCCGTGGCAGGCGAAGGTGAACCGGTCTTCGTCGTCGCGATGATCCCCCGTCCGCTCGTCCCAGGTTCCCCGGAGCGCAATGGCCGCGGCCCGCTGCCCCTCCTCCCCCTCGCACAACGGCTCCTCACCCCACCGCTCGTACGCCGTCACGTCGTAACGATACAGGTCGGGCTGACCGTCGTCGGTGCTCACCCCGGCGATGGTGAGCCGCAGCGGGCCCGTCGCGGTCTCGCCGATCAGCTCGAGCCCGACGACCTCGTCCCCCCGCGCCAGCGTGCCGTCGGCTCGCACCGCCACCAACTCGGAGCCGTCGATGAAGAGCCGCTGCAACGCGAGCCCATGCATCTTCCCGCCGGCCAGGCGCACGCCGTCGACGTTGCGGCCGTTGACGTTCCTGCCATTGACGTCGCGCCCGTTGACGCTGCGGCCATTCACGGACCGCCCGTTCACCTGGCGGCCGTTGTCCACCACCAGCGCCGCCCGGGCGCTCGCCGCAGCCGAGGAGAGCGAACGCTCGCCGCCGCACGATGCGACAACCACCGTTGTCAGAGTCGCGATCAGAGCCCTCATGTGCGAGCCACCATTGCATCCGCGGGGCCACGCGAAGCGGGCCGCGCTCCGGCACCTTGGCGCGGTCGCGGCGGGTCGCCGGCCGTCACCGGGTCGAAATCGACCTGCACACGCGCAGCCCGACGGCGAGATCTTCGAGCGTCGGCTCGACCGGCTCGCGGTTGTCGGCCCGCGCCGAGCTGCGACCGTACGACCAACCTCCGCCGCGCACTACGAACTGCGCGTCGGGGAGCGAAGAGCGCGTCCACTCCCACACGTTGCCGCTCAGGTCGTCCACCCCGAAGGGACTGCGCGAGGCAGGGTGTGCGCCGACCTCGTCGAGCCCCATCGCCGAGGGATCTCGCCCGTGCGTCTCGTCGAAGTTGGCGTCCTGCTCGCGCAGGCTCTCTCCGTGCGGGAAGGTGCGACCGTCGGCCCCCCTCGCGGCGCGTTCCCACTCCAGCTCGGTGCAGAACCGAGCCCCCCTCACGCGCCCGGTCCGGTCGAGCCACGCGAGGTACTGCTCGGCGTCCGCCCACGAGATGCCCACCACGGGCAGCTTCCGCCAATCGACCGATGCGCGCCTCGAACGGCCCGGGAAGACGATGGGCTCTCCCTCGAAGGCTGAGACCAGCTCCTTTCCCGCTCGCAGTCGAAGCCGCCAGCGAGCGCCTACCTGCTCGAGCGCCAGCTCGCCCCTGAAGCCGCCAGCGTCGATCGAGGGTGCCGCCCTCTCGCGCTCGGGCCTGGGGAGGGCCTTCAGGTACTCGAGCCAGTCGCCGAACGTCGTCTCGTGCACCGAGATGGCGAACGCGCCGACGTGTACGGGGTGCATCGGCACGGTCCGCAAGAAGTCGCGGCGCAGCCGGTCGTCCGTCGCCGACCCGAAGAGCGTCTGGCCCTCGGGCACGTACGCGAAGCCAGGCCCCACCTCGGAGGCGTCGGGCAGGTCGAGCCGCACGTGATGGCGCGCGCCGCGGCTCACCAACAGGGGCAGCTTCGCCTCGGCCCGCCCCGGAGCCGCCGCCACCACCAGGTATGAACCCGGCTCGAGCTCGAGCTCGCCGTCGAGCCCATTGACGCGCACGACCTCGAGTCGACCGTCCGGGCCGCTGTCGAACCGGTACAGCGCCCGCCACGACGCCGCCACCGTCACGTCGACATCGAGCCGCGCCCGCGCGCGCCACCTTCTCACGAGCGTTTCGCGGTCGTCGTACAACGACAAGCGAGCCAACAGCTCGTTCCTGAGCGATGGGCGGCCGAGCGCCTCCGCCAGGCGAGCCCGTTCGTCGAGCGCCGAGGCGAGCGCGGCAGACGCCCGCGCTTTGGCACCGGTCAGCGCCGCAGACTCCAGCACCTGGCCGGCGCGCGCCAGGAGCGACTCGGCCTCGGTCGCCTGCACCGCCGCCTGCCCCCACGCCGCCTCTCCCGCGTTGGCATCTCCCCGGTCGAAGGCGGCGAACGCGCGCTGCCTCGACGCGGCGGCCTCGGCCGCTCGCGATCGGCCGTTCTCGAGCAGCGCCTCGCCCTCGTCGACGAGCCTGGCGGCGCGATTTGCCTGCTCCAGGTCCGCGCGCCATCGTGCGCCCAGCGCCGCTCCGACGATGGCCATCGCCATGGCCAGGGCGCCCGCGACCGCCGCCCACCGGCGCCGGCGCAAACGCCGCCGCGACTCCTCGAGGAAGCGGCGTTCCTCGGGCCGAAGCTCCGACGCCTCCAGCCTCGCGGCCTCGGCGAGCTGGCGCGCGCTCCACAGCGCATCACGCCGCCTCCCCACGCGTTCCCATTCGGAGATGGCCGCGGCCAGCCGCTCGAGCAGCTCGCGGCGGTCGGCGTCCTCCTCGAGCCATCGCTTCAACGTCGGCCACGACGCCACCAGCGCCTCGTGCGCGACTTCGTAGGCAGGCGCCCCCGCTTCCTGCGTCACCGCCACCAGCCGGCCGCGCACCAGTTCGGCGAGCGCGCTGGCGCCGTGCGCGTCTCCGGCGGTGAGCTCGAGCTCGGTGCGGCGAGCCCGCGTGCCGTCGCGGGGCACCAACAGCGGCAGCATGCGCCGCGCCGCCCGCCGCTGCGCGGGTAGAAGGCGCGAGAGCACCTGATCGGCATGGCGCGCCAGCGCGCCGTCGACTCCCCCGACCGCCGCGAGGCTCTGTGCGGTGATGACGCCCCGCGCGACGTCCCTTGCCCGCCACAGCTCGGCGAGCGTGAACTGCAGCAACGGCAACGCCGCTTCGGAACGACAGCCGGCCTGCACCAGCTCGCGGACCAGCTCGTCCGACTCGAACGAGACGCCCTTGGCGTGCGCCGGGCCGACCACCACCTCGCGCACGTTCTCGGCCGACATCGGCGGAAGCAGCTGGAGCGAGCGCGACAGCTCGTTGGCGAGCCCACCCAGCGCGCCCACCCGGGCCAGGAAGTCGGCCCGAACCGTCGCCAGCAGCCGCAGACCAGGGCCGGGCACGGCCAGCTCTTCGATGAGGGCTGCGACGGCGGCGGCTTCGGCGGGCTCGCTGACGGTCGTCAGCTCCTCGAGCTGATCCACGAAGACGACGAGCGGTCCGGCGACGGCCTGTCGCCTCCTCAGCTCGCGCACCGCCTCGCGCGGTTGCCTTAGGCGCGCCGCGAGATCCTCCTCGTTCGGCTCACCGAGCCAGGGCGCGATGGCGGTGGCCAGCGCCGCGAGCGGGCGCTTGCCCGGCGTGCACACGGCCACCGTCCATCGCCTGCCGTCGAGCGCGCCGTCGCGAATACGCGGCAATACGCCGGCGCGGCAGAGCGACGACTTGCCCACACCTGAGGCGCCAGCGATGACCACCAGCGGCTCGGCGCGCAGCCGTTCGGCCGCCGCGCGCACCTCGGCGTCGCGCCCGAAGAAGAGCGACCGGTGCTCGGCTTCGAAGGCCAACAGCCCCCGGTACGGGTTGCCGTCGGGCAGAGCGCAGGCGCGCCGTTCGGGGGTCAGTCCCTCGAGCGCATCCCGGAGCTCCTCGCCGGAAGCGTAGCGGTACGATGGGTCTTTGCTCAGGCACCGGCGCACGACGGCCGCGAGCGCAGGGTCGGTGGCGAGAGGTGGAGCGTCGCTCCCGAGCACCGCATCGCCGAGCGCGCGCAGCGTGCGCCCCTCGTGCGGTGGCCTGCCCGAGCAGAGGTGGTAGAGCAGCGCCCCGAGCGAATACACGTCGGACCGGAACGTGGCGGCTTCGCCGCGCCAGATCTCCGGTGCCACGTAGGCCGGCGTGCCGACAAACGCGCCCGCCCGCTCGGTGGCTTCGGCGTCTCGACCCTCGAGCAGCCGAGCCACGCCGAAATCCAGGAGCTTCACCTCGCCCTCGTCGGAAAAAATGGCGTTGGCGGGCTTGATGTCGCGGTGCAGTACGCGGCGGCGGTGGGCCGCAGCCAGCCCCCGGGCGAGCTCGAGGCCGATGCGCAGCGCCCGTTCCGGAGGCAGCGGCAGTGGCAGGCAGTCGAGCGCTACGCCACGAACGTATTCCGAGGCGATGTAGGGGTGGGTATCGACGAAGCCGGCGCGGTAGATCGTGACGACGTTCGGGTGCTGCAGGCGTGCGATCGCCCGTGCCTCGGCCAGGAAGCGCTCCCTTCCGTCGGCATCGAGCGCTGCGTGGATGAACTTCAATGCCACCGGCCGGTCGAGCAGCTCGTCGTAGGCAAGGTACACGTCGCCCATGGCGCCGCCGCCGATGCGGTTCCGCACCACGTAGCCGTCGAAGGCGCGCGGAGGCTGCCAGCAGTCGGGCCCGGGGCCGTCGCCGACGGTACGCAGGTGGGCGTTCGAGGTCGCCACGCTCGCTCTCTTCGCAAGGACCGAGCCATGCCGGGCACCGGGCCTTCGCGGGGTTGACGACCGGCGGGGTGGGGCGCGTCTGAGCCACGTGGTGCAGTCGACCCACCCTTTCGGGCCGATGAAGGCCTCAAGACGAGCGATCGCGCCCGGGTCCCCAGATTGCAGCGCCGTCGGGGCATGCACCTTCTCGTCATCGGGCCTGACACGGGAACGCAGCGCGTGCCGGTGCCGGAGGGAACGCTCCGCATCGGGCGCGCCGAGGACAACGACGTCGTACTGCCCAGCCAGCGCGTATCGCGTCACCACGCCGAGCTGGTCTCGAATGCGGGGGAGGTTCGCATTCGCGACCTCGGCAGCCGCAATGGCACGAGCCTCAACGGGCGCTCCGTCGGCTCGGTGTCGCGAACGCTGCGGCCCGGCGACGTCGTCCTGCTCGGCCCCTACACGCTGAGGGCCGAGGCCGACGAGATCGCCGAGGGCGTGATCCCCGACGGCTTCGTCACCCTGCTCTGCCGGAACGAGGCCGGCCGGCCGTCGTCGCTTCCGGCGCCCGCCGAGGAGCCCGGGCGATCGAGCGTCGCGGCTCTGCTCTCTCTGGCGGAGCTGGCGGTCGAGACACCCTCGCTCGACGCACTCGTTTCCAAGGCACTCGACTGCGCCCGCGAGATCACCGGTTTCGAAGACGGGGTGGTGCTGATCCGGGGCGAGGGCGGCGTGCTCGAGGTGGCGGCGCGCTCGCGCCACGACGTCGTCTGGTCGCGCACCATCGTCGGCGCGGCCGTCGCCCGGGGGAGCACGCTTCTGGTACGGAATCTGTCGATCAACCCCCACCACCATTCGCAGTCGCTGGCGCTGTCGGGCGCCGAGCACGTCTTGTGCGCACCGCTCTGTCGCGGCGGCGATCTGCATGGCGCGCTGTACGTCGCCACGCGGTCGGGACATCTTCCTCCACCCGACGCAGTGGACATGACCAGCGCCATCGGCCGCATTCTGGTGGCGGCGCTCGAGCGGCGGCATCCGACCCAGTCGCGGCTCGAGCCGCGGCTCGCATGCCTCGCCCGCTTCGTGAAGGACGCGCTCGACGAGGTTCGCCGAGCATGCGGTGAAGATGACCTCGAACAGGCAGATGTCCGCGTGCTGCTGGACGAGGCCGCAGCGGCGGCCACCCAGTTGGCGGACGGCGGTGCGTTGCCCTCCGAGGCCACGTACGACGCGCCGTAGCGCAGCCGCCATGGCGGGGTGGCCGTAGGCTCGAGGTTCGGGCATCGCCGAGGGCTTGCCGGCGGGCAGGCAAGGGGTTACAGCGCCGGGCCTCGATGCGGGCGTGGCGGTCCATTCTCGGCTTTCTCATCGCCGCCAATCTGGCCGCGCTCTTCTCCGGCCGCTACCTGCCGTTCACCGATCTGCCGCAGCACGTGGCAATGATTGCCACGTTCCGCCACTGGTCCGACTGGGGCTTCTCGGAGATCTTCACGCTGGAGGCGGACCGCACCCAGTACCTCCTCTACTACGCCGTGGGAGCCCTGCTCGCGTACCCGCTGCGCTCGGCGGAGGCAGCGAATCTGGCGCTGTTGGCGGCGATTGCCGTGGCCCAGCCGCTGTCGGTGCGCGCGCTGCTCTTGGCGCTCAGGCGCGACGAGCGGTTGGCGCTGTTCTCGGTTCCGCTGTTCTGGAACCAGTCGCTGCTCATCGGCTTCTTCAACTACCTCGCCGCGCTGCCGGTGCTGCTGTTCGGGCTGGCGTTGGTGGTGCGTCAGGCGAGCCAGCCGACGCTCGCGCGCGGAGTCGGACTGGCCGCCTTGTCGGTCGCGCTCTTCTACCTGCACCTGTCGGCGCTGGCGTTCTTCCTACCGGCGGCGGCGCTGTTCTGGGCGTTGCTCGGTGACGGGCCGTGGCCCAGGCGCGTTCGCAATGCGTGGTGGGTCGTCCCGGTGCTGCTGTTGTGCGTGCACTGGTTCGTTTCGAGCCCCGTGGTTCATCCATCGGAGGTCGCCTGGAGCGAGCCGGTGAAGGTCGTGTGGCAGCATCCCCTGACGTCGTGGCACAAGCTCTCGGACGCGCTGACGGACATCTGGCGGAACCGCGTTGACACGCGTTGCCTCATCGCGTGCGCGTTGCTTGCGCTCGTGCTGCTGCCGTTGGGCGAATGGAGAGACCGGGCGCGAATCGGCACGGGAGCGCTCGTCGTGTTCTCGGTCGTCCTGTACTTCGCCATGCCGTACTCCGTCGGCTGGCTGGCGGTGCTGAACGAGCGCTATGCCATCGTCGGAGCGCTGCTCCTTCCCGCGGCGCTGCACGTCCCCGAAGGCTGGCGCGGGCAAGTGGTGTTGGGGCTGGTGGCGGCGGTCGGCGTCGTATCGGCGGTGAATTCCGGAGTGATGATTCACCGGTTCCAGGAAGAAGTCGGCGACTTCGACCGCGTGCTCGCTTCGGCCGAGCCGCG
>FWPU01004917.1_pt1 | contig 30177 bp, 39 predicted proteins | sample 2228361 | NCBI WGS metagenome assembly FWPU01 (sample SAMEA103939777, study PRJEB20133) | metagenome | reverse complement strand
TGTAGAACAGGAACAAATCCTGCGCCAGGAAGACGCCGGTCATGCCCACTTCGAGCAGCAGGAAGAAGAGCATGAAGTCCTTGACGCGCTCCTCGACTGCCGTCCAGGTGGAGAGGATCGAGATAGGGGTCAGGAAGGTCGTCAGCAGGACGAGCAAGATAGAAAGGCCATCCACGCCTACGGCGTAATAAATATTCCAGCCGGCTACCTGAATCCAGGGGAGAGTGAGCGTCTGCTGCAAATCGGGATTGGACTTGTCGAAGAGGGTTAACATCCACAAGGACAGCACAAAGGTCGCCAGCGAGGTCAGCAACGCCGTCCAACGCAGCGCATTCTGCCTCTCGGAAGGAATGAAGAGCAGGATCAAGACCCCCACCAGGGGGAAGAAGATGACCAGATTCAGAGGATTCGTGAGGAACTCCATGGATTTACTCCTCGGTCACAAATATGCTCATTTGAAAAGAAGATAACCAACAATCATAACCACGCCAACCAGAGTGACCAGCGCGTACGAACGCACAAATCCGTTCTGCCAGCGTCGCAAACTGGCGGCGAGGCGCTTGGTCAACTCGCCCAGGCCGTTGAAGAAGGCGTCAATGCCCTTCTGGTCGGCGTAGCGGTCGAGGGCAATTTGGCTAAGCCAGACGTAGCTGCCGGCGAGGACCTTGTCGTGGAACCAGTCATGCCAGAAGCGCCAGTCCACCACGTCCGCCAGGAAGCGGGCGAGGTCCACGTAACGGTCTACGAAGACCGCCCAGTAGAGCTCGTCCACGAACCACTTGCGCTCCATGCCGGTAAAGATGGGGCCGAGTGCCTTCTTGAGTGGGTCGGTCTGCCCGGCGGCGAGCGGCTTGCGCCCGTAGATGAGCCAGGAGAGGTAAATTGCCAGCAGCGCCAGCAGGGTGGAGACGAGCGCCACGACCGGGTTCAGCCCGCCCCACGAGATGGCTAGCCAGGCCGGCAGATGCGCCTCGTGCTCGACCAGTGCGATGGTGTGTTCCAGCCAGTGACCGAAGGTGTGCAGCCCCGGCAGGTTCAGCGCCCCGCCCAGGACCGAGAGGCCGGCCAGTGCCATCAGCGGCACGGTGATGATCTTCGGGCTTTCCTCGGCGTGCGCGGCGGCCTCGTGACGCGGTTTGCCGAAGAAGACCAGCCAGACCTGGCGTCCCATGTAAAAGGCCGTGAAGAAGGCGGCAATCGTCAACAGGGTAAAGATTTCAGGATGCCGTTTGGCGGCATCGAGCAGGATTTCGTCCTTCGACCAGAATCCGGCGAAGGGGAAGATGCCCGCCAGCGCCAGCGTCCCGATGAGGTAGAGCCAGAACGTGACCGGCATCTGCTTGCGCAATCCGCCCATGTTGCGCATGTCGCCGGGGTCAAACACTTCCTCGTGCCTCTCTTCGTGTCCTTTGTGTCCTTCGTGGTAAGCAAGATGATGGTGTCCGCGCTCCAGACCCAGGATGACCGACCCTGCCGAAAGGAAGAGCAGCGCCTTGAAGAAAGCGTGGGTGACGAGGTGGAACATCCCGGCCACGAAAGCGCCCATGCCGACCGCGGCGACCATGAAGCCGAGTTGCGAGATGGTCGAGTAGGCCAGCACCTTCTTGATGTCGTACTGGCCGACGGCAATCGTCGCCGCGAAGAGGGCCGTCACCGCGCCGACCATCGCCACGATGTACTGGGCGTCTGGCACGAGGGTGTAGAGCGGCCAGGAACGCGCCACCAGATAGACGCCCGCCGTGACCATCGTGGCGGCATGGATGAGGGCCGAGACCGGCGTCGGGCCGGCCATGGCGTCCGGCAGCCAGACGTAGAGCGGAATCTGCGCCGATTTGCCGGTCACGCCGATGAGCATGAACAGGGTGATGGCCAGGATGACGCCCGGCTGGGCGGCAGCGATCTCCTCCGCCAGGCCGAAGACCTCGCCGAACTGCACACTGCCGAAGTACCAGAACATGGTCAGCGCCGCCAGCAGGAAGCCAAAGTCGCCGATGCGGTTGGTGATCATGGCCTTCTTGGCGGCGTTCGAGTTGGCCCAGGAGGGCCGTCCAAGCGTGTCCATGTCGTACCAGAAGCCGATAAGCAGGAAGGAGCACAGCCCCACGCCCTCCCAGCCGACGAAGAGCATCAGGTACGAGTCGCCGCTGACCAGAATCATCATCATAGCGATGAACAGGTTCAGGAAGACGAAGAAGCGGCGGAAACGCCCAGGGTCGTTCTTGAAGCGCACGTCCTCGTACATGTAGCCGATGGCGTAGATGTGGATGAGCGTCCCGACCCCGGAGACGACCAGCATCATCGTCACCGAGAGGGTGTCGACGCGGAAGTTCCAGGGGATGTGCAGGCTGCCGATGGTAATCCAATCCGCAAACGGGACGACGACCGCCTCGCCATGCGCGGCCCACAGGGCGTAGGCCAGCAGGGCCGAGACGACGAAGGTCAGCCCGGCGGCGACGCTCGCCAGCCAGCCGATGGCTTTCTCGCCCATCCGCCCGCCGCAGAGGATATTGACAAGCAGGCCGAGGGTCGGCAGGAAGACGATCAGCGGGACAAGGCTGAAGAGGAAGGAGGCAGAAGTGATCGTTTCGCTAAGGAGCATAACGGTCTCCACGCAGGTCAGAGAGGCGAAACAGCAAAAGCGATCTACTGGGCTTGTTTTGCCTCATTAACTTTTTGCACAAAGGCTTGAACTTTTTGCACAAAGGCTTGCCAGTCTTTCTTTTCGACCATCCAAACAGCGATAGGGATTTTCGTGCGTTTCCCCCCTTGAGTAACATAGACGGTCTTGTTTTCTATTTCAATGTCTTTAAGGGACTGAATTTTGTAAACCGTCTTTGCTGGTCCCAGGACGGCGTATAGCACCAAGCCATCCTCATTGAGAACAAAGTAAGTCCTGGTCAGGAAAAGGATACCAAACAAGATAGCAAGGAAGGCGAAAACAAGCGGCGTAACAGAGGCTTTCCCGCCGCCCAAGGCAATCATAAAATACATACAGGCAAACAGAATCCCTACCAGAATGTAGATTATTCCCATGGTTTTTCGATAGCGGATGTTCATAGTGTGACTCTCCTTTCTTAGCAATGATCTAGGCAAACGCCATTATCCTTTCAGAATACTCATCTGGTCCACGTCAATGCTGCGCTTGGTGCGGAAGATGGCCACAATCAACGCCAGGCCGATAGCCACCTCCGCCGCCGCGACCGTCATCACGAAGAAGACGAACAACTGCCCGCCGAAGGCATTGTAGTGACGGGCAAAGGCGACAAAGGCCAGGTTCGCCGAGTTCAACATCAGTTCGATGGACATGAAGATGATGAGGGCATTGCGCCGAATCAGGACGCCCAGCGCGCCCATGGCGAAGAGGATCGCAGAAAGCACAAGGTAATAGTTCAACGGAATCATGCCGGCTCTCCTTTCTCGCCCCTGGTCAGCACGATGGCGCCGATCATTGCCACCAGGAGCAGGAGGGAGGTCACCTCGAAGGGAAGGAGGTAATCGGTAAAGAGCAGGGAGGCCATCTGGCGTAGCGCGTCCATCGAATTTTCCCAGGTGCCGGGATCCGGCAAGGCGACCGTCAAGTGGACGCGCTGGACGAGCAGGTACACTGCCTCGGCCAGCAAGATAGCCGCCACGACAATGGCCAGCGGTCGCTGCCAGGGCAGCACCTCGCTGCGCGGCAGCCGTTCCGCACCCAGGAGCATGATGACGAACAGGAACAAGACCATGATGGCCCCAGCATAGACGGTCACCTGCGACATGGCGACGAACGGCGCGCCCAGGAGCAGGTAGAGAACGGCTACCGCGGCAAAATTCAGCACCAGGTAGAGCGCCGCATAGACCGCGTTGCGGCTGAGCAGCAGTCCCAGGGCGGTCGCCACCGCTGTCCCAGCAAGGATGAAGAAGAGAATAAGCGTAAAGTCCATAAGCACCTGTCGTCAAAAGTATCCGCTATTCAGGAGAGAAGGCGACGAGCAAGGTAATTTGCTAGAGTAGTCCAATCGTCTAATCTTGGGGGTCTTTCATCTCCGGCACCGAACGGGTAAACTGACCAGGCTCGGTCTTCTGCGGGGTCGGTTTCCCACCGGGCGGCACAGGCTCCAGCAGCATCTCCTTGGTGTAGATAGCCTCGCGCCGATCGGCGAAGGAGAGTTCGTAATTGTCGCCCAGGATAATCGCCTCGGTCGGGCAGGCGTCCTCGCAGAAACCGCAGAAAATGCAGCGCAACATGTTGATCTCATACGTGCTGGCGTAGCGATCGCCGGGGGAATAGCGTTCCTCGTCGGTGTTCTCTGCCGCTTCGACGAAGATAGCCCCAACTGGACAGGCCGCCGCGCACAGCGCGCAACCAATACATTTCTCCAAACCGTTCTCATAGCGTTTCAACACATGCCGACCGCGAAAACGTGGCCGGACAGGTCGTTTCTGCTCCGGGTACTGAATCGTCACCGGTTTCTCAAACATCATGCGCAGCGTCGTCCACAGGCCGCGCGCCAGTTCGACGACGGGTTCAAGCACGCGCATATTCTTTCCTCCTCAATGACTGGTACATCCCCAGGATAGCCAGGAAGCCAGCCAACAACGATGTCAAGGGAATGCTCCAGCGCAACAAAGGATTAACCTCCTGCGCCAAAAGGATGCCGATGGCGGTCAGGAAGACCAGCGCCAGCGAGAGCGGCAGCAACACCTTCCAGCCAAAGGCCATCAGGCGGTCGTAACGAATGCGCGGCAGGGTCGCCCGCACCCAGATCATGCCGAAGAGCAAAACGAAGACTTTCAGGAACATATAGAGCGGCCCCTGCACGTACTTGAGAAAACCGCCCACCAGCGGCAGGCCGCTCAAGTCCGGGCCGAGATAGCCGCCGAAGAAGAACGTGGCGGCAATCGTGCAAATCGCGATCATCTTATCGTACTCGGCCATGAACAGCAGCGCGAATTTCATGCCGCCGTACTCCGTATGGTAGCCAGCCGCCAGTTCCTGCTCGGCCTCGGGCATGTCAAACGGAGCACGATTGACCTCGGCCAGGGTGGCTATCAGAAAGATCGCCATCCCAACCGGCTGGAGTAGCGCGAACCAGACGGAACGCTGCGCTTCCACAATATCCAGCAAGCGGGTGGAGCCGGCCAGCAAAATGACTGTGATGAACGATAGGGCAAGAGCCAACTCATACGAAATCATCTGGGCTGTGGAACGCAAACCACCCAGCGTAGCGTACTTGTTGTTCGACGACCAGCCCGCCAGGACAATGCCATAGACCGCCAGGGAAGCAACCGACATGATATACAGCACACCCACGTTCAAGTCGGCAAGGTACCAGGTGATCGTACGTCCGAACAAGGAAAGGGGCTGATCGCCAAAGGGCACAACCGCTGTGATGACCAGGGCCGGCACAAGCGTCACGACCGGCGCCAGGACGAAGAGAATCTTATCGGCGCGAGCCGGCATGAACTCTTCCTTGAAAATCAACTTGATGGCATCAGCAATCGGCTGGAACAGTCCCAGCGGCCCGGCGCGATTGGGCCCGACGCGCGCCTGAATGCGCGCCAGCGCCCGACGTTCGTAATACGTCAGGTACGCGAAGCCGCCCAGCAAAATCAAGAGCCAGACCAGTCCTTTAACGAACCATTCGATGACATTCGCTAACGTCATAGAGGACCTTCCTCATCCCTGGTTGGGAAATCCGAGATGTACGCCCAGACCCTGGCGGTTTTCATAGGTCGTGCCGCCGTAGTACAGGTCGCCGCGCCCAACGATTGGCCACTGCGGGGCAACCTCGGCCAGCTTCCCGTAGGAGATGCCCGCGAAGGCCGGGACGGAGGCGGCGATTTTGTCCATCACCAGAGCCGCCGCTCGGCCCTCGACCTGCAGGCCGGCGGCCGCGGCCACCGCGGCCGTGATGGCAAAATCGGCCTTGCTCTCGCCCAGCGGTGGAGTGGCCGGGTAGAAGCGTTGGACGCGCCGCTCGCCGGAGGTATAGGAGCCATCCCGTTCGTTGAAGGCCTGTGCCGGAAAGACCACCTCGGCCAGTTTAGCCGTCTCGGTCAGGAACAGTTCCTGGACGATGACGGCTTTGGCCGCCTTGAGGGCCTCCGCCAGGCGGGGATCGTCGCCGGCCGGGTCGGCCGCGGCAAGATAGACCACCTTGCCCTTGACCGCCTGAGCGAAATCGCCCACCGGCCGGTAACCTAACTCCCAGGCGCCCTGGTCATTGGCCCGCCGCCAGACGCCGACCAACCCGTTGTTCGGCTTGCCGGCGCGCCCCTGGAGCAGGTCAGCGCAGACCTCAGCCAGGGCGCGCGAGCCGTCATCGCCGAAGAAGACGAGCAGCTTCTCGGCGGCGGTCAGTTCAGCGGCCAGTTCCTTGACCTTCACCGCCGCGCCGTTCTTCTGGCAACGGACGATTTTCTTCGCATATTTATCGAGACGGGTATCTTCCGAATTGACGATGACCAGGTTGGCCCCGCGCTCGGCCGCGGCTTTGACTCGCAGGTACCAGAGAGGCGCCTGATGGTACAGGTCAGCCGCGGCGACCAGGATGGCGCTCCCCGCGCCCAGGTCGCCCAGGTTTGTGCCGGGAGCGACGCCGAAGCGGCTAGTCAGTTCGCCGCCAGGGAGTGAGTCATAGAGCAGGGCTTCGCCGCCCAGGCTATCGGCCAGTTGTTTCAAATTAAATAGGTCTTCGTTCGAGAGACGGCCGGAAGCAACCACCACTACCTGTGTACCTGCTACCTGTTTACCCGCCACCTCCACCGCCTCTTCCCAGGTTGCCTCCACCAATTTGCCCTCCCGCCTCACCAGTGGCTTCGTTAGGCGGGTAGGGTCTTCCACGTAATGCCAGTCGAAGCGGCCGCGGTCGCAAATCCAGATTTCGTTGACCTGCTCGTTCTGGCGCGGCATGACGCGTTTGATCACGATCTTACCGCCGGATTTGGCCTCGCGGCGGGTGTTGAAGACGATGTTACAGCCAACCGGACAAAGCGCGCAGATGGAGGCCGTGGCCTTCATTTCCCAGGGCCGCGCCCCAAAGCGGAAATCCGCCGTGGTCAGCGCGCCGACCGGGCAAATATCGGTCGTGTTGCCAGAAAAGATCGAATCAAAAGGCGGATCGGAGAAGGTCACGATGTCAGTAGCCCGGCCGCGTTGATAGAACGCCAGGACCGGATCGCCGGCAATCTCCTCCTGGAAGCGGATGCAACGGGCGCACTGGATACAGCGCTCGCGGTCGAGCCAGATTTTGTTGCCCAGCGGGACGTGCTTCTCGGCGTGATGTTTCTCCTCATAACGGAAGCGACTCTCCGCTGGGCCATAGGCCAGGGTGAGATTTTGGAGTGGGCATTCGCCACCCTTGTCGCAGACCGGGCAATCGAGCGGGTGCGAGGTAAGCAGGAATTCCAGGATTTCTCTCTGCGCCGCCCGCGCCTTCTCCGAGCAAGTCAGCACGACCATGCCCTCCGAGACCGGCGTAGTGCAGGCGGTTTCCGGTTTCGGTCCGAACTGAATCTTCGGCTGGCCATTCTCATCCAGGACCACCTGCCCGGTGGCACGATCCACGACCGGCCGCCCCACTTCCACCAGGCATTGCCGACACATACCGACCGGCTCCATCTTGGGATGGTAGCAGAAAACCGGAATGTCAATGCCGACCATCTTGGCGGCGTTGACGATAAGCGTCCCGGCCGGAACGGTTACCTGTTGGTCGTCAATGGTTAGCGTAACAGTCGTTGTCATAATGGCTCCGTCGTAAAACGTGATTCGTAAAACTTCTGCTGGTGTGTTTTACTCGTTACGCTTTTCGAATTCGTTACTCTTCTATTTCGTCGCGGCCAATACCGGCCTGTCTCACAATCTCCAGCAATGTGCCTTGTGGTAAATCTTTTCGGTGAAACAGCACCACTACTCTCGCCTTGGTTTCAGGATGAAGGTAAATCCGATGACTGCCTTTCGACCTGTCGAATACAAAACCGCGTTTTTCTAAAATCTTGATAACTTTTTGCGGTGTGAGAGCAGGCAATTTAGCCATAAGCGTTCAGCGTAAGCGTGTACTCAAAAACATTTTCTTCTGTCGGCACAGGCTCGCCATGCACTTTGAGGCTCTCGATGTACAACTCAATGGCTTCTCTAACCATGGACATCGCTTCTTCGAGCGTTTCACCAAAAGAAACACACCCAAGCAGACTAGGGACAATCGCTGTAAAACCGCCTTCTGGTTCTTTCCTCAATAAAACGCGGTAACTTACTGTCATGGCAAGCTCCTGACTCATTGAGCCTTTAGGGCAGAAAAGTCCTGTGGGAAGCACTCGATAGCCGTCACCACCGCCATGGTAGCAAACTCGCCCAGCGGGCAGAGGCACTTGCCCTGCATCTGGCGCGCCACGCTATACAGGAGGCGCGTATTGGCCTCCACATCCTCGCCTTGCTCGATGTGGCGAATCAGGTGCCACATCCAGTACGTCCCCTCCCGGCAGGGGGTGCACTTGCCACAGGATTCATGCTTGAAGAAACGGATGATCTTACCGATCACCCAGGCCAGGTTGACGGTATCGTCCACGACGATGACCGAGGCCGAGCCAAGGTCGGCGCCCAGGGCACGTACGGAGGCGTAGTCCATCGGCGTATCCAGGGCCCTGTCATCGGCAACGATGACGGCGGAGGAGGCGCCCGCCGGCAAGATGGCTTTGATCGGCCGGTCATCGGGAATACCGCCGCCGTGCGTGTAGATAAGTTCGCGGAAGGTGGTACCGAGCGGCAGTTCATAGTTTCCGGGCTTTTTGACTCGACCGGAAAGCGAGAACACCTTGACGCCGGGACTATCCGCCGTGCCGAACGAACGATACCAATCGGCATCGTTGGCGACGATGAGGGGAACGTTCGCCAGAGTCTCGACGTTGTTGACGACCGTAGGCATCCCATACAGGCCGTAAGTGGCCGGGAACGGCGGGCGAATGCGCGGCATCCCGCGTTTGCCCTCCATAGATTCGAGCAACGCGGTTTCCTCGCCGCAGATGTAGGCGCCTGCGCCGAGGTGCGTGTAGATACGCAACGAGTACTCCGTGCCCAGGATGCGTTCGCCCAGGTAGCCGGCCCTTTCCATCTCAGCGATCTTCTCCTCCAACCAGGCCATAATCTGCCAGAATTCGCCGCGCAAGTAGATGTAGGCCGTGTGCGCGCCGACCGCGTAGGCGGCCAGCGCCACTCCCTCCAGGAATTGGAAAGGATTACGCGCCATGATCTCGCGGTCTTTAAACGTGCCCGGCTCGGATTCGTCCGCGTTGGCAACGACATAATGCGGCCAGCGCGAGTTATCCACGAACGACCATTTCACGCCGGTCGGGAAACTCGCCCCACCCCGGCCACGCAGACCCGAGGCCTTGACTACCTCAATCACTTCCTCAGGCTTCATCTTCTTGATAGCCTGCTCCAGGGCTTGGAAGCCGCCGTTCTTCTTGTACACCTCGATTTTGTCAATCTCAGGGATATCACGATGGCGTAGCAACAGGTGGGTCATTTTTGCCCCTCCTTGCGGGCGGCCTCAAGGAATTCCAGCGTCTTCTCGACCGTCATATTCTCGTGATACTCGATGCCCTGCGGTCCTTGGACCTGAAAGAGCGGTGCCTTATCGCAAGCCGCCAGGCACATGACCGCCTCAACCGTCACCAGGCCATCCGGCGTGGTGCCGCCGGGTTCGATACCCAAGCGCGCACACAACTGCGCCAGGAACTCATCGGCACCACGCAAGGCACAGGCCACGTCGGTGCAAACCTGAATGCGCAAACGGCCAGCGGGTGCATCGTGGTAGAGCGTATAGAAGCCGATGATCTCGGCCACATCCGTCTCGGTGACACCTGTCAGCGCGGCAATCTCGCGCATGGTATGACGGTCTATGTACCCCTGTTCGCGTTGCACCAGGTGTAACAGCGGCATGATCGCCGATTGCTTCTGTTCCGGCGGATACTTTGCCAGGATTTTCTTCACCTCATCAGGATATTTTTCAGCCAGCATACAACCTCACACGCGACAGCGAAGTTCTGGTCACGAGCATACGCCTCATCGGTCTATGTCACCCAACACGATGTCCACCGAACCGATGATCGCCACCAGATCAGCGATCAGGCACCCTTTGGCCATCAACGGCATGGCTTGCAGGTTGTCGAAGGAGGGCGTCCGCCAGTGAATGCGGTAGGGCTTGGGACCGCCATCAGACTCGAGGTAAACGCCCAATTCGCCACGCGGCGACTCGACCGCGCTGTATACGGCCCCGCGCGGGGCATGGAATCCTTCCGTCCACAGCTTGAAATGATGAATGAGTGCTTCCATGCTGACACCGAGTTCCGAACGCGGCGGCGGAATGTATTTGCGGTTGTTCGAGCGTACCGGCCCAAAAGGAAGTTTCTCCAGGGCCTGGGCAATGATTTTGAGCGATTGGCGCATCTCCTCGACGCGCACCAGGTAGCGTGCGTAGACATCTCCTTCCTGGCGAACTGGTATCTCGAAGTCGTACTGTTCGTAGCCAGAGTAGGGCTGTGCTTTGCGCAGGTCCCAGGCAACGCCGCTGGCGCGCAGGAGTGGGCCGGTCACGCCCAGGTTCAGGCATTGCTCCGCTGTCAATTTGCCAATCCCCAGCGTCCGATCCAGGAAGAGAGGGTTGCGTGTCAGCAGCGCCTCATACTGATCAGTACGGCGCGGCATCTGTTGTAAGAATGCCCGCACCGCGGCTTCGAATTCCACCGGCACGTCGCGCCAGAGTCCACCCGGGCGGATATAGGTGGTCATCATGCGTTGACCGGAGACCAGTTCGAAGATATCCAGAATCTGCTCGCGTTCGCGGAAGCAGTAAAGGAAGACCGACATGGCCGCCAGGTCGAGGGCCGAGGTTCCCAACCAGACCAGATGGGAGGCAATACGCTGTAGTTCGGTCAGAATGACGCGAATGGCCTGAGCGCGCGGCGGCACATCCAGGTCAAGGAGCTTTTCCACAGCCAGGCAATAGGCCAGGTTATTGCCAACCGTGTTGAGGTAATCGAGACGATCGCTCATGACCTCCGCCTGGGCATACGTCTTGGCCTCCATGTTTTTCTCGATACCGGTATGCAGGAAACCGATATCGGGAATGCAGTTGACTACCGTCTCGCCATCCAACTCGAGCAAAAGGCGCAGGACGCCGTGCGTGGAGGGGTGTTGCGGCCCCATGTTCAGGAGCATCGTCTCGCCAGTCAGGGCGCGCTCCGAAACCAGGTGCTTCAAATCTTCCAGAGAGACTTCCTGAAGTTCTGCCATGTCAACCACTTGCCTTGAGCGTAAGAGTCGAATAGGCGCGAGGCGCGGCTAGGAGGCCTCGCTTCTGGGGGCATACGGCTTGCGCCGATTGATCTCCTCAAAGTTAACGGTGAATTGTGGCTCCTCATAGCCCAAGGGATAATCCTTGCGCAGGGGATGACCTTCCCAATCGGCCGGCATGAGAATCCGCCGCAAATCCGGATGACCGACGAAGCGAATGCCGAACATATCCCAAATCTCGCGCTCGCGCCAGTTGGCATTGCCGTAGAGATGGGAAATCGTTGGCAGGCTGGGCTGAACGCCAGAGAGCGGCACGCGCAACCCTAAACGCACCTTGCGCGAAAGTGAAAGAAATTGATACACCACGTGAAAGCGCGATTCCTCCTGTGGCCAATAATCCACTGCAGTTACGGTAACCAGCATCTCAAAGCCTTGCGCCTTGACCTGTTCGCAGGCCATGACGACCTTCTCGGCCGGAACGGTCAGCGTCACCTCGCCGCGGAACTCCTCGACGGTCGCTCCCAGGGCGCGGCTCAGTTGTTCTACAATGGACTGCAAGCCTGCCTCCATAGGATGCTTACCCTTTCTTCGCGACAACCAGTTTCTCGCCGCGCACCTTCTCGTGCAGGGTCAAAATGGCATGGATCAAGGCCTCCGGGCGTGGTGGGCAGCCAGCCACATAGATATCCACCGGCACGACCTCATCCACACCTTGTACGATGGCATAGTTATTGAAAATACCACCACAGGAGGCGCAATCCCCCATCGCGATCACCCACTTGGGCTCTGTCATCTGATCGTACAGACGGCGCAAGACCGGCGCCATCTTGCGCGTGACACGGCCCGCCACGATCATCAGGTCCGATTGGCGCGGGCTAGGGCGCATCAATTCCATGCCAAAGCGGCTCATGTCGTTATGGGAGGCTTGCGCCGCCATCATCTCAATCGCGCAGCAGGCCAAACCGAAGAGCAGCGGCCACATGGCATACGTGCGACTCCAGTTGACAGCCTGCTCCAGCGTAGTCGTGACCACACCCAGGTTGCCAAGTTTCTGTTCTACTCCCATTCCAGGGCTCCTTTCTTCCAGGCGTAGAAATAACCAACCAGTAAGATCGCAATGAACACCAACATCTCTATCAGACCAAAGAGGCCCAACTGACGAAAAACGATTGCCCACGGCAGGAAGAAAACCGTCTCGATGTCGAACAGGATGAAGAGCATGGCAATTAAGTAGAAGCGCACAGGCATCCGGCGTGTGCCCGGCCCGATGGGCGTCATGCCGGATTCGTACGGCATGGCTTTGATTTCGCTGATCTTCTTCGGCCCAAACAAAGCCCCCAGGGCAATCGCAATAAAGCCGACCAGCGCGGTCAGCACGATGAACATCGCAATCGCGGCATATTCCAGAAGCATGGGTGTCCTCTCGATGATTCATTTGTATCCACGTGCTGGGAGGCAAGTATATCACAAAAGAAACCGAACGTGCATCTTTTCACAAGCAATGCCGGAACGAACAATCCGCCGCTTCCCTGCCGCTGGTATAATTGACTTATGATCGAACTCGAGATTCCTGGCCACGGCCGCCTGATCCTCCGCCACCTGGTGCTAGATGTCAACGGGACTCTGGCTCTCGACGGTTACCTGCTAGATGGTGTCGCGGAGCGATTGGCGACCCTGCGCGAGAGTCTGGAGGTGCACCTGCTCACTGCCGATACGCACGGTCGTCAGGTCGAGATTGACCGTGTCTTGAATCTACAGGCCGTGCGCGTCGGGGGCGGACGGGAAGCGGAACAGAAAGCGGCTTACGTCCATGCCCTGAACGCCGAGCACGTCGTCGCCATCGGGCAAGGTGCCAACGATGCCGAAATGCTCAAGGTGGCAGGGTTGGGAATCTGTGTCCTCTCGCCGGAAGGGACAGCCGTGGAAGCCTTACTGGCGGCCGATGTGCTGGTTCCCAACATTCTCGATGCCCTGGCCCTGTTCGAGAGGCCGGCGCGTCTGCAGGCAACCTTGCGAAAATGAACGACATGGACTCGCCTACCCCGGAAGAATCATTACCGGAGGGCTTCCAACCTCTTCCTCCAGAAGACCAGGCGTGGCAGACGGAAAATGAGCCATCTTCTTGGGGTGAAGTTGGGAGCGACCCTCCGGCGGACAGGCCCTCCGCGGCACACCGCCGGCGGCGCGCGCGTCGCACCGCCCTCTTTCCCGGCGAGGACGAACGCGCCCTCTTGCTCAACCGACTGGCGCGGCGCGCCTTTCCCTCTTTCGACTTCTTTCTCTTCTCATTCCTGTGCGGTGCTATACTGGGTGCAGGCTACCTCCTCGATTCGCAGAGCCTGTTGCTCCTGGGCATCCTGCTGGTGCCGCTGCTTACCCCCTGGGTTGGCCTGACCCTGGCCAGTGCGACGGGCAGCTGGCGCTTCTTCGGGCAAACCCTGGCCGGCTTACTGGTCGGCGCAGGCCTGGTCTTCATCCCCGCTATCGTCGCTGGTATGGCGGCGCGCATCTGGTTGCCGCTCCCTTTGATTCAGGCTCACCTGCACGCTCGCCTGTGGTGGCCTGACCTGGGCATGCTGGCCCTGGGGGCTGTGTTGCTGGTGCTCTCCTTCGTCCGCTCGGAGGAAAAGCCCATCTTGCCCGGCATCATGCTGGCCTATGAACTCTACCTGCCCCTGGGAGCCGGCGCCTTTGGGTTGGGAGCCGGCCTGGAATCGCTCTGGCCGGCGGGCGCGCTGGTCTTCCTCACCCATCTGGCGCTGGCTGTCCTGCTGGGCAGCCTGACTCTGTTCCTCGTCCGCTTCCGGCCTGTGCGTATCAGCGGTTATCCTTTAAGCCTGGGTGTATTCCTGCTCACATTGGCGACCGTGGTTGCCATCATGAGCGATCGGGCCGCTTCCTTCCTCGCACCCTCGTCGCGACCGACCCCCACCCCGGTGCAGACGAATACCTTGCCGGCCACCTTCACGCCACCGCCGACCCTGCCGCTCACGGCGCCCCCTACCCATACCCCGCAACCTTCCCCAACATCCCCTCCTACAGCAACCTTTACACCGACCCCTGTCTATGCGCGCGTCCACGTCGTTCCCGGCAACGGGGCGTTGCTGCGCTCCGCGCCCGGCTCGCAAGGCGTTGTCATCATCTCTTTGCTCAACGGTTACCTGGTAGAAATCCTGCCAGAAAGTGTGACGGTGGACAACGTCGTCTGGGTGCGGGTCTACGTCCCCGACTTAGACGTTACTGGCTGGATGCAGTTGAACGCCCTGGCCACCGCGACACCCGTTCCCAGCGCTACACCGACCCCTTAAAGGCCATTCCCGCGTCGCCCGACACGGGAATGGCCGACCAACTCGGAGGGAGGAGAGATGTCACCGGCGGACAGGGAAAGGAGGAAGAACCTTATCCGCTGGCAAAGGTATATTGTATGCAGGAGATCGAGGCGCGACAAGTGACGAGTATCACGATTCCCGATGACAAGTCGCGCCCGGCCAGGTTATTTTTTATGGAAGGAGATCGGCAATGAACCTGCTTGAGAACAAAACGGCGCTGGTCTTCGGGCTGGCCAACGAACGTTCGATCGCCTGGGGCATCCTCCAGGCCATGCACCGCGCCGGGGCACGCCTGGGCATCAGTTACGCCGGCCCGGCGCTGGAAAAACACGTCCGTCCACTGGCCGAGCGCCTGGAGTGTGACTTCGTCGAAGCCTGCGACCTGACCAGCGATGAGGAAATCGCCAGCCTGGTCACGAAAGTTTCGCATCACTTCGGCCAGATTGACATCCTCGTCCATTCCGTCGCCTTCGCCAACCGCGAGGATTTGACCGGCCCCTATTATCGCACCAGCCGGGCAGGCTTCCACCTGGCCCTGGATGTCAGTGTGTACTCGTTCGTTGCCCTGGCCGGGGCCTTCCAGCCGCTTCTTCGTCCTGGCGGGGCCTTGCTCTGCCTGACCTCCTACGGAGGGGAGAAAGTCTTTCCCTCCTACAATGTGATGGGAGTCGCCAAGGCGGCCCTGGAGGCCAGTACGCGCTACCTGGCACACGATTTCGGGCCTCAAGGGGTGCGCGTGAACGCCATCTCGGCCGGGCCAATTCGTACCCTGGCGGCGGCCGGCATCCATGGTTTTCGCGATCTGTACCAGCATTTCGCCGAGGTCGTCCCGCTACGTGCCAACGTGACAATCGAGGACATCGGCAACGCGGCGGTCTTCCTGTGTTCGGATATGGCCGCCCACATCACCGGTGAGGTGCTCTACGTGGACTGCGGTTATCATATCCTGGGAGCACCCGCTTTGTCTGACAATTCCGCTCCCCAAAGCGAGTAGAATCATTGTTATTCGGATTGAGAAACCACTATGTTCAAGCGCAATGGACAACCTCCTGACTCCCCGCCTGTCGCGGCCATCGAACGCATCACCTCGGTGTTAGGCGCCGGTGTCATCTGGCAAGGTAGTTTGAGTGGTTCGGGTGGCGTACGCATCGAGGGTTCGTTTGAGGGCCAGATCGCGCTGCGCGGCACGCTGGTCGTTGGCGAGACCGGCCGGGTCAGTTGCGAGAACATTCGCGCCCAGCACGTCGTCGTCGCCGGCGCGGTGAAGGGGAACATCACGGCCCAAAAGGTCGAGATTCGCTCCACCGGGCGCGTCTGGGGCGACATCATCACGGTCGCCTTCTCCACCGAGGAGGGCGCCTTCCTGCGCGGCCAGATTCGCATGGAGGATGCCATCGAACTGGATTTGGGAACGGAAGCGAGCGAGGCGACTCCGTCCGCCCCGTCCAATCCTTAACGTCGGTCTTCCCAAAGGCCAGGCCACGCACGGGCGGACGATTCCAAAGGAGAATCTGGTATGGACGAATTTCAACCACCTCGCCAGCCGGGCAGCGCGATTCTGGCAAGTCTGATCGCCCTTTGCCTGGGGTTGATTCTGCTGGCTGGCTGGCAGATGGCGCGGGGCGGTCCGGGGGAACGCTTCGTCCTGGCCCTGATGCTGGCAATGGCCGGTTTCCTGCCATTGCCCTGGTTGGGGTATCATCTCTATGCCCTCCAGCGCGCGGCTTACCTGCTGGACCGTGACCACCTCACCCTGCGTTGGGGATTGCGTCTCGAGCAAATTCCGATCGCCGATTTGGAATGGGTGAGGGCGGCCAGCGCGCAAGTGGATGCCCCGCCTCCGCCGCCGCACCTGCCCGGTCTGTTGATCGGCTGGCGACGCACGGCCGAGTGGGGAAAGATAGAATTCCTGGCGTCCGATAGCCGCAACCTGCTCTTCGTGGGCACGGCGCGCGGCGTGTACGCCATTTCGCCCGCCGATTCGCGGGCCTTCCTGGCAACCTTCCAGCGCGTCCTGGAAAGCGGCAGCCTGACGACGACGCCCGCCCAATCCCTATATCCCTCCTTCGTCGTCATGCAGGCCTGGTCCAGCCCCTGGGCGCGCTTCTCCTGGATCGGAGCCTTTCTGATCAACCTTGGCCTCCTGGCCTGGACAGGCTGGCTGATTCCCGCCCTGCCCGGTGTTTCCCTGGGCTTCCTGGCAAACCGTCAACCCGCGGAGGCCGTGCCGGGAACCTATTTGCTGCTTCTCCCCATCATCAGCCTGTTCTTCTTCTTCGTGGCCTGGGTAGCCGGCCTGTTCCTCTACCGCCGCGCGGAACAGCGGCCACTGGCCTATGTCCTGTGGTTTGGTAACCTGCTGAGCAGTATCGCCTACCTGTTGGCGCTGCGCTTTGTTCTGTTGGCCTCCCTATGATTACCCCGTTGTCTCTCCTGCTTTCCACACTCGTCGCCGCCGTGCTTGCCCTGGTGGCCTGGCGCGGCGGCGCGTTGAACCGTTCCGGCGGCCTGGCGGCCTGGTTGCTTGGGACGCTGATCTTCGGTTTAGGCGGCTGGCAATGGGCAGTCCTGCTGCTGGCTTTCTTTATCACCTCCAGTATCCTGACGCGCCTCTTCCAAAAGCGAAAAGCCGGTCTGGAGGAAAAATTCGAAAAAGGTGGACGGCGCGATGCCGGCCAGGTACTGGCCAACGGCGGTGTGGCAGCCATCTTCGCCATCCTGCACGCCCTCTACCCCGAAGCCGCCTGGACCTGGATCGCCGGTGCCGCCTCCCTGGCGGCCGTCAACGCCGACACCTGGGCTACCGAACTCGGCGTGCTCAACCCCTCTCCGCCGCGCCTGATTTTCAACGGCCGAACTGTCGAGCGCGGGACTTCTGGCGCGGTGTCGTTCTATGGCCTGCTGGCTGCCTGGGCAGGGGCAATTGCCATTGGCCTGCTGGCCGCGGCGCTCCGTCCTTACCCGCGGCCGACCGAGAATGTCAGCGCCTACGCTTTGCTCGTGAGCTTGGCCGGTTTCCTCGGCGCGCTGGTGGATTCCCTCCTCGGTGCAAGTTGGCAGGCGATCTATTTCTGCCCCCAGTGCAGGAAGGAAACTGAAAAATACCCTCGACACACCTGCGGTACGCCGACCAAGCGGGTGCGTGGGTGGAAGTGGATGAACAACGATGTCGTTAATTTCCTCTGCGCCCTGAGTGGAGCCTTGATCGCCATGCTTTTGCTCGAATGATCGCAAGGAGGCCGGGTGTACATCGCCATTGAAGGTGTCATCGGCGTCGGCAAGACCACACTGGCACGTCTCTTACAACCGGCATTCGAAGCCGAACTCCTGCTGGAAGTCTTCGAGGAGAACCCTTTCCTGCCCAAGTTCTACGCTGACCGCGAGCGGTACGCCTTTCAGACGCAGATCTTCTTCCTGCTCAGCCGTTACTACCAGCAACGCCACGCCGTGCCGGCGATTCTGGCTGGGGGCAAGGCACTCATCGCGGATTACACCTTTGCCAAAGACGCCCTCTTTGCCCGCATCAACTTAAAAGGGGATGAACTGGAGATGTACTACCGTGTCCATAACGCGCTGGCCGAAAAAATCCCCTCTCCCGACCTGCTCGTGTACCTGCGCGCCAGCACCGATGTCCTCCTGCAACGAATCGCCCTGCGCGATCGCGCCTATGAACGCAACATAGACCGTCAGTACATCGAAACCCTGCGACAGGTTTACGACGAGTTCTTCTCGAAGCCCTACGATGACACTCCCATCCTGACCATTGACACGAATTCCCTCGACTTCGTCCACAACGCCGCCCACCTGGAATGGATCACCAACCGCATCCGCGCTGCGCTCGGCCAACCCCATCAACCGCCACTTCTATAAATCCAATCATCCATCGTCTATCGTCTATCGTCTATCGTCCATCGTCCATCACCTCGTCTTCACCAACAGAACATTTGTTCTATAACTCCTGATGCTCGAAGATCAGACAGGCGGCTCCGAGCGCGGCGACGCTCAACGCCAGACTCATCCAGAGCGCCGGCCAGGCGGTCGTCTCACCCCCCAGGGTCAACGCTGTTCCCCACTCGAACAGGCGAGCGGGAAAATATTTCCCCACGGCCGGCAGAGAACCGGCTATGAGCAAGACGAGGAGGGCGCCAAAGGACAGGCCGGCTGCCGCGCCCTGGCTACGAGTCAAGGTACTGCACAGCAACGTCACGGCGATGTGGACCAGAAAAACCAGCAACATCAAGCCGTTCAACGCCAGGAATGCTCCCCAGGGTAATGCCTCGAACAGGAGCAGGGTATAGTACCAGCCAGCCAGGGCAGCCAGGAACAGGTTGCGCCGAAAAGGACCAGTGCCGCCGTGCCGCGTTCCTTCTCCTGTGCCATCGCCCCCATGCTCATCAGCAACGCCAGGAGGATACCGAACTGGCTTAGATTCTTGAGGTACTGCGCCACAGCATCGGTCAGGGTGGGTTCCGGGATCATCTCGGCCAGGCCGGGCGGCATATCGGGTAGGGCCTTCAGCAACTGAGGCGTTAACTTGGCCAGGAGGGGCGAGGCCAGGCGAATCCGATCAACACCGCGCCGACGATCCACCAGCGGCGCGTCCGCCATTGTTCCACCAGTTCTTTACGTAAAACGATCCAGAAATTCATGGTTGGCTCTCTCCCTTGACCAGACGGACGAATACGTCTTCGAGCGAGGGGCGCATTTCCTCAAAGCGCCGCAAGGGGACGCCAATGGCAAGCGCCGAGGCTAGCATTTCCCGACGAGCGCGTTCTACTTCGCTCACCACAATCCGCAATCGGCCATCCTGCACGCCGACCGTCCGTACCCAGGTTTGGGTGGAAAGATGCTCCATCCAACGACTTAGCGCGGTTGTATCCTCGCTTTCCACCTCGAAAACCGGCTGGGCGTACTGTTCCAGCAAGGCCTGACGCGTGGCTTGCATGACCAGCCTTCCCTGAGCGATGATGCTGATCGTATCGCAGATGCGCTCCCGGTGCATGTGCCGCGCAACGCTTCAATCCGTTCCAGCATCTCCTTGCGACCGAGGGGATCCAGGGCGCTGACCGGTTCATCGAGCAACAACACCTGGGGGCGATGAAGCAACGCCGCAGCCAACCCGAGTCGCTGGCGCATGCCACGCGAGAACCCGCCGATGCGACGTCGCGCCACCTGCGACAGGCCGACCTGCTCAAGCACAGCATGGATACGGGCGCGGCGATCCGATGGCTCCAGGTGGTGTAAGCGGCCCAGGTAATCCAGGAATTCTACAGGCGTCCACCGGGGATAGAAGGCAGGCTCCTCCGGCAAATATCCCAGGCGATGTGAGAGTGCGCCGCGTTCGGCAACGACATCCAGGCCGGCGATGCAGGCGCGTCCGCGGCTAGGGTATGCCAGGCCGGCTAGGATGCGCAAGGTGGTTGTCTTGCCAGCCCCATTCGGGCCGAGAAAGCCGAAGATCGCTCCGGACTCGACGTGCAAGTCGAGGCCTTGCCAGGCATGTACTACGCCATATGTCTTCCAAAAGCCCTCAATCCGTATCATTTTCTTCCGTCCGGCCAAGCAAGAAATAGATCGCCGGTCCGATAGCGCTGACGCCCAGGATGATCACCAGCCACAACCATCTTGGCCCGCGCGTGTGTTTGCGGCGTGCCCAATCCACCAGGGCCGCGATGGTCAGTCCTAGTTGCAAGAGCAACAAAGGAACGAAAAAGGAAGTACGGTTGCAGATCAGAGATGTTCATGGATAGAGATTCCTTTACACAAATTTTTAGGTTCAGGGCATCTGGCGCCAGCGGCGAGTCGTGCGCGTCAGGGGGCGACGGGCGATGACTTGGGTGCGATTCGAACTCTCAATCGTGCGAAAACCGACCACCTCCCAGCCCTCCTCGCCCCATTCGTTGAGAGTGGCCTCCAATTCGGCATCCTTCACGCCTTGCCAGAACGAGCCGAAGGTAGCGACTCGATATTCCCATTGCATCGCTTCTGTCATCGGAACCTCCCGAAAATAGACGGAATTGACAGGTTATTTTCAGCCTGGGCCTTTACAACTGCCTGTTTGCTGTTTCACGTGAAACGTGGTGGAAGGTCAGGATTCGCTCCGGGGTGGTCGTTTCACGTGAAACAAGGGGGTTAACGACGCTGGCGCGCCCGCAGGTTGGGCGAGTCAAAATACAGACCCTCCACCTGACTCCCGCCTACCCGAAAGACGATCGTCACCATGACATCCTCCTTCTCGAAACGACAACGCAGGCGGTAGAGGGCATAGTCGCCCCGATTCAACAAAGATAGATCACCGCAGGAGATAAAGTCACCACTGGTTTCCTGAAGCATGTCTCGCAACGCTGTAAACTGGGCCTCCTCCAGGAACAGGGCGCGCATATCCTCACTAAAGTCGCTCACGAAGGCTGGCGGATCACCGCTGCTCAAAGCGGTCAGTGCCTGTTCGGTCAGCTGGCGTACTTCCTCGTCGGAGAGCGCCGCCGGTTCAGCTCGACAGCCACTCAACGCCAGGACAGATAGCAACAGGAGCAAGGAAAGAATGACGGTTTTCTTCATGGTTTCCTCCAGCAGAGCCTCTGATGGGTTTAATCCTTCCCGGCCAGGTTCTGCTGCGCCATGGCCACCACGCCGCTCAGACCGCCCAGGTTCATGGTATCTACGGCACTGCTAGGGACAATGACCAGGGCGCCTTTTTCCTTCAGGCCCTCGAAGAGCATGTTCATGGCGCGCAGGTGAAGGGCGGTCGGATTGTCAGCATAGGCACGGGAGGCCTCGGCAAAGGAAGCCGCAATTTGCTTCTCCGATTCGCCCAGGATGACGCGCGCCTGCCGTTCGCGTTCGGCCTGCGCCTGACGTGACATGGCATCTTCCAGTTCCTGAGGAATGACGATGTCGCGGATTTCGACCGATTGCACGGTAATTCCCCAGGGGGTAGTACGCTCATCAATGATCTTCTGAAGTTCAGCATCCATGCGGGCGCGGCCGACCAGGATGTCTGCCAACGGCATCTGACCGATGATCTCACGCAGAGCGGTTTGCGCGGCCCAGGCGATGGCCACGCGGTAATCGGCCACCTCCAGGGCCGCCTTCTCAGCATCCCAGACGACCCAGAACAGAACGGCATCCACGTCCACCGGCACCGTGTCCTTGGTCAAGGTCTTCTCGGCCGAGAACGGCGTAACCATAACGCGATGGTCTATCCAGGTCGGCACTGAATCCAGGACAGGCACGATCCAGAAGGGCCCCGGTCCGGCCAGTTTGCGGAAACGGCCCAGCCGCAGGACAATGGCCTTTTCCCACTGCGCCGCCACCTTGAGCGCCAGCAACAAGTAGGCACCCAGCAAATACCACATCACTCCCCAGAACCAGGCCCAGGAAGCGTTCAAAAGATGGCGCGCGTACAACCCAACGCCGCCGCCAACCGCAATCAGCACACAGAGCGTGTGCAGGAACACAGCCACGAGAGGAATTCGCAAACCATCGTGGGGGGCTGTGGTTTGTAGACTCGAATCTCGGCGCAAAGACGTTGTCCTCATGTCATGCTCCTTTCTCGGTAGATAGGGTTTACATGTGTTCCAGTTGCTCCTGCACGACTTGCAGGATTTCTTCCGGCGTACACTCCAACCGCCTGGCGTCTGCCAGATAACGGCGCGTCAGATCCAACAGAGCCTGCTCGCGCATCTGGGCCAGTGCCTCAGGCGGCGGAATCTCCAGGATGTAGGTGCCGCGTCCCTGTTGGGTAGAAATAATGCCCATCTCGTCCAGGATGCGGTAGGCACGCGCCACAGTGTTGAAGTTGACGCGTAACTCCTGTGCCAGTGCCCGCACGGTAGGCAACTGGTCACCAGCTTTCAGCATCCCCTTCGCCAGGAGTTCCTTAACGTGCTCGACTATCTGGACGTAAATGGGGATGCCAGAACGAAAATCGAGTTCAAAATTCAAGACAGGCATTGTATTATTGTATCTTTGTATTATTGTATCTTTGTACTAATTGTATAAGAACCTGGTCGCTATGTCAAGAGCACAGAGACAGGAATTCCCTTAAAAAATCAGCGGCCCAGGCATCCCCCTGCCGGGCCGCGAGCAGCGCAAGAAAAGGTCTTCGCCCCATGTCTGTTCACCTGGCGCGCGATAACGCACCAGGCTCCCGTCTGGCTTCCTTTTACGGAATCACCGTGATTTCATAAACATCGGTGTACTTACCAGCCGGATACTCACTCCAGCCATCATGGATTGTTTCGGTGATCTCCATGGTCGTCGTAATCGTATGTTTCCCTTCTGGCCAACGCCGAATGATGCCAAGGTAGGAGCGACAGACCCCGCCGCTGATCGTGCCTTCATCCCGGTACAAACTATACACATCCACCTCCCGACCATCCACTACCAGCGAATAGCGGATGTGTTCGTAGTTCTGGTCAAGCGTCTCCGCGGTATCGGTGCACCAGCCCAGGAGAACCAGCACCGGTTGATTGGCCCTAACCTCCAATTCCCAGGTCTGTGTAGCGGGGGATGTGCTCGCTTCCCAACCTGGTACCAGTTCTTGAAGCGTAGGATAGCGGCGGGTTGTCGGCCGGAAGGGTTCGACAACAATACCTTGCGTTGCGCCCGGCTGGGGAGTTGCCGTCGGTGTAGGGCTTATGCCTGGTAAGGAAAAATCCTGCTGCCCCAGGCGGTCAAGAAGAAGAACCAGACCAACGGCACACAGTGCCAGAAGGCAACACAGCAGGACAACCACGATCCCCAGGACAATCCAGATCGTAGGGTCTTTCTTTTTTGAAGGCACAGAAGACTGCTCCACCACGATCCACCTCCTTACATAGCCTTTATTATGCAGTATACTGGAAAGTTCGCTTTCCAACAACGATTCTACCAGCCAGGAGAACATACACGAAACGATTGCTTTTGCTGGCAAATTCTATACCAGAACCTTCCTCGCGGCACGACAAGGAACTCGTCAACAAATGACGAATATCTCGGCGTCCGTGCCACAGATAGTCCGGTTCATTTACTCTATTATTCATTTCCGACATTCGTTGACGGTGTTCCCTCTCACGCCAACAAAATCGAATACAGGGATAACACAATGTGGGTTAATCGCCAACAGGATAGATATTGACTCAACACAACCATCCGGCCAGTGCAGTCATCCGCGTTGCCGAGTTCCGCAAGTCTCCGACCTGTTTATTACCCACAAGTAGGGCAAATTGGAAATTTGCCAATCCTTTGCCCCATCCCGCAAGTCGGAGACTTGCGCCACAAACACTTCCCATGCAGATGGCCTGGTCAAGGGAGACAATCTCTGCTTTGCCTGCGCTAGGACGGCAGTTCAATTGCCGTCCTAACGCCTGAAATGACCAATCCTCTCCAATTCATTCTTTTCTACCCTTCTCTTCCAGAGCAAGTTTCTTGCCCATCCAAATCCTGGTCAACCGAATGAGTTGTGTACAATAGATAGGTCAGAGACTTGCGCCACTACAGGCAGTTACGTGTTTTGGCGAACTCCACCTCGAAATCGTTGACGGTTTGCATTCTTTTGCCTCTACCGCTCTCTTCTCTGTCTCTGCTAACAGGTTCTCCCTTGTAGAAATATTTTTGTATCTGATATTCCTCGCCGTCATAGTAGGCCTTGTGGGTATGTGGAAAAGACGTTTAAACGGCCATATCTGGGAAGAAAGACCGTCTTAACCACTCTATATGGTGTTCAGGAGGCAAAAGGGCTGTGGAGGAAGAATGGATAAAAAACCCGGATCGGGAGAAGTACCTTTTCGAGACTTCTATCTTTGGCCTGATCTGGCGAGCGCCCCCCATATATGGGGGTAGCAATTTTTCTTATTTTGGCCTTTTCTCCACAAAAGAAGCCTCTTTTCCACAGATTTTCGGGATTTATCCACAGGGATAGGGAAAAACGGAGGACAAATTACCCCCTAAATATAGACGGGCCGCGCCGCGCTAGATAAACCAGATAAAGTGCGATGGAACCAGCCACCGAGGCATTCAGCGAGGCAACCAGGCCTTCCATCGGCAGGCGGAACAGGGAATCACATTTCGTCTTGACCAGAGTGCGCAATCCTTCCCCCTCGCTACCGATGACCAGCCCCAACGATTCTCCGGCGGGAAGGGTCAGGACGGATTTCTCGTCTGCCTCTTCATCCAACCCGACCAACCAGGCACCGACTTCTTTGAGTTCCTCCATGATCTGAGCGAGGTTATGGCGAGCGATGAGCAGGTGTTCGCAGGCCCCGGAGGAAGCATTCACCACGGCCGGTGTGACTGTTACGCTGCGCGCCAGAGGGAGCACCACGCCATGCACTCCCACGGCCTCCGCCGTGCGCAAGAAGGTGCCAAAGTTCTGCGGGTCTTGTAGCGAATCCAACAGAACCACCAGCAACGGTTGCTGGCGTTGTGAAGCCAAGTCAAGCATGTCCTGCAGGTTGGCATAGGGAAACTCGCTGGCCTCCAGCACTACCCCCTGGTGCGCCGGGTGAATCTTATCCAACTCAGCGCGGGGCAGACGGGAGCAAGTTACGCGGCGTTGCTCTGCCAGAAGAAGGATATCCAGTAAGCGCCCTTTTTCCTGTACGCCTTTCGCCATTAACAGGCGGTAAAATCGCCGTCGCCCGGCCCGCAGAGCCTCGTACACAGCATTGCGAGAATACAGGAATTCTTTCATCTGCTATTCAGCCGCTGGTAACCTTACTAAAAGTCGTTTTTCACGGATAGCGTATAGAAAACGTACTGCAAAGAAGCGGAAGGTTGAAGGCGCAGGCGCAAAAGGTAAGGGATGCCTCCTGTCAGGTCGAGGGTAAGAGGAGGCTGATTGCAAGCGAGGAGTGACTTCGTGTTCTGCAACTCTTCGCCCTGCAGGAATTCTGCCACAAGGAGACCGTTTCCTTCACAGGTTAATAACAAGGTGACGCGCGCTCGAGAGCCAAGGAGAGCGTAGGGAGTGAATTCGATCCAGTCCTCCGCATCGCCTTCGGGCGAGGAGAGATCGTCGCTATACACGAACTGCCGCGCGCCAGTCAGCGAGAAGATCACGCGCACGGACGGATTGCCGGCCGAATCGCCATCCGCATGCGCCGGGCCGATAGTCGGTGTTGGTGTCATCGGTCGGGAGGTCGGGCCGGCGGTCGTGGACGGAATAGGCATACCGAACTCATCCAGAATCGGCAGGCCGCTGACATCCTCGACCCGAACATAGGAAGCCGAAACCCAACCGTGCCCACCCGGTCCCGGCGGGTAGAGGATTTGTAACCAAGTGCTGTTCTGGTTCCTGCCGGTGAGGTTGACAGTGGTTTCGGCCTCCAAGGTCCCCAGGCTATCGAAAGAAAGCCCTGGCCCACTGCGGACGTTGAGGCGTTGGGTAACCCGCCCGACCGGGCCAGAGGGCGTCGGGGTGGGTGAAATCGCCACCGGCAAGGAAATCCCTTCTTCGATTTGAATATATGTGGCTGCCACCCAACCCTGCCCGCTTTCCGCGGTTGGGTAAAGGATGAGATACCAGGCGCCACTTCCATCTTGACCAAGGACCTGCACCTTCTGGTTGGCAGGCAACAGGCCTAGAGATGAATAGCCAGTCCCTGGTCCAGAACGAACGTTCAGGGTGGTGCGGGTATACGCCAGGACAGGGGTAGAAGTGGGCGGGGGTACGGTCTGTGTTGGGGAGGAGGTGAGCGAAGGGAAGACGGTGATGTGCACGGCTGGCGAGGAAGATGGGTAGACCTCCGCCCGGCCGGACGGAGGGGCGGCGCAGCCGGTCAACACCAATGCTGCCAGGAAAAGCACCCACAAAATCTTACGGCACGCAGGCGCTCCTAGCATCTTCCAGTGGGAAAACATCGCTGGAGTTCGCGAATCTTGTTGGAAGAGGCAACGCTCAAGGGGCGTGGATTTCCAATGAGTCCACCATGTGGTTGATGGTCGCTTGGTACTTCGGCCAGACTTCCTCGAGCGACGCGCCCACAAGGACAAGATATACCTCCGGCGTCAGGATGACGGTAAGTTTCAGGTGATAGGAGGCATTGTCGGTGGCGTCAAAGGAGGACAGTTCAGTAGAAGCCGCCGGGTAGCCGCTGATTTGCGATTCGCTCACCGAAGCGGCAGATTGCAGATCGCCCCATTCTCCGCTCTGGATGAAGTAATCTACGAATTCTGCCGCCGAGAGAGTCATTTGTTGGGCAGGGAAGGAAAAAATGATCAGACCAGCACCACCCTGGACGGGACCCTCATCCAACACGGCCTGAGAGGAGGCAAAGGTGACGCTGTCGCTGCTTTCCTCATAGACCCATTCCGCCGGATAGGAAATATTGAAGCCCATTTCCTGGTTGGTGTAGGATTGCCATTTGATGAGCGCAAAGGCGTCGGACTTTAATAGCACCACTACGGCGGCAATCAGGCCAGCCAGCAGGCACAAGCAGAGTAGGATGGCTACCAGAATGGCCGCAATTAAACCAGTGCGCTTCTTTGCCGAGGTGGAAGGCGCAGGAGTTGTTTCCATGGGATTCTCCTTGTGGGTAGAGAAAATAAGGTTTGTCCCATTGTAGCATAGTTCCCCCGTGATGGAGACCCAGTACCCCTGGGCAGACTCGAACTGCCCTCTTTGGCTCCGGAGGCCAACGCTCTATCCACTGAGCTACAGGGGCGAGCGAGAATATTTTACCACAAGAGTGACCGCGCGCGTGAATGGGACAATGGGGATAGACGATGGACGGTGAACCGTTGACGGTATTCGCTACTTCGCCCACAAAATTTTTGTGAAACAGGCGCTTGGGGCGCATGACATGACAATTCCCTTCCCGAATTCCCCATGAGCCAGTATAATTCACAACAGGCAGGATAAGCGTTTTCTTTTGATTGACGGTGCATCCAAGGATCTTCCAGCAAGGGTGAAACAGTGAACATAGCCATTGTTGGCGCCGGTTTTGCCGGCCTCTCCGCCGCCTATGATCTGGCCCGTGCTGGCCACGCGGTGACCATCTATGAGGCGGCGGATCAGGTGGGCGGCCTGGCCAGCGGCTTTCGGGAACCCCATTGGGAGTGGTCAGTAGAAAAGTTCTATCACCACTGGTTTGCCGGTGACCGGCACATCCTGGGTCTGATTCGGGAACTCGGCTGGCAGGATAAAATCCTATTCTCCCGCCCGTTGACCGTCATGTACCATGCTGGCCGCTTTTACCCCTTCGATTCCGTCTTTCGGGCGCTCGTATTCCCTGGACTGGGCTGGGGGATTCCTAAGGTACGTTTTGGCCTGGTGGGGCTGTACCTGCGCCTGACGAACAACTGGAGGCCGCTCGAACGGGTGACGGTGGAGGATTGGATGCGCCGCTGGGCTGGCCAGCGCGTGTACGAGATGATGTGGCAGCCGCTCGTTATCGGCAAGTTCGGCGAGAAGTATTACCGCCAGGTGAACATGGCCTGGATGTGGGCGCGTTTGAAGGCGCGTACAACCCGCCTGGGGACGTTCGAGGGTGGCTTCCAGCGCTTTGCTGATCTCTTTGCCGAACACCTGCGCACGCGAGGAGTCAGCCTGCGTCTGCGGACGCCGGTCACGTATATCGGGCGGCGAGAGGAGCGCGGCCCGCTGATCGTGCGTAGCGACACGGAAGAGGAATACGATCGCGTTCTGGTTACGCTCTCGCCCCAGGCCCTGGCGCAACTCGTCCCCTCGCTGCCAGCGGAGTACCTGGCCGGCTTGCGGCGGCTGCAGTCTATGGGTGCGGTGGTGATGACTGTGGCGCTCAAGCAACGCCTTTCGCCGCAGGGGTATTACTGGTATAACCTGCCCAAGTCGGCCGGCTTTCCGTTCCTGGCCCTGGTAGAGCACACGAACTTCGTTTCCCCGGATCATTTCGGCGGGGATCATATCGTATACATGGGCGATTACCTCGAACCCGAGCACGAGTACTTCCACCTCTCTCAAGAGGAATTGCTGGAGCGCTTCCTGCCGGCCCTGGCGAAGATCAACCCGGCCTTCCAGCGCGCTTGGGTGAAGAAGGCCTGGTTGTTCCGTACCGCCTACGCCCAGCCGGTCCCGCCGGTCAACCATTCGGCGAACATCCCCCCCATCGAGACGCCTCTCGCTGGCCTGTATTTTGCTTCGATGAGCCAGGTCTATCCCTGGGATCGGGGGACGAATTTCGCCGTGGAAATCGGGCGACGGGCCGCACAGCGAATGATGGCCGCAGAAGGTCCGTGAACCGTTTGACAGCAAGAGGAGATGACCGTTTCCATTGACCGCCTTGTTCGTTCGCGCCGTAAGACCATCGCGCTGATTGTCGAAGGCGATGGCAGCCTGACCGTCCGTGCCCCGCTGGACATGCCGGAGGAGGCCATTCGGGCATTTGTCGAGCAACACGCCGATTTGGTACGGAAGTACCAACAACAAGTACAGGAGAAGGCGCAGGCCTCACTCCGACAGTATCAGGCGGGAGATACGTTCCTTTTCCTGGGAAAGTCGTATCCGTTGCGCTTGGTCTCGAATCAGTGCGCTGGCCTGACTCTTACCACGAGAGAATTTCGGTTGTTGCGGTCCGCGCTCCCGCAGGCGCGCCAGGTGTTCGAAGGCTGGTACAGGTCCATGGCGGCGTTGATTATTTCCACCCGTCTTATGGTGCTGGCGGAAAAGCATGGTTTCCGCTATAAGGGCGTCCGTATTTCATCGGCGCGGACGCGCTGGGGATCGTGCAGCCCGAAGGGGACGCTGAGTTTCTCCTGGCGGTTGGTGATGGCCCTGCTGGAGGTAATTGATTACGTCATCGTCCGCGAATTGGTGCATCTGAAGATCCCCACCCATTCGCCGGAATTTTGGGCGAAGGTGGAGAAGATTCTGCCGGACTACCGTAAACGCCGGGCCTGGTTGAAGAAGAATGGGAAGAAGCTGACGCTCTAGCCGACGCCAACTTCTTGTACCAACAGAGGTTGTCGCGGCAGGATGGGGAGGACAGAAGCGGGCGCGAGTGGTCAAGAGAACCGCCCTGAAATTGCATCAAACGATCCAGGCAATCTCGATTCCCTTAGCGAAGTAGCACGTATCGTCAACGAATGGCAAAACGAATAAGAACGGCGTTGTCTGCGGCGCGGAAATCAATATCCGTCTGGTCGTTCTCAAAATTCGGTGACGGCCTATGCTTTAGCAAACGGGCGATACAGGGTCTAATCCTCTCTAGAGGAGTGGCCTTGGAACCGACGGAATCGAAAGTATTTTATGCGAGCGATAAGATCATCCTCTTCCAGGATGACATCTTGACCACCTGTGCTATTCGTCCAAATAGCATAGACTTGATTGTTACTTCCTCTCCTTACAATGTGGATATTCAGTACAATTCCCATCGAGATGATATTTCCTATCCCGAGTACCTGGAGTTTACTCGTGCCTGGTTATCGAGATGCTTTCAGTTTCTTAAAGCTCGAGTTTAGACAAACGATTGTTCCCTGACGTGGGGTCAGGGTCGTGAATTGCACCTTACCAATCGAAAATCAAGCGGTTTGTGCGCTCACAGCGCCTTTTCGGACGACCGAATGGCGCATTTTGGGTGTTCTGGGGCGGCCGGTGCGCCACCCTGGGGGTTTTCCGCG
>FWPU01004916.1_pt1 | contig 30190 bp, 34 predicted proteins | sample 2228361 | NCBI WGS metagenome assembly FWPU01 (sample SAMEA103939777, study PRJEB20133) | metagenome | reverse complement strand
AACCTGATTTTGAAAAAGCGAATTTTCTTGTCCAAAAGCCTTATTTTATGCTGGTATATTTTATGAGTTTAGATTATTTTGGACAGCAGTGACAAAGAATAATCTCCAACTACCCATCACCAGCCTATTCTAACAAAAATACTCAAGATGATCACTTATTTTTGGGTGTTCAGGAAACCTACCTGTTAGTGCCGATTTTAGATTGATAGGAGTGATAGTGGGCCCACCAGGGCTCGAACCTGGGACCAACCGGTTATGAGCCGGTAGCTCTACCAACTGAGCTATGGGCCCTGGATAATGAAAAACAAGTAATATAAATTATACAATAAAACAGTCGAAAAAGTAACTGCGCGAAATTTTAAAAGGAGGGCTAAATGATAAGATATAAGGGGATACATCATGTGGCTATGGCAACAAATGATATGGACAGGACAATCCGTTTCTGGAGGGACTTGCTCGGAATGAGATTGGTTGCAGGATATGGGAAGCCAGGAAACAGACAGTATTTTTTCGAAGTCTCTGAAAATGCACTGATATCATTCTTTGAATGGCCTGAGGTTGAGCCAATGCCTGACAAAGACCCAAGCAGTCCTGCCAAAGGCCCCTTCAATCTTGACCATGTATCCATTGAGGTAAAGGATGAAGAGGAATTATGGAAACTCAAGGATAGACTGGAGGCAGCAGGTATATGGGTTACCGAGGTTATTGACCACGGCCTTATTTATTCAATATTCTCCACTGACCCTAATAACATACAGCTTGAATTCTGCGCCAGTGTAAATGGTATAAGTCTCTCTGCTAATCCAAAAATGTTAGATGTCTCACCTTCTGATGTTACAAAGGAAGGCCCTGAACCTCAACCTGATAAATGGCCTTCTGTTGATAAAATAACCCCTCCAGAGGAGAGGAGGATATATCCAGGGGAATTGAAAAGATTAACTCAGGAAAAATAAAAGGGTTCAGGCCTTCAACCTGAACCCATTCCTTACGAGTTAAGAAGTTAAACCGTCAGTGTTCTGCCTCAAGATTACCGAGTTCTTCCCTGACAGATATAACAACCTTGTATAGAACAGTAAGTATCAGAAAGCCTGTTGCCCAGACCCCGATGGTTATGAGTGCCTCAGGAAGAGAAGGCCAGTATTCTGTAACAGTCTCAAATGGATTTGGTATAAATCCACCGATAACAAGACCAAAACCCTTATCAATCCATAAAGAGAAGAACACAGCAATAGCTCCGAGGATAAGGGTGGTCTCATTCTTCCTTGTGTTTGGATTGATGAGCAGTATAAGAGCTATTACTGCAAGAATAACCGAAAGCCACATTAATGGAACCAGTTTTCCATAACCTTCGTATCCAGCAAATAGGTATTCAAAGGAATGCATATGCCCGGGTATCTTGCTATAGAATGCAGTAAATATCTCAAGCAAGAAGAAGAAGACATTCACTATCATTGCATAAGTCACGATCTTGCCAACTGCTTGAATAGGTTCTCTGCCTGGGTCGAATTTAGTATATTTTCTAACGAGCAGAGCAACGATCAGGAGAAGGGCAGGACCTGATGCAAATGCTGAGGCAAGGAATCGTGCAGCCATAATGGCTGTTAACCAGAAGTGCCTGCCTGGAAGTCCTGCATAGAGAAACGCCGTAACAGTATGGATGCTGATAGCCCATGGTATGGATATATATATCAATGGTTTCAGCCATGATGCCGGAGGAACACCCTTCTTCTCTGCATGAAGGGTTGCCCAGCCTATCACGATATTAAGAAAGAGATAACCATTTAGAACCATGGCATCCCAGAAGAGGATAGAGTTAGGAGTTGGATAGAGTATAACATTCAATATCCTCATAGGCTGTCCCATATCAACAAAGATAAAGAGAAGGCACATCGTTACAGCAGCAACCGCAAGAAACTCGCCGAGGATAACTATCTTGCTGAACTTCTTATAGTTATGAAGATAATATGGTATAACGAGCATCACTGCAGAGGCGGCAACTCCAACCAAGAATGTAAACTGTGAGATATAAAAGCCCCATGAGACGTCCCTGCTCATACCTGTTATACCCAGACCATAATTGAACTGCCTAAGATAGTTAATAAAACCAATCCCTATAAGGATAAGGAGGATTATTATCCATGTCCAGTATCTCCTGCTTCCACTCAGGGCCTTATCAAGCATTTTCCTCACCTCCTATTATGTAAAACACACTGGGTTGTGTTCCGAGTTCAGGTTTACGCCTGATGGTGTAATGAGTGTTCAATATCCTTCTCACGTCAGAGTTAGGGTCTGCAAGATCACCGAATATCAGGCCACCATTTGATTTCTCCACACATGCAGGCTTAAGCCCCTGGGCAAGCCTCTCAACACAGAATGTACACTTCTCAACAACTCCTATTGACCTTGTTGGAAAATCAGGATTTCTTTCCTTTATGAATGGCCTCGGATCCCTCCAGTTAAAACTCCTTGCACCAAAAGGACATGCTGCCATACAGAACCTGCAACCAATACAACGATGTGGGTCCTGTGCCACAATCCCATCCTTCCTCTTAAATGTGGCCTTTGTGGGGCAAACCCTCACACAGGGTGGGTTATCACAATGATTACAGAGCAATGGGAATGGCTTTTCCCTGACCCATTCAGGTAGATATCTGTTTTGTTGACCCGGGAAGGCATGCTCAAACTCATCAGTCCATATCCACTTTACCTCATCCTTCTTGTTACCAAATTCAGGAACATTGTGTATACTATGACATGCCTCTATAATCCTCCTATAATCCTCCCCTGTTCTGAACTTATTTACATCCACAACCATTGCCCATCTCTTTGCAACCAGTGACTCTGGAGTGCTTGCAAACTCTGAGGCATCCACCCTGTTCCTTAGAAGGAGGTTAGCCCCTGAGACTCCAATGCCCAGGCCAATCAGACCTGTTATCTTTAAGAATTCTCTCCTGTTAAGGCTCATCCTCGACCCTCCTCTCTAACAAAATGGCAACTCCAGCAGTATGGCTTAACACCCGTATATATATGGCATACATCACAGAATTTATCCTTATTAGAGTGGCAGTTCATACAACCCTTTTGAAGGTTTATGCCGATATGTTTTCCTTTTGAATTCACATATATCCTACTACCATCACGAACAGCAGCATCCCTCCACTCATCCAGAAGCTTCATATGTTCTGCTCTCATGAATGTCTTTGGTTCAACACATTCCTTCACCTCCAACTGCTGGATAACAGGTGTATTCAAATCTAACTTCACCTTTGCAACAGGTTTTCCAATGTTTGTGTAAAAAGGGAATGTCACAATTAATAGAAAGATTATAAGCCCTGCTGTTATCTTTCCTCCGTCATACATTACTCTCCCTCCTCCTCAGTTTCTTCTTCCATACCAGGAAGGTCTTCAAGTCGAAGGTTCTGTGTCCTCTTCTTCTCTCCCTTCATAATGAGTGCATTTCCTACAAGCTCATGGACACCACAGACATCAACACCAGGCACCCAGTATTGCATAAGGGTTGGCAGTGCTGCCCTGTCTATGGCGCATATATTTGCAAGCATATTCACCCCATACTTTTCATGTACATACTTAACGGCATTTGCCCTTGGAAAGCCTCCCCTCATCCTTAATTCCATATTCTCCCCTGCATTAAGGCCTGAACCACTTCCACAACAGAAAGTCTTCTCCCTTATGGTATCCTCAGGCATATCATAGAAATGGTTACAAACGTTCTTTATAACATATCTTGGCTCTTCAAATATCCCCATACCCCTTGATGTATTACAGGAATCATGAAAGGTAACCCTGAGGTGATCATTCCTGCTTGGATCAAGGTTGAGTTTACCATGTTTGATAAGGTCAGCTGTGAACTCTGTAACATGCACCATCTTTGTGGATTTTGCATTCTCAAATACAGTACCGGTTATGGGTGACTTCGGCACCTCAAGGAAATCTGCCGGGCCGTGCCATGTATCAAGATACTGATGTATCAACCTCCACATGTGGCCGCATTCTCCACCAAGGATCCATTTTACACCAAGTCTCTTTGCCTCTGCGTATATCTTATAATACAGCCTCTTTGCCATCTCATTTGATGTAAAGAAGCCAAAGTTTCCGCCCTCTGATGCATAGGTGCTCCATGTATAGTCAAGACCAATCTCATGAAAGAGCATGAGATAACCCATTGCAGTATAAATACCTGGCATACCAAAGAGGTCGCCTGAAGGTGTTATAAAGAGTATCTCAGCACCCTTTCTATTGAAAGTGGGCTCAATCCTTACGCCGGTAATCTCCTCAATATCATCCAGCATCGTCTCGATGTTCATCTTAAGTGTATGAGGCTCAAGGCCAAGGTGATTTCCCTTTTTATAACAATTGGCCACAGGCCCCATTATCCAGTCAGTATTGCATCCAAGAAGGTTAATGAGTTCCCTGCCTATTATCGTAATCTCTGCCTGATCAATGCCATATGGACAGAAGACAGAACAGCGTCTGCATTCAGTGCACTGGAAGAAGTAATACCACCACTCCTTGAATACATCATAGGTAAGCTCCCTTGCACCTGCACGTTTCCCAAACAGCTTACCTCCAATGGTGAAGTATTTTCTATAGACTGACCTCATAAGCTCAGCCCTGAGGACAGGCATATTCTTTGGGTCTCCTGAACCAAGGAAGAAATGGCATTTGTCAGCGCATGCCCCACATCTTACACATATATCCATAAAAAGTTGGAATGATCGATACTTCTTCAACCTATCTTTAATACCCTCAAGCACAATCTCCTTCCAGTTCTCTGGAAGTTTCCAGTCCTCATCAGCTGATGACCATTCCCTTGCATTAGGTAAGCCAACCTCCTCAAGGTACTTTGGCCTTGAGCCATAGCAATATGTACCCTCTTTGAATTCAACAGGCGTGTCCATCCAGTGAGTCTTAGGCGGTCTGTAGTCTATTCTGGAAAGCTCTTCGGGTTTTGGTGGTTTTACCGTCTTTGCCATATTCTCACTCCTTTTCTACTGGTATTTCTGCTGATTTCATCTTCTCCCTGAAATCGTCTTCGTACTCTTCATAGGTATGCACCTTAACAGGATAGTTCCAGGGGTTTATATGCCTCTTCATTCTGCTGTTATTTGCAAGGTTCCTTGTAGGACTGAGGAAGACCCCTCCCATATGCACAAGTTTGCTGAATGGGAAATATATAAAGAGACTGCTCACAAGAAAGACATGTAAAAAGAATATTGTTCCGACGCCATCAGGGATGGCAGGATTGAAGCTAACCAGCCCCATTGTCAACTCCTTAACCTTGACAATATCAACCTTTGTAAAATACCGCATAAGTATACCAGTAAGTGCTATACCGATAATAAGGAAAAGAGGGAAGTAATCCGCAGGAAGTGAGATATAACGAACCTGTGGGATATACACCCTTCTGATAAAGAGGTATGTTGCAGCCACAAGTAGTATCACACCTGTTATCAAGAGGTGAGGGACACCCACCTGCATAAAGCCATCAAGGGAGTCGATGATATTTATAAATGACGGAACAGGGTTTGCAAAGAACCTAAGATGTCTTATCAGGACGGTAAAGAATGAGATGTGGAATGCCAGGCCTCCAAGCCAGAGCCACTTATCAGAACCATATACAAGTCTTCCATCCCTGAGGTCTGATTTCAGGTTTCTAAAGAGAGAACGAAAGAGAAATATCTCAAGAGTCATCCTCACTACAACACCCAGTGAACCGGCAGGGCTTTCGATCTTGCTGTATTTTATCCATGGCAGGGACTTCTGCTGTCCAGAGGTTGTTGGGATATGAAAAGGAACAGGTGAACGGCTCCATTTCAGCACCCTGTAGACCATCCCGACAATGAATGTCAATACTGCTATGTAGGGGATGATAACACCAAAGAGAAAGTACAGCCCGATGACCTTTACGCCAAAAAGGGCTATCAGGATGAGTGCCAAAACAACCACAAAGGAAAAAAGCATTCCCATTTATCTCCCTCCTTTCAGATCATGTTGAATCAAATTCCTCTCCGTCAGGACGCAAAGTCTCTGACGAATTCTTTATTAAATTAGCACCTTCCAGCAACCTATAGGTCATGTTCCTTGCCTCAATGGCGCTGAGCTCAAAGATCCTTTCACGACAGCCCATGTATATGTCAAAGGATTCCATTAAAAGCCTATCTACCCGAGATTCAAAGTTTAACAACTCCTCGCCGATGAATCGAGGGCTTTCAGCAAACAGCCCATCTTCATGGAGAACTTCCATTATCTCCTGTCTCACCACATCTTTCAACAGGAACAAAAAGTTCAATGCTACAGATGGTGTGAAGCCCTGTATAGCCCTGATCCTGATTATGTTGTCAAGATATGTATTGACCCTAACAGAATCCGATGGGCTCAGAAGCTCATCAAAAATGCCTTCTATTGCAGTGCGGATTGTATGTCCAACAGGATTGGTAAACTGATTCTTCTGGTTTCTGAGGAAGTGTGTAGTATCAGGTGGATAGCTATCTATTATAAGACCAAACCACTTATTTACTATCCCTTCTTTCTTCTTTAATAAGAGGTCCTTTAGATTCATGTATAAAACTCACCCAAGGACTGAAAGGGCAAAAAAGCACAGTCCCCTACTTCTTACTCCAATATTTTGTTTTATTCATTTAAGGGTTGACATCTGACAAGTTTTAGCAGTCGCCAACCCTTAAATTTAACCCTTATACGCAACCAGTCGGTTTCGGGAGTCCGGCATATCTACAAGCCTGCTTTGCAGGGCCAGCAGGGTACAGCTCATAGAGGTACTTGGTGTTGCCTTTCTCCTTGCCCATGGTCTTTGCAATCTCTTTTGTGAGTATCTTGATCATCGGCGCAATCTGATACTTCTCGAAGTAGCCCCTCAGAAACCTGATGATCTCCCAGTGCTCCTCTGTGAGTGCGATTCCATCCTGTTTTGCCATGAACTCTGCTATCCCCTCATGCCATTGCTGCCAGTCCTGTAGATAACCCTCCTCATCAACCTCGTAGGTCTTTCCGTCGACTTCGATTGTTGGCATATCACCACTCCTTTCTTTTTGTTGATCTTGTTCTTATCTTTTTAGGCGATAATAACATAATGGTTGGATTCTTAAAGCATGAATTTAATACAAAAACCTCTTTTGGGTCAAATAAAAAAAATTAATACTATATTTAATTATTCTAATAAATTACTATCTCTCCCCCGTGACATTCTGTGCAAGCTCTCCAATGGTTGTCCTCTGAAGTTCACCTTCATCATAAATTATCACCATCCTTCTATCAGAAATCAAGTTCTTCAGTACATCACTATAACTATCAGGGCCTATCTTGCCCAAAGACCATATAGCCATTCCACGGATATGGAGTTCGGGGTCATTGAGGTATGATACAACGATTGGCAAAGCGGAAATGACGAGCCCTTTGCTTACTTCAGCAATCCTCCCTATTGCCCATAGCACCCCTGAACGGAGCATCCCCTCCTCATGGAATGATATCAACACTGAAACTAAATCAGCGCATAATTCAGGATTATTTCTGATTATCTCTCCAAGTATCTCAGGAGCGCTCCAGCCAATGCCCCCAGACTCATCCCTTATCATCCACAGCAAACGGCCTGCAAGGTTTCTCACATCCTCACTCTTTTCCTCAGACATTACCTTTGTTAATAAACCTATCGCCTCTATAGCTCGCCAGGCAATAACACTCTCTTTGTCATAGGTCAGGGAGATAAGGGTTCGGATAACCCGCCTATCCTTAGACCATAATTCAAGGAGGCTCTTGTAATCACTCTCCTGTAATGCAGATGTAATCTCTTGTTTTAGTGCGGATGACATTCTCTTATTGACGATCTTCTTCTTTACCCTTTTTGACCTTCTTGAACTTTTTGAACTATTTGAACTGTTGTTTCAACCTCATAAATAACATCTTTCCTGTCTTGCCTGTTTTGATCCTTGCATTTAGGCTGTTCGTCTCATAATCATAGTCATAAGCCATATCCTCATAATCCTCTGGATTCAAAGACATTGCCCTGTCAATATCGTCCCTGCATAAGAATGTCAGGGCATCAAGATAGACCTCACCAAGATTATGGCCTGTTCTATCAAAGGCATATATAGCACCACATCTGCATATCCCGCCTGTTATCTCAATCGTCCCGATCTTTATCTCAACAGGCCTGATAAGATAGGTTTCACAGAATGGACATTGTAAAGGTCTTGGTCTTGGCATATTATTATCTGGTCATAAGACTTAGAACCTTACCAACAATAGCACCAAAGAATGCTCCTATTAGTGCTCCTATTATGGAGATAATTGCGATCACAACAACAATACCTGAATAAACAAACCACTGCTTCTCTGCCCATTGAGTCCCAAGCATCAATCCTATATCATGCCTTACAGACTCATACCACCCTCCACCAAGGGCCCCGCCTGTCATAAAGTCAAGCATCAAGGCAATTGTAAGACCCAGAACAGCACCAAAGATACTTCCTGATATAAGAGAAATCTTTACAACCGGCTCCACCTTGCTCCTTGTTGTTAAAATTGGGATGCACCAAAAAATTAAAAAATAGTTTAAAATATTAAACTAAAAATTACTAGTACAACGCAATGAACCACCCTGCAGCAATCTGCATGGTATCTGAAAATGTTGTAAACTTTCGTTATAGTGAAGAAAAAATTACATGATATAATAGAATCCATTGTCAGGGCTGTTGAAAATTCCCATCCTGTAATTGTCCTACTGGCGATATCGGTACTGACACTGATAATCTTTACAGGACATAGATATTATCAATTTACCAAAAAAGACCCTCATTTCTGTGAACTCTGCCATGTGATGAAAGAGCCTTACAAGGCATGGCAGAAGAGTGCTCACAGGAATACAGTATGTCAAGTATGCCATTCAATGGGCCTCATCAGTCAGAACAAACTCCTCCTTTCATATGTTTTTGCAGGCAACAGAAGCAATATACAACAAACACATGGAAGGGAGACACCGTGGGATAGTTGCAATAGCTGTCATCTTGAAACAGCCAAGCAGGGCGCTATCACCCTCAGAAAATCCTATGGACATGCAAGGCATGTATTCATGGAGAAGATAGCCTGCAAAAACTGTCATACCGCTGATATGCATAATTTTAAACCTGATGAGAGAAACTGTCTCAGATGTCATGAGGATAAGGGCGTACACGGCATGGGCATGGAGAGCTTTGCCTGTCTCAGTTGTCATGTCTATGGTGAGGTTACCGCTATGCCAAAGAAACAGAGATGCCTGGCCTGCCATAAAGAGATTCCCACAAGAGGCCCCATGAGCAGTCTTGAATGTCAGAATTGCCATAAGCCACATGGCAGGATCAAGCCCATTGCAAACGACTGTCTAAGTAATTGTCATATAAATCAGAACGCCATCGGAAGACATGACTTACACATGAATATCTCCTGCCTTGAGTGTCACATGGCACACACCTGGAGGGTTGGCAAAGAACTGGCACGGCAGTTATGTATAAGATGCCATGATTACAAGGACCCCTCATCATTTATCTTCTAAAACTATATGGTCATTCCTTTACGCCATACTTATGCATCTTTCTGTAGAGGGTTGCAAGGTCTATGCCGAGTTTTTTTACAACCATCTCCTTGTTACCATTGAACCTCCTTAGAGCATTGGTTATTATCTCTTTTTCATATTCAGAGACCATGGCCTTAAGAGGTTGAATCGGCGTATCCACTGCATGCCCTACCTCACCACCTGTCCTTATCTTCTGAGGAAGATCATTTATAGTTATCTTTTCACCGCTGGAAAGTATAATAGCCCTTTCTATAACGTTTCTCAGTTCCCTCACATTACCAGGCCATGAATATGAGATCAGAGCCTTCATGGCTGATTCATCAAGTATCTTCGTCTTCCTACCTGTTAAAGAGACACCTTCCTCAAGGAAATGATTTGCAAGCAGTGGGATATCATCCCGGCGTTCCCTTAAGGCCGGCACCCTTATCTCGATAACATTGAGCCTATAATAGAGGTCTTCCCTGAAATTCTTCTGTCTTATGCATGCCTCTATATCCTTGTTCGTGGCTGAAATAATGCGAACGTCAACCATCTTTGTCTTTGTATCACCGAGGGGAAGAACCTCTCCTGACTCGAGAACATTGAGGAGTTTTGATTGTATGATGGGTGGCATATCTCCAATCTCGTCAAGAAAGAGGGTGCCCTCATTTGCCATCACTATTAACCCTGTCTTGTCTGATGTGGCTCCTGTAAAGGCGCCTTTTTTATAACCGAAGAGTTCTGATTCAAGCAATGTTTCAGGTATTGCAGCACAGTTTATAGACATAAAGGGCTTATCCCTTCTTGGACTGTTACAGTGAATCGTTTCTGCAATAAGCCCCTTACCTGTGCCGCTTTCACCTGTTATCAGTATATTCGCCCTTGTAGGAGCAACCTTCTCTATTGTGTCAAAGATCCTTGAGATAGATTCAGATTGGCCGATAATCTCCTTACAACCAAATTGCTGGCTGAGCTGTCGTTTCAGTCTCAGATTCTCAAGGGAGAGCTTACCGTGCTCAATGATACGGTTTACGGTAAGCTTGATCTCATCGTGCAGAAAGGGCTTGACAATATAATCAGCAGCACCAAGCTTCATCGCCTCAACAGCAGAATCTATCGTGCCATAGGCGGTTATTATTATCACAGGGACAAGGGCGTTTATCTCCTTTGATCTCTTTAAGACCTCAAACCCATCAGCCCCTTCCATCCTCAGGTCTGTTATCACAAGGTCATAATCCTTCTCCCTTAATCTATTAATGGCCTCGATGCCATTAGATGCTATATCAACTGTATATCCCTCCCCGGACAGCACATACTCCAATGCCCTTCTTATATCCCTCTCATCATCAACAACAAGAATCCTTGCCATTATTAAGCCCCCTTTACAGGCAGGATTATGGAGAAGACACTCCCCTTCCCTTCCTGACTCTTAACTCTCATTTCACCACCGAATCTCTTTATTATCTCATAACTGATAGGAAGACCAAGACCTGTGCCCTTCTCCTTTGTGGTAAAGAAAGGGTCAAATATACTATCAAGATATTCTTCAGGTATTCCCATCCCTGTATCTATAAACTCTACCATGACCGAATTATTCTCTCTCATACTCTTGATAGTTATAGTACCTCTTCCATCCTCAACAGCATCAACAGCATTTAATATAAGATTGATAAAGACCTGGCTTAGATAACCCCCATCAACATGAACAGGCGGAAGGGCATCAGTAAGCTCCTTCTTTATCTCAATGCCTTTGATTTTTTTGTCATATTTAATAATTTCCAATGAGGAGTTGATAAGATCATTTATATTACACTCCTTAATATCCATTTCAGGGAGTTTTGAGAGTCGAGACATCTGTCCCATAATCTCGGAGATCCTTTGGATATGGTGATGTATGGTCTCAAGGCTATCCTTTGTAAATTCATCTCCTGCCTTTTCCTTTAGTATCTGGACAAAGGATGAGATAGAGGTCAGTGGATTACCTATCTCATGGGCAACACCTGCAGCAAGCCTGCCCAGTGCAGCAAGCCTTTCTGAACGAAAGATGCCCTCCTCCAGCCTCTTTATTTCTGTAACATCCTGAATCAATTTCAACACCCCTACTATTCTACCATCTCTGTCTTTGACAGGTGCGGATGTGATCTGGAAAATACCTCTTCTCTTACCAAAGTACCCCTTATATAAGTCATGAGTAATACCTTCTATAGAAGATCCGTTTGATGAACATACAGGACATATAACATTACAATCCTGACCCTCAATATCTCCGGCCCATTCCTTAAGGGTCTTGTTAACCCAGAGTATCTTGTTATTATTGTCCACCAACATCAAACCCGAACCTATTGCACTCACTATTGTGTCAAGCTTTTTTTTCTCAAGGAGTATGGCTTCCTTTGACTCCCTCTCTGCCTTTATCCGTTTCCTGTTTATAAGTACTATTATTGAAGCCCCTAAAAAGACTGTCGTAAATATCGCTACAACAAGTAATGAATAAAGCCTCATGCTCCTTTCTGTTATTGAGATGACCTCTGTATAGGGTGATGAGACACACACTGTCCATCTGATATTCCCAATATTCACCGTTGAGAAGGCAAGGATCTTATCCTCACCGGTAGGGGCAATGTATCTGCCATAATTGATTGTACCCTCAAGTACCTTTTTTTCAAGGTCAAATGAGTGGTGGCACCTAAAACATTCTCCCTGCACGTTGTATAAATTATTTCCGATCATCTCAGGCTGTGTGGGATGATATATGAGTGTCCCAGAACTATCTATCATCCATGCGTAACCCCTCTGCCCTGACTTGATACCTGAGAGAAACTTCTCATTAATTGTATCAATGTCAATAGTCGCAATGAGAAAGCCGATGCGTTTATCAGCCTTTATAACTGGGGTGGTCATCTTCAGTGTTCTTTCCTCTATCTTCTCAGTGAAATAGACCTCACCCTCCTCCAGTTCCTTGGACCTTTCAAGGAGTCTCATGTCATCCTTATTCAGGGATACCCCTTTTACTGTAGAATAAACAACCCTTCCTTCTTTATCTGTCAGTATGAGGGTATTCTTCATCTCTATATCAACCTCTTCAAACGCAGTAGAGACAAAATCCTCAAGTCCATTTTTATTATCGATACCCCTGTCTGCCAGCAGTTTTGCAAGGGTAACACCTTCCTCCTTGATGTGATCGAGTGTTCTGTAGATTGAGTCAGCAACCGTCTTTGCAATGAGAAGCTGTTGTTTATTATACTGCTCAGCTAATTCCTCCCTGAGGCTCTCGTGGAAGATGACATTAAGGGTGATAAGGAGGGAAACAAGAAAGACAAAGATTGATAGGATTATTATCCTGTTTCTCATAATCTGAAATTATATAATAACATGAAGAGACTTCTAAAACTCCACTTAACAAGACACATAAGGCCATATCACATCTCAATCCTCTCCGTGAGTTTGTTGTTCAGACTCTGGTTGAGACAATCTCTTATATCCCTTAACACCTATATGGCATCGGGCACACTGCGTGTTTGAAGAAAATGCCATAGAACCATTGTGGCACACCCCGCAATATTTACCCTTATAGAGTGATTCCATCGTGAAATCCCCTTTCTCCTCAACATGCAACGCTTTCATCTCGAATATCCCATCATGGCATGCCTCACAACTGAAGCCCATATCCTCCACATGAACCTTATGGCTGAATAGCACTGCCTTGAGAGGCAGTGTATATACTATATCTCCTCCATGAAACGGCATTTCTTCAGATGCAAAGAGACTGTTAAAAGCATTTGTAACTGCCAATACAATAAAGAGAGAAAAAAAGATTCCCAATCTTTTCATAATATCACCTCTTGATTATCGGCTATTGAACTATTTAAACCTTTTGTCCTTTTTATCCTATTCACCCTATCTTTACTCATCACGCATTACGTTTAAATATTATGCCTTCATATAAAAGACATTTGGTTTAGTTCCTGCCTCAGCCCTGATCACCCAGACAGGTTTTTCAATCTGGTGAACCATCTGATAGACATCACTTGAAGGGTCAGAGAGATCACCAAATGTCCTCGCACCTGTAGGGCATGCGGATGCACAAGCGGTCAGTTCTTCTCCTTTTGACAGACGGGTATCAAAGCAGAAGTTACATTTATCAATAGCGTGTTTTTCTTCATTAAAATACCTTGCATTATACGGGCAGGCAACGATGCATACCTTGCACCCTATACATTTCTTTGACTCAATCATAATGATACCATTATTCCTATCCTTGTAACTCGCCTTTGTAGGGCATGCCCTAACACATGGAGGATTATTGCACTGCATGCAAAGCACAGGGATAAACTCCCTCTTCTGGCCCACCGCCTCTGGTACAACCCTTTCAAGGATAGCTGTACGATATCCATAGGAAGGCACATTATTCGTCCTTGCGCAGGCCTCAATACATCTTTCACAGTCAATACATAGATTCTGCCGTATCACCATACTATAATGGGGTTTATATGGGTATCTCTTCTTAAATTCCTCTGGCGAGGCAAAAACCCTCTGGATGTTTGACATTAAAGAAAGTACTGTTCCTCCTGCGAAGACACCTGTGACCACAAGCCCCACCTTCAGAAACTCCCGTCTCTCAAAGCGAGGAAGCTTTTCTTGAGAATCCGCTTTTAAGTTCTTAAAATCCAAATTAATTTTCATAATCCACCCCTTCAATGACCAGTGGTTTTGTGTCCTTTAAAGACCCTCTCCCCAATCAAAAAGGCTGATGCCACTATCCCCATCCCTCCGATGACGATCATAATTTCATGAAAAGAGGGTACATAATAAAATAGATGTTTATATTCATTAACACCTAATTCATAGAAGACAGGTACAATCTGCCCCTCCACCACAACGTCATATCGCGTGATGAATATCCCAATGATCATCAAAACAGAAGCAAGAAAGCTCATGTTGACATTTCTGAACCTTGTACCCAGTAAGATCACAAATGGTATTATCATACCGATAATTATCTCAAAGACCCAGAAATTAAATGCAAAAGGACCTACCAGCATAACCTTGATAACTTCACGTTTGCCTGAAGCCCCAACAATGCCGGTTATTACATTCCATATAGTAAAAAATGTAATCACCGCTATCATAAAGGCAGCAAGCTTTGAGACAACTTCTAATGCTCGCTCCATTGGTTTGTCCATCTTCTCATTATTAACCTTGTAACCCACCCATGTAAAGAATATAATTGCTGCACATCCTGACGCCATTGCAGAAGCAACGAAATAGATAGGCAGATACGGACCATACCAGTATTCACGCCCGTTAACCATACCGAAAACTGCTCCCAGGTTGCTAATTGCTGCAACCCCTGAGAGTAACCCTGCAATCCCTGCATAAATCGCATATCTATATTTCCCTATCAGGATCAAAATAAACTCTATGGTCAAAAAGACCATTTCTGCTGCATAGAGGGTGCCCATCCACCAGATATTGGAGGTCAGATTTGGCGAAATTGCGTTATAGATAGCCATCCTAAAGGGATTCTCAATATCAAAAAAGATTACTGTAAATCCTGCAAGGATGGTTACAATTGCAAGGAAAACCGTCCTATTGGCAATCGGAATAAGGTCCTTCAGACCAAAGACATGCCCCATAGAGGCAATTATACAGAGTCCTGTGGATGTTACAACAAAAAAGATATAGGTTGATATTATTATGCCGAATGGTATATCACGACTTATGTTATAGGCATGGCTGTATCCAATCCGCATCGCATCAAACCCGCCGATGGATGCAACAAAGACGGTCAAAACTCCCAGTGCAAAGAGAATATAAAATGACCTTGTTCCTGAAAGAAAATCGATAAGCGCAGTATATATGTCTGAAGCCAATGCTGAATTAAATGACCTTGCAAGACCACCTATAATAGAGGCCTTTGAGGCCTTTGTCTCATCCGCCATGATTTACCCCCTGAATTCTATAAAATAGTTATCTCCTTTTTAACCTCTTTATATGGAATACTGTTTGTGATCATGATTGAGCCATATTTGTCCTGAAATGCCAACAATTCTTCTAATGAATTAATCTCAACAACCCATTGCCTTGACTTTTCTTTTTTATCACAAACAACCATTCCATCCTCCTCCCTGTGATTTACCCCACCTTTAATCCAGTCCTTATACCAAACCTTCTTTCTTGCATCTTCAAGGCTTTTAACTGTCCTGTAATCCAGTGGGGTCAAGTCCTCCTCTCTGGCCTCGTCACAAACCTTCCTGTTTTCTGTAACAGATACCCTCTTTTTGCTGACAATGAATTTCATCCTATCCCCCCTTTTGGTTCCATCATTCTCAAGCACAAATCATGCCCCCTCTAATTCTTTGATTTTAAAAGATAATCAATAAAATAATTTCGCAATATTGCAAAATCATTGCATTTCTGCAAATAATTATTATCGCCTTTAAAGTTCGAACATCTAAAAATAACAGCACATCAGGGCATTTCCCCTGATGTGCTGTTATTTAACCTTTGCACATTCTCTAATTATTTATGCGCATGCTGGTGAGCCGCTTCTTTTGCCTCTGCACTAACCCTCATTGAATCTATTATATACCCAACACTCCATCCAATCAATCCAGGGCCGAGTACACAAACAAGCGCTGAGGCCATTACACCAATTATCATCGATACCGCAAGTATTATTCTCGGGATTATCTCTGCTGTCATGGGCCCACCTGTGATAGCGTGAATCACCTTAAGGCCGATCACCCCTCCAATAAGTGAGCCCGGAAGCAACCCTGCAAGGACAAATATTACAAGCCCTGCTCCTATCCCTACATACAATCCTCTCTTTGCTGTTTCCCTTGTCTTCATTATCTATTCCTCCTTTCTTATTTTATTTTTGTTTCATGCTCTTTAAGAGCCCTCTTCTCCCATGTTGCCGGGTCAATAACCAATCCGATCACATATCCGACTGTTGCAGTGCCTACTACACAGATAACCGCTGCAAGCAATACGCCTAAAAGCATGCCCAATGCCACAATCACCCTTGGCAATATAGTTGGCTCAACAGGTGATCCAAACATAAAACCCGATATCTGAAGTCCAAGAACACCACCTATCAATGAACCATGCAGAAGTCCAAATAAGGCAAAAAGGGTAAGCCCAATACCTGCACCTACATAAGCTAAGTTTTTTGCCACTGTGCCTTTCATCTCCATCCCTCCTTTCCCTTGCTTTCTACTTTTAATAAATGCATAAACAGTGCCAGAACATAACTTATTGATTTTTAAAAATAAAAGGAATAAATCTTGTTGCAGGCATGCGAATCCCTTGCACCTGTGCAAATTCCTATGAATCTCCGACCAAAGGTGTGAATCAAGCGTCCATCTTCACCTTACTGTGCCTCAATGCAGCCCTTATCATCCCCTGCACCCATTCAGGACTTCCTAGAGCGTGAAGGTGGGTGTAGGTTGCGAGGACGTTTTTATAACATATGCCATCCATACCATCTCTGATTCCCTTGCCTCTTTTCAGCTTAAAGACAAAATAACAATCCTTCCATGATGCATCAACAACATGGGAGTAGTGAAACTCATGACCTTTTAGCACAGTTCCATCTGAAAAGTAGGGGTTTTTACCTCTCACTTCAACGATTGTATATCCATGTGCCTGCGCTTTTTCCTCAAGCTTAAAAGTCAGTGGCAATGCCCCAACCATTGGATATCTCTTATCATTAAGAATAAGAGTCTTTCCAAGATACATCAGCCCTCCACATTCAGCATACACAGGAAGCCCCTTCTCTATGGCATCATTAAGAGAACGTCTGAATCCCTCATTCTCTGAAAGCTTAAGGGCATGTGTTTCGGGAAAACCTCCACCTATGTAAAGGGCATCTATATCAGGAAGTGCCTCTTCCCTCAAGGCACTCACATCTACAATAACAGCGCCCATTCTCTGAAGTTCTTCAAGATTTTCAGGATAATAAAACTGAAAGGCAGAATCCCTGATTACACCAATTCGTGGGAATCCACAGTGAATTTTGGATTTTGGATTTTGGATTGATGTTCTGGGTTTTAGGTCTGGGGTCCGTGGTCCGGCGTCTGTGTTCTGGATTATAGGTTCTGACTCCTCTGCTATCCTGAGGATGGAGTCTATATCAATGTATCTCTCTGCAAGATCTCCTATCCTTGTAATAGCCTCTTCTACTTCTCTGTGCTCATAAAAAGGGGTAAGACCCATATGTCTTTCAGGTAATGGATTATCCTTAAGCCTTGGTATATCGCCAAGCACAGGGATACCACATTTCTCAGATATCGCCCTTCTTATTACAGACTCCTGTCTGCTATTTGCAACATTATTAAGCAAAACCCCTTTTATAGCAACATCAGGGTCAAATCTCTTGCATCCAAGAATCATTGCAGCAACAGTTGTCGTTACTTTATTGCAATCAACAATGATTAGAACAGGCGACCTGAGGAGTTTTGCCAGTTCGGCTGTACTGTATGTGCCTTCATGGTCCATACCATCATAAAGCCCTCTGTTACCCTCGATTATGGCTACATCTGACTTATCAGCATGGGTAATAAAGGAATGAACAACCTCCTCAGAAGAAAGCATGAAGAGGTCAAGATTAAAACAGGCCTTCTGTGCTGCACAGGCAAGCCATCCCGCGTCAATATAGTCAGGGCCTTTTTTAAAAGGGGTTACTTTAATACCCCTTCTCTGCCACACAGCAAGAAGACTTAAAGAAAGGATTGTCTTGCCACTACCCCCCCTCAGGGCAGAGACAACTATCCTCGGAATTGAGTAATTGAGTAATTGAGTCATTAAGTTTGTGTATTATTATACAATACTATCCATAACTTAATGACTTATTCCCTTATTAAAGGAGACCCTTCTCCCTGAGATATTCCTCGCTCGGAATCTCAACAGAACTGGCGCCACCACCATAGGAATACATCAGCCTACCCACATCGATCATTGCCCTAAGAGCCTTCTTGACCACATCCTTATCTTCTCCTGTCTCCTCGGAGATATGTTTTATAATATCCTTTTCCTTGAGCTTTTTCTTGCCCTTCATCTTCTGCATGTATTCAAATATCTTATCCTCTAGTTCTGCCTGTTCCATATCCCCACCTCACTTCTTTAAATATTTTACCGCAACCTTAAGTTGCGGATTTATAAGGGCAGTCTCATGGACCGCCCTTTAATTAATACTTAAATGCAGCCGATGTCCTGAATGTATCCCTCGCAAAGGTAAAGTCATCGATATGCTGGAATGTGAAGTCAATCCCTGTAAGGGAGAAGAACCTCTCCCAGCCGATCCTCTCTATCCATTCTCCTACCCTCTCGTGCTTTCTTGCATGCTTGGCATAGGTCTCAAGGATATTCTTTATTGCTGAAACAACCTTAGGCCATCTTGGAGGCTCATTGTAGAAGAATGGAATAGCCAGTTTTGAGAACTTTGGATCACTCCGCAGGTTGCTCACTTTCCCACCAACAACTATTGCCACACCATCTTCCTCTGGATTATGAATCTCTATCGGTGGACAGACAGTGAAGCAGTTTCCACAATACATACACCTTTCCTCATTTATTATTATAGACTTCTCCTTTGGATTGGGCCTTATGGCTGCTGTCGGGCATGAGGCAATGGTTGTAGGTATTTCACAGATTTTATTAACCATCTCATGATTTATGGTGGGAACCTTTCTGTGCACAGCGACAATAGCTATGTCAGAGCAATGAACAGCACCACACATATTAACACAACAGGCAACAGCAAGCCTAACTTTATTTGGAAGTTCCTTCTCGGTAAAATACTCATAGAGTTCATCCATTATGGCCTTCACAAGGCCCGATGCATCTGTACATGCGCTATGACAATGAATCCATCCCTGTGTATGCACGATGTTGCTGACCCTTGGACCAATACCTCCAACAGAGTAATTCTTCTCTTTCAGTTCTTTAAGAAGTGGCTCCATCTTATCCTTGTCAGAGACTAAAAATTCAACATTGTTCCTTGTTGTAAATCTGAGGTATCCATCACAGTATTTGTCAGCAATCTCACAGATTTCTCGAATAGAGTCTGTGCTGAGTATCCTCGGTGACGCTACCCTGACGGTATAAATCTCATCACCGCTTTCTGCCACATGCTTCATTGTGCCAGGGCTAAGCACTTCATGATACTTCCATTTTCCATAATTCTTCTTTATTACAGGTGGTAAGAACTGTTCATAATGTGGTGGCCCTATATCTGTTTTTCTCTCAGGTAATGCCATTTCTCTCTCCTCCTTTTTATATCTTCTTTATCTATATTATTTTTTAAAGTCACTCTCTGCCCAGAAGAAGAATGGATCCTTCCTCGGCTCTTTAACCTGCTGAGGCATTGGTGGTACACCTATTGCTTCAAGGAATCGTCTCATCCCCTTTGCCTCAATAAGTTCTCCTATCCTCTCTCTGGGTTTTGCATTGTCATCCCACCACTCAAGCATCTTCTCTATTAGTTCCTTAAGTTCGTCATATGGTGGTGTGAGTTTCATGAATGGCACGATAACCCATGAAAGGAGTGAACCGACAACGATTGGTGCCTTACTACCAACAAGGATGGTTGCTCCCTTCTCCTTACCAGGCCTCAATGCCTTTGTCATCTTTGCTATACAGTGCATACACCTGTTACATTCAACATCTGCGATCTTAAGTGTCTTTTCCTGAGCATTGTAATACATGCACTGGGTAGGACACATATCAACAATCTCCTTCTGGATATCCATCCCCGCTTCAGCATACTTTTTAACCTCATTCTGATCTATCTGGATGTTACCCTTCCATGTACCGATAATGGAAAGGTCTGCACGTGCAATTGATGCAACACAGTCACACGCACAGCCTGATATCTTTATCTTGAATTTATAAGGGAATGCAGGTCTGTGTATTTGATCCTGGAAATACTGGGTAAGTTCATTACATAGGTCCATTGTATCGATATTTGACCATTCACAACGTGCCTGGCCAACACAGCAACTTGGTGTTCTCATTGCAGAGCCTGAACCACCAAGGTCCCATCCACGGGATGAAAGCTCTGCAAAGACGGCCTCTAAGTTTTCTGTCTTTGTTCCGAGCAGGACAAGGTCCCCTGTTGAGCCATGCATATTTGTAAGACCGCTTCCATATTTGTCCCAGATATCGCATATCTCCCTTAATGCCTTTGAGGTATAGAAGAAACCACTTGGCTGGTTCACCCTTACAGTATGGAAATGCGCAATACCAGGAAACTCCTCAGGCAAAGAGGAGTATCTACCTATAACACCACCACCATAACCTAGCACACCAACGATTCCGCCATGCTTCCAGTATCCACGTTTTGTGTTGTAGGACTTCTCAAGCTGTCCCAACTCGTCATCCGCCATATCACTCTTCTTGGCAGCCTTCTTCATTTCTGTCACAAAGCTCGGCCACGGCCCCTTCTCAAGCTCATCCAGCTTTGGGGTCTTATACTTTCCGCCCATTTCGCCCTCCTTTTATTTGGTTTAAATTTTAAATGAAGATATTTAAATCAGGGTTCTATATCTGGAAATTAGTAATGTTAATATAATGTGGAATTCAAGGTCAAATAAAAAAATCTTATTCTTAAATCACATAAACTTATTATAAACCGTGTAGGGCATCTGTAACTTCTATCTTGTATCCTGTATCTTGTATCCTGTATCATGAATTAGATGGATGTTATCACAACACACCTGAATGCTGACTTTGATGCCCTCGCCTCTATGGTTGCTGCAAAGAAGTTCTATCCAGAGGCGGTGATTGTGTTTCCAGGTTCTCAGGAAAAAGTGGTAAGGGACTTCCTCGATGTATCACGTCTTGAGATTGATTTAAAGAAATTGAAGGAGATTAACCCCAAGGAGATCAGGAGACTGATACTGGTTGATGTCAGGACACCTGAGAGGATAGGGCAGTTTTCCGATATTCTTCAAAAGAAGGATATAGAGGTACATATCTATGACCATCATCCAGCCACAAATGAAGACATAAAAGGCTTTACAGAGGTCATCGAGCCTGTGGGTGCAACAACAACTCTCTTTACAGAGATGCTTCAAAATAGCAGGATAAAGATAACGCCTGAGGAGGCAACATTGTTTGCCCTGGGTATATATGAAGAAACAGGCTCTCTCACATTTCCAACCACCACACCGAGGGATCTATTAGCAGCATCATACCTCCTGAGAAAGGGTGCTAATCTGAAGGTTGTATCGAGCTTTATCTCAAGGGAGTTAAGGGCAGAGGAGATAGAACTCCTTAACGAGTTAATTCACTCCTCAAGGGATTATGTAATACATGATATAAGGATAAAGATAGCAACCGCCTCAAGGGAGAGCTATGTTGGAGATGTGGCATATCTAGCCCATAAATTAAGGGATATTGAGGATGTCGATGCCCTCTTTCTTGTAATAATGATGGAGGAAAGGGTTCATATAATAGGAAGGAGTCACGTGCCTGAGGTCGATGTCTATGAGATACTTCATGAGTTCGGCGGAGGTGGTCATCGCGCTGCTGCTTATGCGGTTGTAAAGGATACGCCTATAGAAGGGGTGGAGGAGAGACTACTTGCATTACTGAAGGAGAAGATACATCCTGTAAAGACAGCAAGAGATATAATGACAACTCCTGTAAAGTGTATATCGTGGAATAGCACAGTTGCAATGGCTGAAAAGACAATGACCCGATATGGCGTAAACGTACTGCCTGTTCTCAGGGATAGCACATATAAAGGTATCATATCTCGGGAGGTCGTAGAGAAGGCAATCTTTCACGGTTTCGCAAAGAGCAAGGTATCAGAGTTCTGCAGTACAGATGTCTCAACGGTCAACCCTTTAACGCCGACAGGTAAGATTGAGGCCCTGATGATTGAGCAGAACCAGAGGTTTATGCCTGTGATAGAGAAAAATAAGATAGTTGGTGCAATAACCCGCACCGACCTCCTCAGGTCATTATATGAGAGCCTCCTGAGAAAGGAGAGAATAACATCAGGAAAGAGTTTGACCGAAAAGCCATCTATTGGTAAAAATCTCGCCTCTCTTATGAGGACAAAATTTCCTGAGGAGGTTCATGATCTTTTGAAACTCTGTGGAGAGGTTGCAAAAGACCTCGGTTTCTCTGCGTATCTTGTAGGAGGCTCGGTAAGGGACCTCCTCAGGGGAGAGGCCAATCTTGATATAGATATTGTTATTGAGGGTGATGGCATCGCCTTTGCTCAGGAAATGGGGAAGAGGCTCAATGCAAAGGTAAGAAGTCACCAGAGATTTGGAACCGCAGTTGTGATAACAGAATTCCTAAAGTTCGATGTTGCCACTGCAAGAACTGAATACTATGAAACACCTGCAGCACTGCCACGTGTGGAGATGTCATCTATTAAAAAGGACCTTTACAGGAGGGACTTTACCATAAATACACTGGCGATAAGGCTGAACCCTGAAGATTTTGGGAAACTCATCGATTTCTTTGGTGGGCAGAGGGATATAAAAGAGAAGACCATAAGGGTGCTCCACAATCTCAGTTTTATTGAAGACCCCACAAGGGCATTCAGGGCTATAAGATTCTCTGAGCGATTTGGTTTTAAACTGAGCAAACACACTGTAAACCTGATAAAGACAGCCGTGAAGATCAATCTCTTTGATAAGCTCTCAGGCTCAAGGCTCTATGATGAGTTAAACCTTTTATTTATGGAAACAGAACCAATAAAGGCCATTAATAGGCTGTCAGAACTTGACCTCCTTAAGTTTATACACCCAAACATCAGGATAACAAAAGGACTTGAAGAGACATTCAAGGCTATAGAGGAGACCATCTCCTGGTTTAAACTCCAGTTCTTTAAAGAAGATGTAAATAGGTCCCACCTGTTTTTAATGGCAATCCTTGATGAGCTAAAAAAACAGGAGAGAAACAGGCTACTTCAAAGGCTTTTTGTCCCGCCAGGTGCAAGGGATGAGATATTGGATGGCATAGAACAGTCAAGAAGGATTCTTTCAGAATTGAGTGGAGAACCTGATAATAAGAAGATTTACTATACACTGGGGCCAGCAAGTACCCAGACCATCCTCTTTACAATGGCAAAGGCAAAGGATAAAAGACAGAAGAAGGCAATCTCACTCTACCTAACAACACTGAGGAATATAAGACCCTTCCTCACAGGCGATGACCTGAAGAAGATGGGTTATACACCAGGGCCGACATTCAAAAAGATGCTCTCATTACTTCTTGATGCAAGACTTGAGGGAAGGATAAAGAGTCGTGAGGAGGAGATGGAGTTTGTAAGAAGTAACTTTTTAATTCAAAAATCAAATATAAAAAATTAAAATTATGGAAGAAAAAATTTAATTAAATTAAGTTCATGAACTTTTATTTTTGCATTCTACATTTTGATTTTTAATAAATTATCCTTATGCCTGAATAATAACAGCATAGTTCACTGTCAAGATCATTGATAAAAGACCTCTCATTACCATCCTCAAACATGACCCTGACAAAACAAAAACCACCTGCAAGATGTGAATGCCTCTCCTCGACCACCTCACCCACACCCCAGAAGGAATACTTTAAGTGTGTAACCTTATCGCCAACCTTGAGATACAACCTCTTCCTCATTCTTAATTATACCTATTCCAGTTATAAAATGCCCCAAAAAACAGATTTAGAAAAAGCAAAAAGCAAGAAACCCCTTCTGATTAAAAGGTTTAAGGTGATATCAAATATCACCCAAAAGGTTAAAAAACCAAGAAGGGGATATAAGAGAGCTTAAATACGAAGAAGGATTAAAGGGGTTGGATGAGGTAAGGAGGGCGATTAATCAAATGAATTTAATTCCTATATCAGGATTTGGGCTTTATTTTAGAGTTGCAAAATTAAAACTAACTCAGCATTATAGATTATAGATTTTATCTCAAGCAAATAGAAAAGTAAGGTGGAATTATATGGACCGCGCAAAAGTGCTGCGTTTGGCTCTGGAAAATGTTTCAGCCACCTATGAAAACGAAGCAATGACTGTCGTTGAGATTGGTTGTTGCTTTAATGAAATGGAGGGGGTTTCCACATATCTGATCGGAGATTTCCTGTCACGTCGAAAGTTAAGAGGGAAGGTTTTCTCAATTGATATAGAAGCCGAACACATTGAAACCTGCAAAAGTATTATTAAGAAAAGAAACCCTTCTGTCCTTGATGTCGTAGAGTTCAGACAGGGACACAGCTTGCATTGCTTACAGGAAATAATCGCAGAACAGAGATCGGTTCATTTTTTTTACCTTGACGGAGGCGCACATCCCGAAGTGTGTCTTTGGGAATTCGAAACTGCACAAACTCACTTATTACCAGAAGGCATTATTATTGTTGATGATGCGCAGTTTATAGATAGTAAACCTTGGTTCCACCAGTTCCCTTTGCCTTTCGGCAAAGCAACTTTGATTTACCCTTTCTTGCTCCTCTCAAATTATCTCAAACAACTCGATAAGATGCGTATACTGAAAGAAAAGACACTAAGACCCTCATCATCCTTTATAGAGGAAATCAGTAAGATAAATGTGCCTGATGTCAATGTGTCGAATTATGCAATTATTGGAAACATATATCGACATGCCATGTTACTATATGGCAGTCCTCGATGTATCAGTTACATTAGTGAAGCAGTGAGGGAACGAACTGAACTATGATAATATGAAATATTTCATTTTATGTGTTATGGAATAATCAAAAGCGGACATTGGGGGGAATAGATTAGTTCTGTGGTCTTATGGTAGAACCTTTGGTAAAAAGGAGGTTTTACTATGGGGAAACAGCTGTTATTCTTACACAGGATGATTATTCGAGGAAGGTCTTAGGGCCAGTAATCTTAGAGACAGATACATAGCTAAAGAATCAGATGCTGAGGTTCAATTCAAGAGGGCGTTGAATTCTATAGGGGTGGGCTTGATTTACACAAGCAGGTATCCTGGGCAAAAAGTAACAGTACGCCTTATTCCTGACAAAAAGATGTTTTATTTGATTTTTTCTATTCCTTTATGATATAAAAGTAGACTCTTTGCCTCTGTTAAAGAGTTGACAGAGGCTTATCTCATCTGCAATGACCTGACAGAGGCATTGCAGATGGTAGATATAACTCATAAGGAGGAATTGATGAATCTATACGAAAAGGTCATGATCCTTGACCCCTCTCTTGATGAAAAAGGTGTTGAGGATATAGTTCAGAAGGTCAAGGATATAATCACACACCGCGGTGGAGAGATACTCAAAATAGAGAATTGGGGCATCAAGAAGCTTGCCTATGAATTGAAGAAACGACAGAAGGGTTATTACGTACTCCTTCTCTTTAAGTCCCCTCCTTCCGTTATCTCAGAACTTGAAAGGAATGCAAAGGTCACGGAACAGATTGTAAAGATAATGGTCTTTAAACTTAAAAAGAAGAGGCATATCGAGGCAGTTATGGCGTCTCTTCAGACTGAAGAACCTACGACTAATGAGACAATGGAATCAATCACGCAACAAGGTGAGACCCCTGTTGAATTAAGTAAAGGGGGAGGAGAAGATGTTTAATAAAGTAATTCTTATAGGAAATCTTACAAGGGACCCGGAAATAAGATATACACCACAGGGTACGTCCGTATGCAACTTTGGCATAGCTGTCAATCGTAGATATAAACAGGGTGATGAGTTAAAGGAAGAAACAACATTTGTGAATGTGGTGGTCTTTGGTAAACAGGCTGATACATGCGGTCAGTATCTGAATAAAGGGAGGATGGTACTTGTGGAGGGAAGACTGCAGGAGAGACGATGGGAAACAGAGGAAGGCCAGCAGAGAAGCAGGCATGAGGTTGTTGCCCAGTCCGTACGATTTTTCCCTAAAAGAGCCGGGGCCGCTGAAACGGAAGATGTAACTTTGCCTGAGGAGACAACAGATATTGAACCATTTTAAAAATTAAACGAAGTAGCTTTCCCAAAGGGGAAGATCAAAGGAGTGAAGATTGTTACCAAAATTAAAAGGCAAAAGGCTTCAGAGAAGAAGATTCTGTAGTTTTTGTGCTGACAATGTACCCTATATTGACTATAAGGACGTCAAAACACTGAGAAAGTATATTACTGAGAGGGGTAAGATAATGGCAGGCAGGATGACCGGCACATGTTCAAAACACCAGAGGGAACTGGCAAGGGCCATAAAAAGGGCAAGGAACATTGCCATCCTCTCATTTATAGAGAAATGAGAAACTCCCTGACCAAAAGTCGGGCTTTCGGCAAGGGACATTGTAATGAGGATTCCAAAGAGTTGGGTACATGGCCTATCAAAGGAGATAATGGAAGGTCTCTTAAGCAAAGGGCTTATAGAGCTTAATCTACCAGAGGAGCAGGCAAGGACAGCCTTTGAAGAACTAATCCTCGATGAACTCATGGTCGAGGACAGACTTAATGCTGAGGTCAGGGAGATACTCAAGAAGTACGAATCAGAGATTGAGAAGGGCCATCTCGATTACCGCAAACTCTTTGAACTTACCAAGCAGAAACTCATAAAGGAGAGAAATTTAATCCTGTGAAGCTCTCCGATGAAAAGATAAGCCATCTAACACATGTTCTGCTGAAACGGCTTCTTGAAAGAAAGGTAATCACCCCTCTGGCTGATGACGTCACAATACGAAGAGAGATCAAAAGAATCATTGTTGATGAATTAAAGATCGCAGAAGAGATCGATACGATTGTAAGGAAAAAATTGGAATCCTACTCAAAAAAGATCTATGAAGGAAGCACTGAATGGGAGGTCCTATATCATAAATTCTTTACAGAGGAATCAACAAAAAAGGGGTTGATAACTTAATCTATCTCCCTCTTTCTGATTAAGAGATACCCCTTGATAAAGTGATCTATCCCACCATCAAGAACAGCCTCAACGTTACCTGTCTCGATACCTGTTCTGTGGTCTTTTACCATCTGGTAAGGCTGAAGTATATATGATCTTATTTGACTTCCCCATGCGATATCCTTCTTCTCTCCTATGAGTTCTTCCATCTTCCTGTCCTGTTCTTTCTTCTTAATTGCATAAAGACGAGCCCTGAGTATCTTTAATGCCATTGCCTTATTTTTATGCTGTGATCTTTCATTCTGACAGCTAACAACAATACCTGTTGGTATATGTGTCAATCTAACAGCAGAGGACGTCTTATTCACATGTTGACCTCCTGCACCTGATGCCCTGAATGTCTCGGTCTTTACATCTTCATCCCTCAACTCAACCTCTATCTCATCGCTGACCTCGGGATAAACAAGCACAGCAGCAAAGGAGGTATGGCGTCTTCTGTTTGCATCAAAGGGTGAGATCCTGACCAATCTGTGCACACCTGCCTCTGCCTTGAGATAACCATATGCATAATCTCCTGTAATAGTTAATGTGGCGCTCTTTATCCCTGCTTCCTCACCTGCAAGGATATCAACCACATCCACCTTAAAACCCCTGCGTTCAGCCCATCGCATATACATCCTCATAAGCATCTGTGCCCAGTCCTGACTCTCGGTGCCACCAGCGCCGGGGTGGATGCTGATTATTGCGTTGCTTGCGTCCATTTCAGAGGTAAAGGTGCTCTTGAGTTCAAGGTCAGCCACATCGGATTCAAGTTTTTTGACCTTTACCTCTATCTCTTCAAGAAAGACCTCTCCACCCTCCTCCTCTGAAAGGTCAATAAGCACCTTTATATCATCAAGTTTTTGAGAAAGGAGAAACAACGGTTGGAGGGTATTCTCTATCTGTGACTTTTCCTTAAGCAGTTCCTGCGCCTTTGAGGGTCTCTCCCATATATCTTTTGTTAAGAGTTCCTTTTGAAGAACAGCAAGACGGGCCTCAAGAGAGGAAACATCAAAGATACCCCCTGATAGCATCAATTCTTGTCTCTATATCTTTTAACTCTTCTTTCAGTCTTTCATCAACAATCATATTTAATGTCCTTTCTCGTAATGCCTTTTTATCTTCCCCTTCGGCGAATCTACTTCGTTTCTTTCCTCTCAGGAAATACGGTATTTGCAATTAACAGTATTGATATTATTATACATAAAAATGCAAAGAGGTCTCCATACCTCGTATAAAAGGTCCTCTCTGATGTTTCAGGGAAAATCTCCTCAGTTAATACAGCCTCCTTGAAGATATTGCTCCTCTTTATTATCCTTCCCCTTCCATCTATAAAACCTGAGACACCTGTATTGGCAGCCCTTATAACAGGTCTCCTGTTTTCAATTGCCCTGAAGACAGCCATGGAGAAGTGTTGGTAAGGGGCTGATGTTTTTCCAAACCATGCATCATTGGTGACCGTTACAAGCACATCAGCGCCACGGTTAACAAACTTCCTTACAAGGCCAGGGAATATGATTTCATAACATATGAGATTGCCAATATCTGCAAGTGATGACTTCATAACAACGTAATCATCCCCTGCAACAAAATCACCGATGCCAACTACGAGCTTCTCTATAAAAGGAAAGAACCTCCTGAGTGGAACATACTCACCATATGGTACAAGATGAATCTTATTATAGATTGCTATTGCCTTGCCTTCAGGAGAAAAAAGGATCGCACTGTTTGAGAGGTATGGTTTTTCATCCTTTATCTCCTTTAAAATCACACTACCCGTAAGCAGGTGTATCCCCAACCCCCTCTGGAATTCAAGGAATTCTTCTGTCAGAGAGGTATCATAACTGTATACAAAAGGAAGTGCTGACTCAGGCCAGACAATAATATCTGGTGAATCATTCATCGCATTAATCGAAAGCCTCTTATACGTATTCATGACATCCCTCTGAAACCTCTTATCCCACTTTTTGTCCTGTTCTATATTGCCTTGGATAACACTGGCCTTTATCGTCCTTCCTTTATCTTCTGAATTCAATCTCCATGTCCCGTAGATGAGTGACATAATTATGATCAAGACATAGATTATGATCCCTATGGTCATCAGGCCTGGTGCAAAAAGGGGTATCCTTTTTGACCTCCCCGGCCATAGCACAATCACATCAAAGAGTAATCCATTCATCCCTACTACAAGAAAGGATACACCATAGACACTCGTGACATCGGAGATCTGGATAAGGTGTAAAAATTTATACTGTGAATATCCAAGCAATGACCATGGAAACCCTGTAAATGCATATGTACGTACAAACTCAAGGGTCACCCACAAAACAGGTGCTATCAGAAGGGCCGGAAATCTCGTGTTCCTTAGAAAGAAGGTAAATGCCAATGAAAATACACCTGTATAAAGACCAAGATAGGCACATAACAATAACACAATAAAGAGGCTCGGTATAGCAGGTATTCCACCATAGAAATAGACAGAATGGAATATCCAGTAGACAGTGCTGAGAAAAAAGATTGTGCCAGAGAAGATACCAATAAAGAAGGATGCCTTAGGCTCCTTTCTATATACAGCAATAAATAAAGGAAAGAGTCCAAACCATGCAAGTGGATAAAGATCAAAAGGGGGAAAGGCAAAGGCAAGCAAGACTCCCGACACAATCGCAAGTATAATGTCGATAGACCTCGGACCCCAAACCATAGATCTCAGACCTCGGACTCCAGACCATAGACCATATAGACATTAGACATCTCTCATTTGCACCTTTTAGAAC